>VFSW01011396.1_pt1 | contig 12507 bp, 10 predicted proteins | sample 5358111 | NCBI WGS metagenome assembly VFSW01 (sample SAMN11554181, study PRJNA540505) | mine drainage metagenome | isolation source: sediment from site ElyBrook_90M | place: USA: Ely Copper Mine, Vershire, VT | collected 2017
GCCCTCGGGTTGGCGCGGCAACGGGCGACGCCCGAAGTCGAGGGTTCGCTCAATAGTATCGAACTCGAAGCCGACCGCCTCAATCAGTTGATCCAGAGGCTTCTGACTATTGCACGCCTGGAATCGGGAACCGACGGGCTGCACAAAACCAGCTTGTCGCTGCGGGAGTTGGTCGAAGTGGTCGCGCACGACGCGGAGTACGAAACTCCCGGACGCGGCTGCCGTGTCACTACGCCCGCCGATAGCGAGGACGAATTTCTGGTCGAAGCCGACCCGGACCTCCTGCGTAGTGCTATTGAGAATGTAATAAGGAACGCAACACGCTATACTGCCGAAGGCACTACAGTGGAGGTGCGACTGGAGCGGCAGCGAGCTACGAATCGCGAAGAAGGAGAAATCATTATTCGCGTGCAGGATTCCGGCCCAGGGGTTCCGAACGACGCATTGCAGAAGATATTCCAGCCTTTTTATCGACTGGACGATGCCCGCAACCGCCAGACAGGCGGAGCGGGATTGGGCCTATCGATCGCGGATCGGGCCATCAGGCTGCATGGCGGGCAACTTCGTGCATCCAATCGCAAAGAGGGTGGGTTAGAGGTTGAAATCCGAATTCCGGCGGTTGCCGGGTTTGCTCTTCCCGCTCATTACTGATACACCAATATATTTCGGCCATAAGCTTCGTCTCGGTCTCGGTTTCAAAGACGGCGGGCGGCACATTGTCTGTGGACTGGAAGCGGCTGACCATCCCAATCGGCGAACAGTACGCCGGTCGGGGAACCTCATTTCGGAGAACAGATGTCGAAGAAAATAGGCGGAGTATTCGCGCTCATGGGTCTCTGTGCCCTGAGCCTCTTTTTGATAAATTGCGGCAATTCCTCTTCTCGCCCTTCAGGACTTCTTTATGTGCTGACGCAGGGCAACAACGGCATCGGGAACAACGTGACTTCGTTCGCGATCGATTTGGGCACCGGGTACCTGTCCCTGATCAATGCTAATGCGAGCACTTGTACGACCATGACCGCTTCCTGCGGGGCGCCTTTGGAGATTGTGCTTGACCCGATCGGCGCCACTGCCTTCGTGCTGAATCAGGGCGTGCCTTCAGCCTCCGTGCCACCAACGATCTACGGCTATAACATAAACTCAGACGGCAGCTTCGGAGCGCCGACGGTCGCCGCGCCGTTGGCGACCGGAGATCTCCCGATGGCGATGGCGCGCGACGCGACTGGACAATTCCTATTCGTATTGGATTTGGGATCGACCTCGACACCGCAAAATTGCCCGCCGCCAGGCACGCTTAATCCGGGCAATCCAATCTATGCGGGTTGCTCGTCGATATCGGTTTTTGCAATGACACCAGGCTCCGCGACTCTGACTTTAGTCAGTCAATTTTCGGCGGCGCAGACTCCGTACTACCTGGGCCGATTTCCCACCGCGCTTTCCGTCATCACATTCACGCCACCGGGTTCGGCTACTTCGCAGGAACTTCTTTTCGTAACCAGCAATTACGACCCCATTATGAACAATGACAACACGGTCAGCGTGTACAGCGTCAGCCCCACAGGAATTCTCACCGAGCAGGCAAACTCTCCATACGCCACCAACACCGACCCCATTTCTGTGCAGGTCGTCAACACGAACCAGGCGGGAACGGGTACCGGCGGTGTGTTTGTCTATGTCGGCAGTCAGCCAACCGCGGCCGGCGCGCTGGAGATATTTGACTTGTGCACGGTGGTCGACGCAAATTGCAAGCCGTCGGACGTGGCGAGTTCTCTGCTCAGACCGGTGAATGCAACAGCGCCCCCCTCGGTGGGGCAGAATCCAGTTGCCATGCTGGTCGACCCGACGAATACATTTCTGTATGTTGTGTGTGAAGGCACCAGCCAGGTTTATGGATACAAAGTCAGCACGGCGGGCACGTTATCAATCTTGAGTCCGCCCTACATGCCGACCGGATCGCGTCCAGTGTCCATGGCCATGCACCCCACCTTTGACGGCACCGGGGAGTTTCTCTACACCTCGAACAACGCAGCGAGCAATATTTCGGGATTCTCGTTGAGCACGATCACCGGCTCGATGATCAATCCGTTCACGGTGGACACCCTCTCGACGCCAACTGGATTGGCGGCGAGGTAGAGCGATTGAACCATTTTATTGATTGAATCATTGAGTCATTGAAAACCGCATGGGAACCTCAATTTTCAATGACTCAATGATGAAATGCCGCGGCCCAATTTCCGTTAACTAGGTGGGCATGCGCAGTATGAGATAGCCTCCGATGAAACCGAATACCAAGTCGGGAGACCACGCCGCTACTGCCGGCGGAAGCTGGCTTAAGTTGCCCATAGCCTCGAACAGACCAGAAATCGTCCAATAAACCACGCCGATGCCAATCGCGGTCGCGACCCCCGCGACTGCCGATCGCTTGCCCGCGGAAAGCGCAAAGGGAATCGCCAGCACCGCCATGACCAGGGTGATCAGCGGGTAGGCAATCTTCTTCTGCAACTGAACGCGCAGGCGCACCACGTCAAAGCCGCTCTGCTCCAAATCGAAAATATAGCGCCGCAGTTCGTCGTAGCTCATCTCCGAAGACTGCTTGATCTCTTTCTTGAAGTACGCGGGCGCCTCGGCCAGTTCCGGATAGGTTGCGACATCGAACTTGCGGTAATTCTCGATGGCAGGACCATTCAGACTTCGCTCCCACCCCTGCACGTACACCCAACGCCCCATGGGGCCCGACCAGTGCGCGCGCTCCGCCGTGATGCGGTGCGTAATCTGAAAGGTGTGCGGATCGAACTGGAATACGGAAATGCCGCCAAAAGTGTCTCGATCGGGATCGAAGAACTGGTAGTAGTAAATGTCGGAATGCTGGCCGAAAATCCACTTGCGGTCCGGCCGGAGATAAGTCTGTGCCGGCTTTCCTTTAATGCGGTTGCGCAACGCGTCCTGCCGCTTGTTGGTGTAGGGCAGATACAGCTGGTCAGACAGAAAGAGCACGCCGGCGACCAGCGTGGAAGCAATCAGCACCGGAACGATGATGCGATAAAGACTTATGCCGGTTGCTTTGATCGCGGTAATCTCATTGGAGCGCTGCATTAGTCCGAAGGTGACCAGCACCGCCAGCAACATGCTCAGGGGCGTCGTGTTATACAGAAAATAAGGGACAACGTTCAGCAGGTATTCGCCGACGGTTAGCGGTGACACCTGATTGCGCATGATGTCGCCCAGCAATTCGAAGAGGGTGAACACCAGCAACAGCATCAGAAAAGCGGCGACGATCAAGCCGAGGTAGAGGGCGAAGTCGCGCAGCACATAGTCGTCGAGGATGGTAGGGAAGCGAAGGTTAAACAAGCGCCAGCGCTTGGGCAGCCGGGCGAAGATGCCTGACGAGGAGGACGACGCCTCACCATTCTCAACAATTGCACCAGCCTCTTGCGACGCGCCAACGTTCCACATCCGAAAGCTTATAGCTCGAAAGCTCGAAGCCTTAAACCAGGAACGGAATGCCGTCAGTTCAATCGGCCGGCGTTCCGATTGCCAGAGCAGAAACATTCCTCCGGCGAGAAATGCGAAGTCGGCGAGCCACACGCCCGCAGCCGGCGAAATTCGTCCCTGCTTGGCGAAAGAAACTCCGATCAAAGAGATCGAATAGTAGAGAAATACCAGCAGAATTGTCAGGACGAAGCCGCTTGACTTGCCGCCCTTTTTCGAGGAGAGGCCAAGCGGAATGCCGACCAGGGCGAGCACGATACAAGCCGTCGGCAACGCAAGGCGGCGATGATATTCGATGAGATGCCAGCGGCGGGTAATAGGGTCGGCACCTTGCGCGGTGCGCAGCAGATCAGGAAAATTGATCTCTCCGAGCGAAGTGGGTTCGTGCTCCTGAGTGTTCTGGGCGGCGGGGATCTTGATCGGTATATCTGTCGTCTGGAAAGTGGAAACCTGATACTGGTCGGGATTCTTGGGATCCGTTTCGTGCGTGGAACCATCGGTGAGATGAAGATCGAGAGTGTCGGGACCCTGGCTGACAAGAAGTCCTTCGCGCGCCAGACTGATGCGCGGGGCGGAAGGATCGCTCAAGTCGGCGAGGAATACGCCTTTCCACAGGGCTCCTCCCGACATGGCTTTGACATCCTGCACGTACAAGACAGTCTTAGGAAATCCTTCGTAGAACACGCGTGGCTGTACTTCGAAAGAAGCCTGGGAAGACTTCAGGTTGTCCTGCAGTTGTCCGAGAGCGGCCAGTGCGCGGGGTGCAAGATAAACGCTGTTTCCCAGAGCGAACAGCCACGCTGCCACCACGAAAATCGAGATCACGCGCAGGAAAGTCCAGACACCGAGGCCACCGGCACGCATGGCGGTGATTTCGCTGTCGGCGGCCAGACGGCTCAACCCGATCAGTATGCCGACCAGCACACCCATGGGAATGGTGTAAGTCAACGCGACCGGGACGGTGAAGAAAAAAACTTCCGCGACGCTCGGAAGTGGAGCGCTATTGCGGACGACAAGTTCAAGAATGCGACCGAGATCGCGGGTGAAAAGCACGAAGGTGAAAACCGCCGCGCCGATCACGGCGTGGGAGACGACTTCTCCCAGAATGTAGCGGGTGAGGATGCGCATCCGCAAGGTTTACTCATTGCGAGTCTAGCATGAGAGCGGGGACGGAGGGATAGGGGCGTTCCAATTCAACAACCATGAAGAGCGCGAAGGCAGATCTTTGGTGGGCCCAGGTTAGCGCCCAAAGAACGGGCGCGAACCTGGGGTACCACAGAATGACTGTCCGCGACAAGGAGAAACGCGCCGCGCAGCCTACGCTTTTCGCAGAAACAGCGCTCCCAGCGGGGGCAGGGTGAGTCGGAGCGAGTACGGTCGGCCGTGAGTCTCTTCTGGGAGCGCCTCGGTGCCTCCCATATTCCCAACACCGCTTCCCCCATACTCGCGTGCATCACTGTTGAGAAGTTCTTTCCAGTAACCGCCGGCGGGTACGCCCACCATGTATCCCACCCTCGTGACAGGTGTGAAATTGCACGCAATGAGGACGGGATTCTCGCCCGCCTTTCCCTTGCGCAGCAGCGACACCACGCTCATCGGCGCGTCGTTGCAATCTACCCATTCAAAACCTTGGGGATCGTTATCGAACCAGTGCAGCGGAGGTTCGCTGCGATAGACCCGATTGAGTTGTTCCACCCAGTTCGCCAGTCCGCGATGCAGCGGATACTGCAGCACGTCCCAGTCGAGGCTGCGATCGTGGGACCACTCGCTAACCTGACCGAACTCACAGCCCATAAATAGGAGCTTCTTGCCGGGCTGGGCGAACATGTAGGCAAACAGCAAACGCAGGTTGGCGAATTTCTGCCATTCGTCGCCAGGCATCTTGCCAATCAGCGAGCCTTTCCCGTGGACGACCTCGTCGTGACTCAAGGGCAGGACGAAATTCTCTTGAAACGAATACAGCATGCGAAATGTCAACTTGTTGTGGTGATACTGGCGATGAATTGGGTCGTGGCTAAAGTAGTCGAGCGTGTCGTGCATCCAACCCATGTCCCACTTCAAGCCGAACCCAAGGCCGCCCAGATGCGTCGGCCGAGAAACCATCGGGTAGGAAGTGGACTCTTCCGCGAACGTTTGGATGTCGGGATGTTCCTTATAGGCTTCCAGATTGAATCGTTGCAGGAAATCAATGGCCTCGAGATTTTCGCGTCCGCCAAACTGGTTTGGAATCCATTCACCCTGTTTGCGCGAGTAATCGAGGTACAGCATGGAAGCGACGGCGTCTACTCGCAGCCCGTCGATATGATATTTGTCGAGCCAGAACATGGCGCTCGACATTAGAAAACTACGCACCTCGCTGCGGCCGTAGTTAAAGATAAACGTCTTCCAGTCCGGATGGAAACCTTGCCGCGAGTCAGAGTGTTCGAACAGGTGAGTGCCGTCGAAGAAGGCGAGGCCGTGGCCGTCGGAAGGGAAGTGCGAAGGGACCCAGTCGAGAATGACGGCAATGCCGTGCTGGTGCAGGTAATCCACCAGGTACATGAAATCCTGAGGCGTGCCGTAACGCGACGTGGGAGAGAAATAACCCGTCGTCTGATATCCCCAGGAACCATAGAACGGATGTTCCATGATGGGGAGCAATTCGACGTGAGTAAATCCCAATTTGTTTACGTAATCAGCCAGGCGCGGCGCGATCTCGCGGTAGGTAAGCGAACGGTTGTGCTCTTCGGGAACACGCATCCACGAGCCGAGATGAACTTCGTAAATCGACATGGGCGCGTGCAAGGAGTTAATTCCCGCACGCTTTTCCAGGAACGTGGCGTCGTTCCACGTGTAATCGAGATCCCAGACCACGGAGGCCGTTCGCGGCGGCTTCTCCGCGAATTGCCCCACTGGGTCGGTCTTTTCAATCTGGTACCCAAGTTGAGTGGATTCGATGTGGAACTTATACAACGCGCCCCGTTCGACACCGGCTATGAAGCCTTCCCAGATTCCCGACGAGCCGCGTGGCCGCAACGGATGTGAATGCGCATTCCAGCCGTTGAAACTCCCGATCACAGTCACCTGGCGGGCATTGGGAGCCCAGACGCTGAAGACTGTGCCTCTCGTCCCCTTTGATTCGGCAAGATGTGCGCCCATCTTGTCGTAAATGCGGTAGTGGCTGCCTTCGTTGAACAGATAGAAATCTTCGGCACTCAGCAGGGAAACGTCATAGCGAACCGGAGATTCTTGTGTTGGAGTTTTCTGCGTCATGGTTTTGCTTCGGGTCTAGTGTATTCCAATCCTTAGAAGTTGGCGGCAACGTCAATCCCAAGCGATGGCGGCGAGCAGCTAAGGAGTAACGACCAGCGACGAGCGGCGCTTCTCGCGCGTGGCCTTCGCCCAACCCTCTTTCAAACTTTGTCGCGCCCGCCCAAAAGCGAGGGCATCGGCCGGCACATCGTCCGTGATGCAACTGGCAGCCGCAACATAAGAGCCGCGTCCCAGCCTGACGGGCGCGACCAGCGTCGAATCGCTGCCCACGAACACTCCATCCTCGATCACGGTCTTGTGTTTGTTCACGCCATCGTAGTTGCAGGTGATCGTTCCCGCGCCGATGTTGACGCCGTCCCCAATTTCCGCGTCGCCGAGATAAGTGAGATGATTCGCCTTCGAGCCCTTGCCGAGTTTGATCTTCTTGGTCTCGACGAAGTTTCCAAGGTGAGCACCCTCGCCCACTTCGCTACCGGGGCGCATATGCGTGTACGGTCCCAGAGTAGCGCCCGCGCCAACGCGGGAGTCCTCCATGATCGTTCCGGGCTTCACCACGACACGATCGCCGATGACCGAATTCGTAATCACGCTATACGAGCGAATGCGACAATCCGCGCCGACCTTCGTCTGACCCAGCAACTGGACAAAAGGTTCGATCACCGTGTCTGCACCCACCTCGACATCGCTATCGATCACGCAGGTGTGCGGATAGAAAACTGTGACGCCCGCGTCCAGCAGCGCGCGGCACTTGGCCAGTCGCAGGCGCGCATCCAGCATCATCATTTCCGCCCGCGTGTTGCTGCCCAGCACCTCGCCCGCATCCGCAGTCTTGATTGCGACCACCTTCTTGCGCGCGCGATTGAATATGCCGGCCATATCGGTCAGATAGTACTCGCCATGAGCATTGTCGGTGGAGAGACTGTCAATGTGCTCGTAGAGCGCCGGGCCGGAGAAAGCGTAGAAGCCGGAGTTGATCTCGCGGACCTTCTTCTGTTTCGAGGTAGCGGCCTTTTCTTCAACAATAGCCTGTACGTCGGTTGCGTTGCCTTTACGAATGACGCGCCCGTACCCATGCGGATTGTCGAGGTCGGCGCTGAGCAAGGTCATCGTCGCGCGCTGGGTGGTATGAAATTCGCTGAGCTTCTTCACCGTCTCGGCGGTAATCAGTGGAGCGTCTCCCGAGAGCACTATGATCTGGTCGTATCCCGAGAGCGCTTCGCGGGCCACCATCCGCGCATGCCCGGTGCCGCGCTGTTCCCCGTGCCGTACGCAGTTCACACCAGTGGCAGCAACCGCTTCCCGCACTCGCTCGGCCTCATGGCCGATGATGACAAAAATGTGCTGTGCCGGCACCACCTTCTGCGCAGTTGCAATCACATGCGCCAGAATCGGCTTGCCGCCAATTTCATGCAAAACCTTGGGATGTTTCGACTTGAGCCGCGTGCCCTTGCCCGCCGCCATAACGGCGATCGCGATGCGCGGAGGCTGTGAAGTGGGTGGAGAGGATTTCGACTTGGTCTTGGACGCGTTTGCCATGCTCAGTCAATATACCGCGAACGCTGATGGAGAGTCGGGGTTCCCGTCCTGCCGCCTAACTGGACAGGCGGGGACGCCCGTCGCTCCACAATCAACTGCGAATCGTCTGCCGGTTTGGGGACCGCGCCATCAACGCCATCAGATCATGCGCCACTCGATCCGTAGCGTGCCGCGCCACGTTACCCTCTTCCAGATACTCGCCGAGTACCGGAAACACGCCCAACGCCTCGATCACTTCCGCGTCCACCACGATCTGTGAGGCTCCTTCGAGCGCGTACTTCGCCCTCATCTCTGGCGACGCCGCCTCGCGATTGAGAAGGGGGTAGTCGAAGAACTGGACTCCCGCATGCTCGTTGAGCGCGCGAATGTGTTCCGATGCAGTTAAACTAAGGCTTTCATTTACCTGGGTCATCAGATTGCAAATAAATACCTTGATGGCATGAGATTCTGCGATGGCCTCGGGAATCCCACGCACCAGCAAATTCGGAATCAGGCTGGTAAAGAGCGACCCGGGGCCAATCGTGATGAGGTCGGCGTGCGCGATGGCCTCGAGCGTCTGCGGGAGCGGCTCCACGTCGGCAGGCACCAGCACAAGCTCTCGAATTTTACCCTTGCTTGCCGTGATCTTGGTTTCGCCTCGCACGTGACTGCCATCTTCAAACGACGCTTCCAATTCCACGCTCGACATGGTCGCCGGATAAATGTGGCCACGGGTGAGAAGAATTTCCGAAGAGAGGCGCACCGCCTCGGCAAAATCTCCAGTGATTGACGTCAGCGCCGCTAGAAAAAGATTGCCAAAACTATGGCCTTCGAGACCCGAGCCCTTCTGGAAACGATGTTGAAAGAGTCTGGAGAGCAGAGCTTCATCTTCGGAGAGCGCAACAATGCAATTGCGCACATCGCCCGGCGGAAGCATGTTGAACTCTTTGCGCAGGCGACCGCTCGATCCGCCATCGTCACTGACGGTCACTATTCCGGACAACTCGCGAATCGTGGGCTGACCCGACGCGGCCATGGCCGGGCTCATGACATACCGCTTCAACCCCTTCAGCAGTGTGGAGAGGCCGGTGCCGCCCCCGATTGCAACCACGCGCAGTTCGGGGCCAGCCTTCGCGGTATCGGATGAATTGGCGCGCAACGGGGGAAGCATACCGCCTCAGATAGCAGCTAGTACGCGCTCGCTTCTTCCTGCGGCTCGGTTTCTCCAGCGCCCGGGTCCGGATAGAGCAGTTCCGTGAAGCGCGGATCTTCCGCCAGATTCTGGAAGTCCGTATCGTTGCGCGCCTGAAAGCGCAGCGCCGGTCTGGCCTGGATTGCCTCGTCCAGCGTCTTCAGGGATTCCTCGACATGGCCGGTGAGGCAATGCAGCGCAGCCAGTCCGTACAGCACGAACTCCGCCTTCGGATTCTGCTTCAACAATTTGTCAAGATGCTCGCCCGCCGTTACATAGTCACCGGCGTTGATCAGCGACACGGCGTAGTCGTAATGCTCCTCGGAGGTCTTGAACTGCAACGATGGCTTTTCCAGTTGCTTGTCGCAGGTGAGGATGTGCACCTGCGCGCGATCAACCAATGACTTATTCGGCCCAGCCAGAACTTTTTGCAGGTGGCCCTTGGCCTTTTCGAACTTGTGTTACTGCAAGGCGCGGAGACCGGACTCGTAACTCTGCACCGCCTGTATGTGTCGTGGATCTTCGGTCGCTACCTTCTTGGGGGTTACCTTCAGTGCCATCAAACCGCCTCTAGTTCAGAATTTGGTTCAGAATTACAATACGAAAGCATGAAATTTCGATGGCAGCCGTCTACTCAATACTCGCCGCCGTGCTCAGGTCGACGGATTTCCAGTCGCCCTTGATGATGCCCGCGCGGATCTGCCGCGCCGTCTTGCCCTGCTTGAACAACGTGTACGAATAATAAAGCTCCTTGAGGCAAGTCCCGCACTGCGCGCCGTGCGTGCCCGAAAAGCAACTGTGCAGGCTGGTGTGTCCCATGCCGCGGTCGCAGTAGCAGTAGCACGGCTGCTGATAGATCACTTTCGGAATTTTCGCCGCCAGTTCATAGGCATGCGTCTGATACGGAAACTGGGCATTTTGGCCCCAAAGCTGGTCCTTGGTCAGAATCGGCGGCAGCTTCGTGCCGCTGGCCGGAGGTCCTGCGTTGAAGTGCGGAACGCCTTGATCTTCTTCCGATTGCAACCACGGCGCCGACACCACCGCGACCAGCAGAAACAACCCGACCGATGCGAGAATCCGTGTGCGCATGCCCGTTACCCTCAAACCCTTATTTTACCTGAAGGCGCGGGATTGGGGATTACCGGGCGGATTCGGGGCGGCCATCCGCTGGTCGGTAAAGTGTCGGACCAGTCCAATCAAACACGGTCAGACCGAGTGCGTTTGCCCTCTCGACGAGAAACGGCAACACCTCATTCACTCGCGAATAAACCATCCCCAACACCGCCGCGCGGTGTCCAAAGTTGTTCCACAGAGGGCCGTCGCTCCAAACACCGTCATCAATCTCGTCATCGCTCAATGTGCAAATGCAGGGATACTTCTCGGTCAATTGATCATGCAGTTTCTTGAATACGTCGGGCACGCTACCCTCGGCGTCGATGAGGTCGTCGATGATCTTCCACGCATCTTTGTCGTTGGCGGGAACGGGCGGAGTGCAAATCGCTACGTTGTAGCTCATGTTCTGGTTCTCAGCCTTACGAGCGAGTCGCGCCTCACCCACCCTCCTATATTCGCTGTTATCCCAGCTTCTCAAAGAACAAGCAAATCGTCTCAATCCCGCGATGGAAATTCGGGATGTGAAACTTCTCGTTCGGAGCATGCAAATTATCGTCCGGAAGCCCGAAGCCCATCATCACCGATGGAATCTTTAGCACATCCTGGAAGTCGGTCACGATTGGAATCGACCCGCCCGAACGAATAAACACGGTCTCTTTCTTGAACGTGTCATGCAAGGCTTCGGTCGCCGCTTTGATGAAGCGGTTGTCGGTTCCGACCACGCAGGCGGGCCCTTTGCTCCAGACCTTGATCTTGGTATCAATCCCCTTGGGCGTGTGCTTCTTAACGAACGCCGTGTAGCGCTTGAGGATGTCGTCCGGGTCCTGGTTCGGCACCATGCGCATCGAAACCTTCGCCGACGCCTTCGCCGGGATCACCGTCTTCGCCCCCGGCGCCACAAACCCGCCCGGCATGCCGTGTACCTCCAGGGTCGGACGCGCCCAGGTCCGGTAGAGCACCGAATATCCCGGCTCGCCGGTCAGCACCTTCGACCCAACTTCGGTCTTGCGATAGTGCTCCTCGTTAAAGGGCAATCGCTTCCACGCCTTCAGCTCATCTTTGGTAGGCACTTTGACGTTCTTGTAGAAGCCGGGAATGAGGATTTTTCCCTTGGCGTCTTTCAGCTTGCTGATGATCTCCACCAGCGCAAACAGCGGGTTCGGAGCCGCGCCCCCATACATGCCGGAGTGCAGATCGGACTTAGCGCCGACCGCCTCAATCTCCGTGTATACCAGACCGCGCAGGCCGACGCAGAGAGTCGGAAGATCGGGCGCGAACAGTTCGGTGTCGCAGACCAAAGCAAAATCCGCCTTCAGTTTCGCTTTCTGCTTGCGGACGTACGAGGCAATCGACTCGCCACCTGTTTCTTCTTCGCCTTCAAAAATAACTTTGACGTTGACCGGCAGCTTGCCCCCATTGGCCTGCATCATGCACTCGAGCGCCTTCACCTCCATCCAAAGCTGGCCTTTGTCGTCCACGGCGCCGCGGGCGTAAATGTTGTTGTTGCGCTCCGTCGGCTCAAATGGAGGCGTGTGCCACTCATCCACCGGATCGGGCGGCTGCACATCATAATGCGCATACATCAAGACGGTGGGCTTTCCGGGAGCGTGCAGCCAATCGGCATAGAGCAGCGGATGTCCCTGGGTAGGAATGATTTCGACGTTGTTCATGCCAATTCGGCGGAGTTCCGCGGCGACGAATTCCGCTGCCTTCACTACGTCGCCTTTATGCTCATCGAGTGTGCTGATGCTCGGGATGCGGAGCAGATCTTTGAGTTCATTAAGAAACCGGGGTTGATTACTGCGGGCAAAATCAACTGCTGGGGATGCCATAGTCGGATGCCTTTCTGGCGCGCCAGGCGCGCATCGCTGAAATAATTGCCGAAAACGGTTCAGTATATACCTCAATCGCAGCGCAGGACTCTTGAACACCGGCTGGGCGCAAGT
>VFSW01011397.1_pt1 | contig 12506 bp, 11 predicted proteins | sample 5358111 | NCBI WGS metagenome assembly VFSW01 (sample SAMN11554181, study PRJNA540505) | mine drainage metagenome | isolation source: sediment from site ElyBrook_90M | place: USA: Ely Copper Mine, Vershire, VT | collected 2017
TCTTCCGACTTGTTTGCCCTTGACGACATCAAGAGTGCCTGGAAATCGTTTATCGACCTGTTAAGCGGCGTCAGCGCCTGCGACGCGGGGCGCGTAAAAGATGCCTTGCCCGATTCCGCACTGCGGCGGCGGGTGCTTGAATACATCAAAGGAATGGCTCCCAGCGCCGGGGCGGACTGGAAGTTTGGCATCCTTGATAATACCGGGGTCAGCCTGGCGCAATTTGATGAAAAAACCCTACCCTTTGTGCAAGCTACCCTGGTTCCACCAGAACAGCGGGAAGCTGAACGCACCATCACCGGCGAACTGAAAATCATCAACTTTACCCAGCGCCAGTTCAGCATCGTTTTCCCGCCCACCAATCGCGAGCTGGTTTGCTCCTACGATGAAACGGTGGAAGACCTGCTCTATGAAAACCGGCGCTCATTGATTCAAGTTACTGGACGTGTCGTGCTGAACGACGAAGACCAGCCAAAGGAAATTCACTCTGTTTCCGACATTCGTGATCTGGATTTAAGCCCCTTCACCATCGACCAGATACGGCAAGAAGGAAGGCTGTTGCGCTCTCGGCTCCCCTTGGCTATCGAACCCACTTTGGATGATGACAAACAATTCCTGTGTCTCAACCACGAGGAACTCGGCATTGATGTATTTGCCAACACCCGTGAGCAATTGGCAGTGGAACTGGCCGAGCAGCTTGCCATGTTGTGGGATGAATTTGCCCTAGCGGACGACGATTCGCTGGAACCTTCCGCCCAGCAACTCAAACAAGCCCTGCTGCGAACCTTCGAAGAGATAAGCGATGCCGCGTAAACAGGCTGACGTGGAACGCGCCTTGCGCGGCAAGGGCTTCATCCAATCCGAATCTCATCACCATTTTTTCATCTATCATTCCACAGCAGGTCGTAAAACTCCGGTCAAAACCAAGACCAGCCACGGGCAGCGGGAAATTTCAGACGATCTGCTGGGCAAGATGGCCCAGCAGGTAAAGCTTTCCAAGGGCGACTTTCTCGATTTGGTGGATTGCCCGTTGAGCCGCGAGGCATATGAATCTAAGCTTGTTGCGCAGAATCTCGTCAGCACCGGCTAATCTACAACTCACCCCGGAAGGCTTTGGCGAGGATGGCGGGGAGCAGCGCGTCCAGTTCGGCGGCGGTTTCGGCTTGGGCGCGTTTCAGGGCGACCACTTGGGTTTGCAGCGTGTCGTGTTCGGTGATAATGCGGTGTTGCTCCACAATCGGCGGCAAGACAATTTCAAGGTTTTTTATCATGCTGCCATTCCAATTTGGCTGCGCACCGCCCTGCGCTTCTTCTCGTAGGTCATGATAGAGGCTGCGAAGCCAAAGCTGAATAAAACGTGGGGCAAATACATCCAGGTTAGGCAACACAGCGCAACAAGCCTGATTTGTTGCAGCAGGTAGCATGAGCCTCCCGGTTCTTCCCCGAGTTTGTCCCTGACCATACAAGGCAATTAAAATTGTGTCGGGGGGAAAAACCTTGGCACTGCTATTTGCCACACCCAGCTCAGTAATGTGCTCTTCTGAATGACTGATGTCGCAGTCGAGTAACTCACCCGTTTTTATCCAAGGAATGCTTCCACCCCAATATGCTGGGTTGTCTCTCGATGGAGTACCGCCCGATGAAACCTTCGTGAGGCTGCCAAGTTTCTCCTTGGGATATGCTGAATTAATAAGTTCAAGGCGCATTTTTTCCATAACTGAATAATGCAACGCCTCTGCCTCTTCACCTGCACGCTGCCGCAACCCCTGTGCCTCACGAATCTGCCCCGCCAGCGCCTCGATCCGTGCCACGATGCGTTGCTGTTCATTGAGTGGGGGTAGCGGAATCGGAACCGGTAATAACCGCTTTGCTTTTAGCTCAGTCTTGATGCCGCCAGGTACGTATTCCAGAAGCAGGTCTTTGAAAACGCTGCTGCGTAACAGCCACCAAAGGAAATCTACGCTGACACGCTCGCGATTGGGAACGTAGGCACCATAGTGGATGGTGGCGGCAATCGGTGCTTTATTCTCGTCGCCATAAATGGCAATTGCGCCCTTGGCTGCATTGATACCCGAAACCACAAGATCACCGGGTCGGGCAAGAATCATCCCGGTCTTGGTTTCGCCATTCCCCCGAAGCTGAATACATCCACTGTCAAAACTAATTTTTCCAACGATCTTGACTCGGCCCAATGCCAAATCATCCGGTGACGGTTGCTCTTGGCGTTCAGTGAGGACTTCCCCCAGCGGAACCGATGGCCACGGCTGTGTCATGCTATTTGCCCCGCCAGCAGCGCCTTGATGTTGCCGACAATCTCGGCGATGCGCTGTTCCTTGTGCAGGATGCTTTCCACCAGTTGCTCCGGCGGCAGGTGGGTGATGTCTTCCTTGCCGGTGGGGTTCTTGCGGTCAAGGTTGCAGTTGTTGGCCAGCAGTTCGGCGGCGGGCACTTTCCAGGCACGGTCGTTTTCCTCGCGCTGGTTCCACCAGGCGATCAGCGGTGCGAATTCCTCATATTGCAGCGGCTGGGTTTTGGTGTAGTTCTTGCGGCCTTCCGGCAGAGGATGTTCGTAGTACCACACTTCTTTCGTTGGCCCGCCGCGCTGGAAGAACAACAGATTGGTGGGAATCCCGGTGTAGGGCGCAAACACGCCGTTGGGCAGGCGCACGATGGTGTGCAGGTTGAATTCGGTCAGCAGTTCCTGCTTGATACGGGCACAGACACCGTCGCCGAACAGGGTGCCGTTGGGCACGACCACGGCGGCGCGGCCTGGCTTGCCCTCTCCCCCGGCCCCTCGCCCGCTTGCGGGCGAGGGGTGTCTTTTGAGCTTGCGCATAATGAGCTGCATGAACAGCAGCGTGGTTTCCGCCGCCTGCTTGTCTTCCGGGAAGTTGCCGAGAATGCCGCGCTCTTCCTCGCCGCCGAAGGGCGGGTTGGTGAGGATCACGTCCACGCGCTGGGCGTCGCCGATTTCCTTCAAAGGAAATCGCAGGGCGTTGCCGGGGTCGATGTCGGGCGATTCCAGCCCGTGCAGCAGCAGATTCATGTTGGCGAGCAGGTAGGGCAGCGACTTGGCTTCCACGCCTTGAATGCTGGCCTGTTGCAGAGTTTGCCGGTCTTTCACTGTCTGGCACTGCTTTTCCAGGTGGGCGTAGGCTTCCACCAGAAAGCCGCCGGTGCCGCAGGCGGGGTCGAGGATAATTTCGCCCAGGCGCGGGTCGCTCAGTTCCACCATCAGCTTGACCACCGGGCGCGGCGTGTAGAACTCGCCGGCATCGCCCGATGCGTCGCGCATTTCCTTGAGCAGGGTTTCATAAGTGCGGGACAGGACGTGCAGTTCTTCCGAACTGTTGAAGTGGATGCCTTCCAGCTTGTTGAGCACGTCGCGCAGCAGGTAGCCGTTAATCATGCGGTTGACGGTGCCGCGAAACACGGCGGCAATGGTGTCGCGCCGGTCATGCGTGCCGGTGCCTTGCAGGTTCTTGAGGGTGGCAAACAGGCCCGTGCCGCGCGTGCCATCCGGTCGGGTGGCTTCGTCCTGGTTGATGAAGGCGATCAATTCGTCGCCGGTAATGCCGTCGGCTTTGGTTGCCCAATCGCGCCAGCGGTAAGGCGCCTCAATGGCGGGAATGAAACGCTCGCCGGAAAGAATTGCTTCGTCTTCGCGGATGCGCTCGTGATCGTCCAGAAACTTGAGGAACATGATCCAGGTGAGCATCGGCAACCGGTCGGCATCGCCGTTCAGTCCCTTGTCCTTGCGCATGATGTCACGCGCGGATTTGACGATGGAGGACAGGCTTTGCGCGGTGGTCAGAGGTTGTGCGTCTTTCTTGGTGCGGGCCATGGGATTGGGGGTGCTTTCAGATCAATTTGTATAGAGCAGGGTTTGCAGTCGGCTGACCGCCTGGCCTAGTTTGTCGATGCCGCCAAAGCGGGCGGCGATTTCCTGGGTGTTGCCGTAATCGGAAAGCGGCGGATTGCGGAAAGCATCGGGCAGTTTCAATTCGGTGATGCCGTGCTCGGTGTATTTCTCCAGCAGCGCCGCGAGAATAGCACGGGCGTCTTCACTGTACTGGTCGAAAAAATCCTGGCGCTCATGTTTGAGCTTTTCCGCCCGCTCGCGGCGAGTGAGCAAGGGGCGCTCGAAAGCCACAAAACAAAGCAGGTCGAAGGGGTCGGCATCCGGCTTGCCCGTTTGTTCCGCCAGTTCATCGAAGGAAATGCCGCGTTCCTCCAGCTCGGCCACGATGTCTGCGCGGCGGTGCGGGTCAGCCCATCTGTCGGCAAGTTCTTCCGGCGAGCGGTACAGGGTGCGCACTTTTTCGGCGGTGTAGTCGGTGAGCTGAATGACGCGCAGTTGATTGCCTTCGGCATCCAGCTCGCTGACGATGTGTGCGACGATCTCGACGATGCCACCGTCCACGTAATATTTGCGGCGCTCCTGCTTGGCGGGCAGGTCGGTGGTGGAAATTTCCGTTGGATATTCGGCGGTTTCCTGCTGTTCCGTGTCTGTCTGAATAACTTGTTCGCCAGTCGTGTTTCCGTTTTCGTCGGTCTGCTCTTCCGTGGTTTGTGCCGGGGCGCCGTCAAACTCGGGGTCGGCAAATTTGGCGGTAGCCGAGCCGGTGTAATCGAGGATGTCGAAAAACAGCTTGCCGTAATCTTGCCGCACCCGCGTGCCGCGCCCGATGATCTGCTTGAATTCAGCCATGGAGTTGATGACCCGCACCAGCACCACGTTTTTGGTGGTGGGCGCATCCACGCCGGTGGTCAGCAGTTGCGAGGTGGTCAGGATGGTGGGGGTCGTCGTTTCCAGTTCCTGGTAGCGAGAGAGTGCGCCACGTCCGATGGCGCCCTCGACGGAAGTAACACGACAAACGTAGTCCGGGTATTGCTGCACCAGATCAGCGTTCAGATTGGCAATGGCGCGGCGCATTTCGTTGGCGTGTTCCTGATCGACGCAGAAAACGAGGGTCTTGGCGAAGCGGTCGGTGCGCTTGAGGTAATCGGTCAGGTGGCGGGCAACCGCCTCAGTGCGGGCGCGCAGCGAGACGATGCGCTCGAAATCCTTGGTGTGGTATTCCTCGTCCGGGATTTCCTGGCCGTAGCGGTCAAGCTGGCCTCTGGTGGGTCGCCATCCGGCGGCATCAAAGGCGGTGATGACACGATGTACCCGGTAAGGTGCGAGGAAGCCGTCCTCGATACCCTGGCGCAGGGAGTATTCATAGATCGGATCGCCGAAATAGGCGTAGGTGTCGCGGGATTCTTCCCTGAACGGTGTGGCGGTCAGGCCCAATTGTGCGGCAGGTTCAAAATATTCCAGAATCTCGCGCCAGCTTGAATCGTCACGGGCTGAACCGCGATGGCATTCGTCGATGATAATGAGATCGAAAAAGTCCGGCGCGTATTCGCGGTAAAGTCCCGGCCTGCGCTCGTCGCGGGCAATGGCCTGGTAAGTGGAAAAATAGATTTCACGCCCCTTGCTGGTTTCGCCGTTCTCGATTTTCCAGCGGGCATCGCCGAAGACGGCGAAATCCTTGTCCTTGGGATCGTCCACCAGAATGTTGCGGTCAGCGAGAAACAGGATGCGCGGGCGGCGGTATTCATTTTTCTGATTCCAGCGCGCATTCCACAGCTTCCAGCAGATTTGAAAAGCCACCACTGTTTTGCCGGTGCCAGTGGCCATGGTCAGCAGAATACGCTTCTGCCCGGCCAGCACTGCGGCCACAGCGCGGTTGATGGCGATTTCCTGATAGTAACGGGGATGCTTGCCCGCTGTAGCATTGAAAGGGGCCAGGACGCGCTCTGCGGTTTGAGGCTCGGTCAATCCTGCGCCCGTCCGATAGCGCGCCCAAAGCGCGGCGGGTGACGGGTAGGTATCCAGCTCACGTTCCAAGCCGGTGAAGAAATCGAACTCCAGAATGGCGTGGCCGTTGGTGGCATAAGCGAACTTGAGCCCGAGAATCTGCGCATACTCCTTGGCCTGTTGCATCCCATCGCCAGCGGGAAGGTTTTCCGCCTTGGCCTCGACCACGGCGAGCGGGAAGTCGCGGGTGTAACGCAGAATGTAATCGGCGCGCTTGCCCTTTTTGCGCTTGGCGGAACGACCTACGATGACAATGCGGCCGTCGGTGAAAAAATGCTGCTCGGCGATCAGGTGCGGCGTCTGATCCCAGCCCGCCTCGCGCAACTTGGGCGTGACGAGGGTGCGGCAGGTATCGGCTTCGGTTGTTTGAAAGGGCATCCTGAATCGGCTCGTTTGGTTGTTATAAGTGTTCTTGGCGGCAGTCCATTATGCCCAGCGAAGCTGGTCATGACAATCAAATCCATCGACTGCTGAAAGCGCTATGATATCCATGGGAGGGTTCCCGAACAAAGCGCACACGTTCGTGCCGAACGATGGTAGCCTAGATTCATAATAATTTTTCTCGCCAACCATGGATGCCATTCTGATTCTGGCGATCGCTGCGGTGCTGATCGTCCTTGTGTTCGATTACACCAACGGCTTTAATGACGCCGCCAACATCGTCGCCACGGTGATCGCCTCGCGTGCCATGACACCGGCGCAGGCGGTGCTGATCGTCGGCTTTTTCGAATTCCTCGGCCCGCTGCTGGGCGGCACGGCGGTCGCCAACACCATCGGCAACTTCGTCACCCTGGGCGACCTGAAAGCCACGGTATCGCTCACCATCATCCTGTGCGGGCTGGCAGGCGCCATCGTCTGGAATCTGCTGGCCTGGTGGCGCGGCATCCCTTCATCTTCCTCGCACGCGCTGGTGGGCGGGCTGGCCGGTGCGGTGGCGGTTGCTGTCGGCGCCGACCATGTGGCTTGGGGATTCGGCGAACTGTTCCGCCACGGCCACTTCACCGGGATCACCAAGCTGCTGCTGGCCCTGGTGCTGTCGCCGCTGGTCGGTTTCTGGGCCGGATTCTTTTTGCACCGATTGATGCTGCTTCTGCTGCGTGGCGCGAAGCCGAGCATCAACCGGAATTTACGCCGCGTCCAGTTCTTCACTGCCGCCGGCCTGGCCTTTTCCCACGGCGCCAACGATGGACAGAAAAGCATGGGCATCCTCACTCTGGTGCTGCTTCTGGGTGGTTTCATTCACGAATTCGTCGTTCCGTTCTGGGTGATGCTGGCGTGCTCCGTATCGATCACCCTGGGCATCATGTCCGGCGGTTGGCGCATCGTGCGCACTCTCGGCTTCGCCATCTACAAGGTGCGCCCCCTGCATGCGCTGGATTCCCAACTGACTTCTGCGGGGGTGATTTTCGCTGCGTCCCTGATCGGCGCGCCGGTTTCCACCACTCATGTGGTCGGCGCCTCGATCATGGGGATCGGCGCCTCGGAACGCCCCAAGGCAGTACGCTGGGCCAAGGCCGAGGAAATCTCGGTGACCTGGCTGATCACCATTCCCGGCGCGGCGATAGTGGCGATCGCGTGCTACTTTCTGGTACAGCTGGCAATAAAGACGATAGGGTGAACATCATGAGCGAACCATCCAGAAACTTCTTCTCGGCCCTCTTCGACCGGATTTTTCCCAAGGCGCCCGACTTCTTCAAGCTGCTGACCGAGCAATGCCAGCTGGTCAGCCACTCAGTTGACGACCTGGTCGAATTCCTGAAAACCGGTAACGAACAACTGGGGAAAAAAATCAAGCAGGATGAGCACGAAGCCGACATCATCAAAACGCGCAACCTGCATATTCTGAACGAGGCTTTCTCCACCCCGATTGACCGGGAGGACATTTATCGGGCCATCGCCGACCTTGACCGGATCGTGACCTACTGCAAAACCACCGTCAGCGAAATGGATGTGCTTGGCGTGACGCCGGATACCTTCATCGTGGAAAAGTCCAAGCTGCTGCAGGAAGGCGTAGACGCGCTGGCGGCGGGTTTCAGCAAGCTGGGAAGCAATCCCCTGACCGCATCGGACGATGCCGATACGGCACGCAAGGCACAGCGGCGGGTCGAAAGGCTGTATCGCATCGCGCTGGCTGAATTGTTCAAGGGCGACGACTACATCAACATGTTCAAGCGCCGTGAAATCTATCGTCACCTCTCCAACGCCGCCCACAACATGTCCCACTGCGCCAACACCCTGAACGACATCGTGGTGAAGATCTGCTGACGTGCTAGGTCAGCAGCACCGCGACGATGCCGCTCAGAAAAATGCCGTCGAAGGTGCCCGCCCCGCCGATAGCGGCAAACGGCGTGCCCATTCTCCGGATATCGCCAAGACGCGACAGATCGGCTCCAATCAGCACCCCCAGCGTGCCGCTGATATAGGCGAGCGGCGCGCTCTGTTGCGGATCGATCAGCATCGACCCCACCGCCGCCACGATAGGTGCGACGAACATGGGAATGCCGATCCCCACGCCCGGCACCGGGCGGCTCGCCAGCCTGCACACCGCAGCCACCATCGCCACGGTACTAATCACCATCAGCGGGTTAAGAGAATTATGCCGCAGCAGGTAGATCGAAAAAGCCAGCGGCACCAGGCAACCGCCCACGTTGATCGCGACCACGGTCTTGCCGGTAAACTCCATCGGCGGCAGCTTGAGCAGGCTGCGGAACGGTTGCGGCGCGGGAGGCGGCGGCCCCTCTGCCTTGGCGCTGAACAGCGGCAGGTTGATCAGGCTGCCGAGCAGCGAGGTGGACAGCAGCAGCATGGCGGAATGGGACGACAGGCCGAGCTTGTCGAAGGCCAGGGTCAGGGCGCCGACCTGGACAAAAACCGCCAGCAGGCCGAGCGCGGCCAGAAGCAGCGCGAAATAGAAAGGCGAAAACGGCATGGTTCAATTAACCGGTTAAAACCAGAAACACCCTTTCATTAAAGCAGGAAAAACGTGGCCAGGACGGGAAGAATGAAAAAAAACAGCAGTGTGACCTATGGCAAAATCACCGTCAGTGAAATGGATGTACTCGGGATTGAAATGGCCAACTCATAATCAGTACAAAAATGGGGTTGACTCTGACGACTAAAAGTCAGAGAATCCCGCAATCTCATTTTCCCAGGGAGGTATCTTGGACAGTTGCCCCAGTAGCTTGAACCGCGTCAGCTAAAATCAGCGAAATCGCAGGCACCGTCTTTGACTCCCGCCGCCGTCTCGCTGATTCAGCGGGACGGTGCGCTTCCTTTAACCCGCTTCAACGCGGGTTGCTCTGAGCACCTCCACCGGTCGTTTGTAATCCGTCGTGTTGTTTCGATGTCGCCGTAGCATTGCTGCGTATCGACGTTCGGCATGTGGTCTGAGTCCGTTCAGGCAACGGCACGACATATCGATTAACGCATTGCTTATCCGTTTTTCGTGGCGGACGCATTCGTGCGAGGTGTCATCATGATCTTCTGTCTTACCAAAGCAGCGCCCCTTTTCGCCGGACTTAGCCGTCCGATCTCCGGCTGGCTTTCCATTATGTGCAATTTCAGCAAGGCCGTTCCCACCGGCCAGAATCCTCAAGGGACTCCAGCGGACAACGGCATGTTCGGACTGCTGGTCTCCAACGATGCTGCGCGTGCTGAGACGCCGATGAGCCTGTTGCGATGGGTGGGCCGGGCATTTGCACCTGGAGTGTTGATGATGCAAACCATAACTTGCCGGCGACGGCTATCATTCATACATAGCAGCTTGGATTGGGCGATTCACATTTATGCAGTAATCATAGCCGACCTTAACCCATTGGTGCCAAGATGAACCTGTTTTCCAAGCTCTATTACGTATTTCGCAAGTACTGGAAGGCTATCCAGCTCTACCTGATTATTGCCGGTCCGGGCCTTGTGGTCATGATCGCCGACAATGATGCCGGGGGCATCACCACCTATGCGGCCACCGGGGCGAAATATGGCTACCACCTGATCTGGTTCCTGTTGATCCTGATTCCGGTCGCCTACTACGTGCAGGAAATGACAGTACGCCTGGGCGCAGTCACCAAGCGCGGCCATGCCGAGGCGATTTTCGACGGCTTCGGCGCGTTCTGGGGTTGGTTCTCGCTGATCGACCTGATGATCGTGGATTGGCTGACGCTGGTCACCGAGTTTATCGGTATGACCTCGGCGCTACAAATCTTCGGCGTGCCGCCTTGGATCACGGTTGCCGGTGTGGTGGCATTGATGGGAACGATTGTGTTGAACGGCCGTTACTGGACTTGGGAAAAAATCGCCCTGCTGTTCTGCGCCCTGAATCTCATCTACATCCCGGGCGCATTCATGGTCAACCCTTCGGTCACGGACATATTCAAGGATGGCCTGATTCCGAACTTTCCGGGAGGCTTCAACGGCGAAATGTTCTTCTTCCTGATGGCCAACATCGGCACCACCATCGCACCCTGGATGCTGTTCTTCCAGCAAAGCGCCGTGGTCGATAAAGGGATGATGGAGAAAGACATCCCCTGGGGCAGGTTCGATACCCTGTTTGGCTCGATATTGACGGTTGCCGTGGCTATTTTCATTGTCGTTGTTACCGGCACCGTCTTGAATGGCGTCAACATCGACGATGCCGCCCAAGCTGCCAAACTGTTGATGACCAGCAATCACTATGTTGGCGCCTTCATGGCGGTCGGTCTGTTCGATGCGGGTTTGCTCGGCGCCATCTGCATTTCGCTGGCGAGCTCCTGGGCTTTCGGCGAAATCTTCGGCTGGGCACATTCGCTGAACAAAAACATCAAGGAGGCGCACGGGTTCTATGCCGTTTACTTCTTTGCGCTGATCACTGCGGGTCTGGTGGTGCTGATCCCAGGGGCGCCGCTGGTGCAAATTACCCTGTTCGTCCAGGTGGTGGCCGTCACCCTGTTGCCTGCCGCCCTGGTATTCCTGATTCTGCTGCTGAATGACAAGAAGAACATGGGCGAGTACTGCAATACCTTGAGCCAAAATCTGGTCAGCGGCTTTATCGTCGTCGCCGTTGTGATTTTATCTACTCTGTACGGGATCAGTGTGATGTTCCCTGGCCTGTTCCATTAATCGGAGACTTGAATATGATCTTGAGTATTCGCCGCTTCGCCAGAAAAATTCGGCAAATCAACCATCGCTACAGTAAGCCGCATATCGAGATGTCGCGAGGGGTAAAGATCTCGTTGATGATCCTGCGGATCTATCTTTTGCTCTTGGTCAGCCTGATCGTTTACAAATTTGTTCTGATTCTCAACTAAGGGATAGCGCAATGGTCGCCGTACTGGAGCAGAAATTTTTTCTCAGCGAGATAATCGGTCGCAAGGCTTATCTGAAAACTCAACGGGTCGGTCGCTTGGACGACATGGTGATCGTTGAAACGGGGAAGTTTCCCGAAGTCAGTCATTTCATTGTCAGTCGTCCGTTTGGCTATCCCTCACTGTTGCTGCCGTGGGACAAACTGACTCTGATTTCAAATACGGAAATCGTATTTGACGTCAGTGACCCTGATGATTACGAGCGCACGCCTGCCGAGGGATCAATCCTGCTTCGCTCGCATGTCCTCGACAAGAAGATCCTTGACATGGATGACCACGAAGTCGAGGTGGTTTATGACGTAATACTTAATTTTCAGAGTGACAAGCTGTACGTCACCGAGGTCGATTTCAGCAAACAACGCCTGCTGCGCCGACTGGGCCTGAAAAAACTCGCCGAATGGGTATCCAGGCAAAGGAAGGAGAAGACGGTCTCCTGGATCTATGTCCAGCCGCTGCCGGAGCATATCGGCACCTTCAAGGGGCACGTCAAGCTCAACGTGCTCAAGGAAAACATCAGTGATATCCACCCCGTCGATTTGGCGGACATCCTGGAAGAACTGGAAGGCGATCAGCGGCTGGCCGTGTTCAAAGAGCTTGAACCTGAACACGCTTCCGACACTTTGGAAGAAGTGGAGCCGCGCGTTCAGCGCGAGTTGATCCATGCGATAGAGAAGCGCCATGCAGCGCAACTGATCAACGCCATGAGCCCAGCGCAGGCAGCGGATATTCTGGCCGTGCTTCCGACTGCGGAAGCCGACGAATTGTTGCAAATGATCGACAAGAACAACGCTGCCAAAGTTCAGAGAATCATTGACCAGCATGACGAAAACATTCTTCCGTTTTCGACCCAGAAATTCATGAAAATGCCGGAGTCCGTACTGGTCAAGGACGTCATGACGGACTTCCGGGAAATCGCCCGGCACATGGAGGTGATCATGTATGTTTATGTCACCGACGAACAGGACATTCTAAAGGGGGTAGTCGATTTCCGGGGACTGATAACCGCCGAGTCCGACCAGACGATCGGAGAGATCATGACCGACAACGTCATCAGCTTGAGTCCGGATGAAACCTTGAGCGATGCCCTGGATATGTTTGACCGCTACGGCTTTCGCGCTATTCCCATCACGGACGATCAAAACAAGCTACTGTCAGTGGTTTCTTTCAGGGATATTTGCGGCATTAAGCCACGGTTGATTTAACGCCCCCGGCCACCCCCCCGGTCAATTTCGATATATCGAGCTACGGCGCCTGCACCTGGTTCATCCGCGCCAGGATAATGCCGGTTTTTCTTTCCAGGC
>VFSW01011398.1_pt1 | contig 12506 bp, 9 predicted proteins | sample 5358111 | NCBI WGS metagenome assembly VFSW01 (sample SAMN11554181, study PRJNA540505) | mine drainage metagenome | isolation source: sediment from site ElyBrook_90M | place: USA: Ely Copper Mine, Vershire, VT | collected 2017
CGAAACGCCGGAGCATCGCGGCCTCGAGCTGTCCGGGGTCCGTGCGCTGGTGGTGGATGACAACGCTACCGCGCGATCGATCGCAACCGAACTTTTGAGCGCCAAGGGAGCGGTAGTCGCCGAGGCCGCGTCCGGGGCCGAAGGAATCCTCGCGATCGACGATGCGAATCGCAATCGCGCGGCGTTCGGCCTGATGCTGGTTGATTTGCAGATGCCCGCGATGGACGGTCTCGAAATGATCCGGCGGATGCGGCATGGCCCGAATGGAAATTTGCCGATCGTCATCCTCGTAACCTCCAGCGGCCTGACCACCCGGTTGAACGCGATGAAGGACCTGGGCGTGAATCATTACGTGGTCAAGCCGGTCAAGCGCCGCGAATTGTACGCCGCTATTTCCAACGCAATGGCCGACGTTGCCGCGCCCGCCGATGCGGCCGCCCAGCCTCGCCGTGAAACGGCGCCAAACGGTTCCGCGGAGCATCTGCTCAACCGCCCGCTCAGCATCCTGCTGGCAGATGACTCGGCGGACAATCGCCTGTTGATCGCGGCGTATCTAAAGAAAAGCCGCTATGTGCTCGACGAAGTGGAGAACGGCCAGGCTGCCCTGGACCGCTTCATGACCCGCGCCTACGACGTGGTCCTGATGGACATCCAGATGCCTGTGCTCGACGGTTACAGCGCCGTGCGCATGATTCGCGAATGGGAAACGGCGAACCAACGTCGTCGCACGCCGATTATCGCGCTGACCGCCTCCGCGCTCGAACAGGACGTGCGCCGCGCACATCAAGTTGGATGCGACCTGCACGTCAGCAAGCCGGTCAAGAAATCGACTCTGCTCCAAGCGATTGCGGACGTGATCGAAAACTCCGGGCACGACGACGCGACGGCGTCTGCTCAAAGCGCGTAATGCACCTTGGTGAGCTGCTCGGACACTTCCCAAAGCCGGGCGGCGGCCGCGCTGTCGCGAGCAGCCGCACTACAACCGACTTTTTCTGGATGTCCCCACAGCTCGGCGATACCGTCAGGGCCGATGTAATCGCCGCCGTGGACTTCGGGCGCGACCGCCGCATACTCGGTAGGCAGTGCGCCCATCGCGGCGCTTTGCGCGAGCAGGCTGTTGCCGACTGAGAAAAGATATTCGAGCATCGACGATCCCTGCATCCGCGGCCCCGCGGCTTGCAGATTGGTCGCCGCATATCCGGGATGGCACGCGACGCTGAGCAGTTTTGCGCCCGATGCGTCGGCTCGCCGCTGCAACTCGAAGCTGAACAACAAGTTGGCGAGCTTGCTCTGCCCGTAAGCCATCCACTTGCGGTAGCCGTTGTGCCATTGGAGATCGTCGAAGCGAATTTTGCCCATGCGATGCGCGCCGCTGCTTACGTTGACCACTCGCGCGCCCTCGGTGGCGACCAACCGATCGAGCAGCAGTCCGGTCAACGCGAAATGTCCCAGGTGATTGGTGCCGAATTGCATCTCGAAGCCGTCCGCCGTGAGACGATACGGGATCGCCATGACGCCGGCGTTGTTGCACAGCACGTGCAGCGCGGGATGCCCCAGACGGAACGCATCGGCGAAGCCGCGCACCGACGCGAGGTTCGAGAGATCGAGTTCCATCACCTCAACCTTGGCGCCGGGCGATGATGCGGAGATCTGAGCGGCGGCGGTTCGAGCCTTGCCCAGGTCGCGGCAGGCAATGATGACATCGGCCCGCTTGCGCGCGAATTCCAGCGCGGCTTCATAGCCGATGCCGCTGTTGCCACCGGTTACGACGATCGTCTTCCCGGAAAGATCCGGCATGTCATCGGCGGTCCACGCTTTTCTGTCGGGCATAGTGAGCGTTCCTCCCAGTCGGCTGCACGAAGGCTATCACGGGATATATCCTTGGTCACGATGGAGAAACATCGGCCCCCCCCGCGAATTACCGCGACGGTGCGCGAGTCGGTATGAGTCCGGAAATCGCCGTATAAGCTGGATGCCCTGCCCGGCCACGATGTCCGGACAGGGCGCTGTTCCATTATCGAGGGATCGATCCGCCCGATCGCTGCGCCTATGAGCCGGTGCCGGTGAGGCTCACGTTGTGCGAGCTGGCCGCGTCGCCTCCGCTTTCCTAGTTGCCGGTCACCGCCGTCCCGCTCAGCGGTATTTTGTGTATCGTTCCGGCACTCTCATACACATAGAGTATCCCGCTGTAGGAGCCCACGACCGTCGGGATAAAGGTAACGTCAACGGTGCATGAGGCGCCCGCCGCGAGAGTCGTTCCGCAGGTTTTGGTAAACGTGAACGCAGTTGACCCCGTCTTGGTGATCGATCTGATCCCGGCCGGCACCCCATCGGGATTGCTGATAGTAACGATCTGGTCCGGATTGTCGCCCACCACGTAGCCGTTGAAGGCCAGCGAAGTCGGCGAAACCGTTAGCAATGCCGTCGCGGTCGAAACACCGGTCCCCGTGAGCGCAACCGTCACCACGCCCGAGGATAGCGTGAACGTCAGCGTGCCGGTGCGAGTGCCTGCCGCTGTGGGCGTGAAGTACACGTTCTCGATGCAGCTCTTGCCCGCGCCGAGCGAGGTCCCACAAGTGCCGGTCTTGGTGAAATCGCCACTGATGGCAACGCTGGCAATTGACACAGCCTTTGTCCCGGAGTTCTTCAGCGTGACTGTTTGTGCCGCACTTTTTATTTTGAGGAGTTCTGTGGGAAAGATCAGGCTTTCCGGCGTTGCGGTAACTGTAGGAGCTGCGCTCGCCCCTGTCCCCGTCAAACTGACGGTCAGCGGAACCGCGTTGCTGGTAACCGAAAGGCTCCCCGTTCGTGTACCGGTAGCAGCGGGCGTGAACGTGACTGTGATCGCGCAGCTTGTCTTCGGGGCCACTGCGGTTCCGCAGTTGTTGCTCTGAGCGAAGTCGCCGCTCACGGCGATTCCCGATCCTGAGAATGTTAATGGGCCAGTGCCGGTATTGCTTGTCAACGCCGGTTGAATGTTGACCCACCTTAGCCGGTGGTCGTATTGATGGCCTGCGTCTGATAGCTCAGAGCCGAGGGCGCGATGCCGGCGATTGGCGCAGTTCCCGTTCCGCTCAGCGAGACGGTCTGGGTGCCAGTGAAAGCGTTGTCGCTAATTGTCAGCGTGCCGGTTTCCCTCCCGGTCACCCGGGGTGCATAGGTGACGCCAATCGTGCAGCTTGACCCTCCTGGCAGACTCGTGCCGCAATTATCGCTCTCTGAGAAGTCGCCCGTGGTCCCGATGCTCGCAATGTCGAGCGGCGCCTCTCCGAAGTTCGTAAGGACAACGTCCTGCGCAGCGCTTGCCGTTCCCGTATTCTGGTTACCGAATACCAGGCTCGACGGAGCCAGCGTTACCGCAGGCACCGGCGATGGTACGGGCACTGCATAGATTCCGCCGGTCTGGGACACGAAGTTCGAGGTGTTGAAGCCTGCGCCGGTGGCAGGGTCGTCGAGCATCGCCAGGCCAGCCCCACCCGACGACTGTGTTCCCGCGATGAAGGTCGTGCCTCCAACATCGACCGAAAGCCCCTGAATTGCGGTGCCGACGTTGGTCGAAACCCAATTGGCGCCCGTCATGTCATCGACGCGGATCACGCTGTTGCCGTCGCCCACCACAATTCTTCCCGTGGGATCGAGCGCGACGTGCGCGGGCGATCCGAACGAATAAATATAGATGCCGATGACAGGCGATTGCGTCAGCGTAGTCCAGTTGCTCCCCGTCATGTCATCCATACGGACAATGCGTCTGTTGCCAGTGTCGGCGATGTAGATCCGGTCGGCGGAATCGACGGCGACTCCCTGCGCACCGCTCAACTGATTCGTGCCGCTGCCCGCCGTTCCGAAGGTGGTCCAATTTGTCCCCGACATGTCATCGAAGCGCACGATTCGGCTATTGCCGGGATCGGCTACGTAGATTCTCCCGCTGGAATCAGTCGTGATGTCGGCCAAGCCGCCGGTGCTGAACTGCTTGGCGCCGCTCCCGCACGTCCCGAAGCTGGTCCAGCCCGCGCCGGTGATGTCGTCCATGCGGTCGATGCGGCAGTTGTAGGTGTCCGCCACATAGATACGCCCGGATGAGTCAACGGTGACCCCATGCGGGCCATAAAATTGCTTGACGCCTGTACCGGTGCTACCCAGCGTTTGCTGATTCGTGCCCCAGAGGTCATCTGCCCTGACGAGCCGGGAAAAGGAGTAGTCGGTAATGTAGACCGGGGTGTAAGCAGAATTGATGCCCGCAGAAGCGCAACACGCAGTCGCGGATCCCGAACCGATCTGCGCACTGAGTGGACCAATCGACGCGCTCGTCTCTCCTCTAATCGCCGCCGCGACGTCGTTTACGGTCTGGGTTCCGGTAAAATTTCCGGAGAAGCTGTAGTAGTAATGAATGTTGCCGCCTTTCCCCCCTCCCGAGGCGGTGAGCGTCAAAGCCGCGGTGCCAAAGGCAGCCGCGACCGATGTCGTACCGTCGGTGGACTGAAAGGAAAAACTGCCGCCGCTGCAGTTGTATGTAATAGCATAGGTGCCTGAAGCTACAGAGGTGATGGGACAATCGATCGACAAAGTTCCTGACGGATTAGTTACGGTCGAGCCTTCTAACACGAAATCTGTGCCCAGCGTCATCGTTCCGCCCGTGCTCTTGAGCACCAGTTGGCTCGCGAAGGCGCCTGGAGCTGCGGAAATCACGACAAACGCCGCAGCAAGTGCGACGGCAATTCGGCGCCACGCCAATCCCAGTGCGATGACTGGTCGTGCAAGGGCGGTCGGGACCGCCTCAACGATAGTTCGATTCTTCATCCTCACCCCGGCGGAATCATTAGGAATAGTGGACCCACTAATGACAGAAAAAACCGCCATAAGTCAATTATTGCCGCAGCGGCTGCATATCTAATCCGGAATTTCCGTATTGACTCTCCGATTCCGACTTGTCGCAGAGACCCAATGGCCTCGCCCGGCACGGTCATCGACCCCGCTTGGATGTAAGCCTAGCAGGCTGATGAAAAAGCAACCGCGCGGGGAGATCACCCGACAACCAGCACGTAATTCTCGCGCTTGATCGGGCGAGCGAGCGTGATAGCCATCGCACGGCCACCGCCGGTACGTTGGACGAGCGCCTCGAATTGCGCTCCAGCGGCGCCGGACAATGCGCGTGCTCGCCTTAATACCTTGTCGAAATGCCAAAGCGTTTGTGGAGCCGCTGCGCATTGGAGGTTTTGACGCCCAAGCGCGAAGCTGATGTTTCCCAACGTGGGGTGCAGGCGCCGATCGCGTTGCGCGGAAACCAGATCCCCGGGTTTCAGCGACGGATTTCCCTTTACCCACGCATTGTATAGGTCCGCATTGGCAAGCAACTCGGGTCCCCAGTCCTTGAAGATGTGGGTAAGGAGGGGCTCCAAGGTTTCCGGAATGCTGTCATCGCGCGGATAGGATGCATCCACGTCGGCGAACTCGCCGTCGAAGATGTCAGGCAAGTTCATTCGTTCGGTCCAGCGAAAGACGTTGGGTGCGCGACTTTTCATCAAGGTGCAGGGATAGGGGTCACGCCCCAGATGTGCGAACAGGGGAGCCATCAATCCGAAGTCAGCGTCGCTGGGACGGCCGCCCAGAATGTACGGATTCAACATGAAGTGCGCCTCGAGGATGTCGAGCAATTCCTCATACGAGCGCTCGATGGCCGGGATGGTTTCTCTGGCGATGCCGAGCCGCGGCAAGTACGCCTGCATCGCCTGCATGAAGGGTGCGGCGACGGCGTCGCGATCCGCCCGATTGCGGCTTGCGGATGCGCCACGGCCAAATTCGGCGCGCAGAAATTTCTCTTGCTGCGTCAAGTAGGACCAACGGTAGTGCATCGCCATCTTGAGCAGCCCTTCCGAGCCAAATGCCCCTATCAGCGAGGCAACGGTCCGTTGCACCGGCGTCGACGGGTTGAGGCGCGGCTCGGGAAATTTCTCCTCTAGATGTTCGATGATGTCGGAGGTGTCTTGAATGATGGAGCCGTCGGGAGCTTCCAGCACTGGAACGACGAAGAACCCCAAGGCGGGAGCGATCTTCGTCTGGTAGACCGCGTGCGACGGGAAGAACTCCCGATATGGAATCCGCTTCTTGATCAGATAGGACCTTGCCTTCCCGCTATAGAGCGAGGTAGGCGCGCCCAACAAAATATAGGTGTCGTTGGTGCGTCCGGTGTTCATGTTGTTCCTTGAATTTTGCGGCTACCGCGTGATTTCGCGCGTTGTCCCGAAGTCAGTGGGAGCTTGACCTGGCGATTTGACGCCTGCATGTAAAGCAGCCTTATCGGTAATAGCAGCTTAATACTCAATAGTGTAACAGCTAGCGGAGAGAAACGCCGGCGAGCGCCGCGACCTGCGCCATATCCACGCTCGCTTCCAGCGCGTCGGCGATTCGATCGAAGGCCGTGCGGCGATTGGCGTCGGTATCATCCTGCGCGGCGAATTCGAGCGGGGCGAGTCCCTTCGAAGTCCTGATCTCGTCGAGAAAGTTTCGTCGAAAGCCGGCCGAATCGAACATTCCGTGAATCGAAGTGCCGATCACTCGTCCATCGTCTGACCGTGCGCCCTCCAATTCGTTCACTGCGCTGGAGTCCCGATGCGTCAATCTGAACAGCGCCCGCGAAGCCGCGACGGCGGTGATGCGCCCGGAGTGAATCTCGTAACCTGAAACGGGGATGCTTGTCGGCAGATGAATCGCGCGGATTCGATCGGTGATTTTCTCAGCCGCAAAGATCGTTTCCATGTCGAGCAATCCCAACCCAATCGTTTCGAGCGTATCGCTCTCGACCCCGTCGGCGTCGATGACGCGCCGTCCAAGCATCTGGTACCCTCCGCAGATTCCAAGCACCCATCCACCCGCGCGGCGGTGCCGGACCAGCAAGTTCTCCCACCCGGTTGCGCGCAGCCATTTCAGATCGGCGACGGTGTCCTTGGTCCCCGGAATGATCAGAACGTCAAGCCGTGGCGCCACGGCGGGATCGCTCAAGTAGTGCACGGCGACATCCGGTTCGTCCTCGAACGCATCGAAATCCGTATAGTTGGAAATACTCGGCAGGTGTATCACTCCGATAGTTATCGGCTTGCCGCCGGGATGCGTCGCGATGCCAACCAAACTGGCCGCGTCCTCCTGCGGCAGTCCCAGGCTCTGCTGCCAGGGAATCACTCCGAGTACCGGGATACCGGTGCGTTGCTCGAGAAAGCGAAGGCCGGGTTCCAGCAGCTTTTGATCGCCGCGGAACTTGTTAATCAGCACTCCCTTTAGGCGACGCCGTTCCTCGGGCGCGAGCAGCTCGATCGTGCCGACGATCGAGGCAAAGACTCCGCCCTTGTCGATGTCCGCGACCAACAGGACGGGCGCGTCGGCCAGTTCGGCGATTTCCCAATTGACTATGTCCCGATGGCGCAGATTGATCTCTGCCGCACTGCCCGCGCCTTCGATAACAATCAGCTCAAAATCCCGCGCCAGATTGCTATAGCTACTGACTATCTCAGGCCATGCCTCAGTACGATACCGCTCATAGTCATTTACCCCCATTTGAAACCGTGCTCGGCCCCGAATCACTACTTGGCAGTCCATTCCGGATTGCGTTTTCAACAGCACCGGATTCATATCGGGGCTCGGTTCGAGCCCGCACGCCTGGGCCTGCACGGCCTGCGCGCGTCCGATCTCGCCGCCACCGGGGCAAACCGCGGCGTTGTTCGACATGTTTTGCGATTTGAAGGGCGCCACGCGGACGCCGGCGCGCGCGAACGCACGGCACAGCGCGGTGACGACCACGCTCTTGCCGACGTCCGACGCCGTGCCCATTACCATCAAGCTCCTGGCGCTCATATCCCGACTCCTTTTGGAGCGACGCTCACGGAAGCCATAACATCCGCGATGCGATAGACTGTTTCAATACAGGTCCGGTTCAACAAGGAGCGAAGTAAGATGCAAATGGGAATGGTCGGGCTCGGCCGAATGGGCGCCAACATGGTGCGGCGCCTGCTGCGCGGCGGTCACGAATGCGTCGTGTTCGATGTGAGCGCCGCCGCGGTCAAGGAATTGGCGAAGGAGGGCGCCATCGCCGCGTCGTCGCTCGACGACTTCGCCGCCAAGCTCAAGCAGCCGCGCGTGGCGTGGATGATGGTGCCGGCTGCCGTCGTCGAGGATACGCTGGCGGACCTGTCGCGCCGCTTCCAGCGCGACGACATCATCGTTGACGGCGGCAATTCGTATTACATCGACGACCTCCGGCGCGCCGAATCGCTGCGGGCGAAAGGGATTCACTATGTCGATTCAGGCACCAGTGGTGGCGTCTGGGGACTCGAGCGTGGCTTTTGCCAGATGATCGGCGGCGAGCCGCAAGTCGTGAAGCATCTCGATTCGATTTTTGCCACGCTCGCGCCCCCAATCGATTCCGCCCCGCGCACGCCCGGCCGCGACCAGGTCCAGGGCAGCACCGCCGAGCACGGTTATCTGCATTGCGGACCCAACGGCGCGGGTCACTTCGTGAAAATGGTTCACAACGGAATCGAGTACGGGATCATGGCGGCGTATGCGGAGGGGATGAACATTCTGCGCAACGCCAACGTCGGGAAGCAGACGCATGCGGTGGATGCGGAGACTACCCCGCTGCGCAATCCCAAGCTGTACCAGTACGACTTTAATCTTACCGACGTCGCCGAGGTATGGCGCCGCGGCAGCGTGATTGCGTCGTGGCTGCTGGACCTGACCGCCAACGCGCTGCTCGGCGATCCGGAGCTGAAGAAATTTGCCGGGCGGGTATCGGATTCGGGCGAGGGCCGCTGGACGATCGACGCGGCGATCGATGAGGGCGTCCCCGCGCATGTGCTTACCGCCGCGCTCTACGAACGCTTCGGCTCGCGGGGCGCGGCCGACTTTGCGGACAAGCTCCTGTCAGCGATGCGCTACGAGTTCGGCGGACATCTGGAGAAGAAGGCCTAGCATGGGAGCTTTGCGTAACCGGACGTTGGTGCTGAAGCGATGCGCGCTGGCGCGCGAGATCCTTCGCCGTGCTCAGGATGACACAAGAAAGCGGGCGGCCGCCCGTGTCATTCTGAGCAAAGGCTGCTGTAGCGAAGAATCTCGCCGGACGCCCCGGCGTCCGGCGCTGGTTATGCAACGCTCTCCTAGCAGGGTGTTTACGATGGGGAGAGAAAACCGAATATGACATCGCTGCGTGAAGTATTGGAGCGGGCGGAAGCGGATAAAGTCGCCGTCGGCCATTTTAATTTTTCGGACCTGGTCGCGTTCAACGCGATCGTCGCCGCCGCGCGCGACAGGAGATTACCCGTGATGGTGGGTCTGTCCGAGGGCGAGCGCGAGTTCACCGGCGTCCGACAGGCCGCGGCGTTGGTAAAGTCGGTTCGTGACGAGTACGACTTTCCGATTTTTCTCAACGCCGACCACACTCACTCGATCGCCAAAGCTGAGGCGGCGGCGAAGGCGGGATTCGACGAAATCATATTCGACGGGTCGGCGCTTCCCTTCGAGGAAAACATCGCGCAGACCAAGCAAGCGATCGAGGCGATCAAATCGATCAACCCTGCGATTCTTGTCGAGGGCGAGATCGGCTGGATCGGTGCGTCGTCGGCTGTGCTCGACAAGATTCCCGACGGTGTCGGCGTTATGACCACGCCGCAGGAGGCGAAACAATTCGTCGATGCTACCTCAGTTGACGTGTTGTCGCCGGCGGTCGGCAACATGCACGGGATGCTCAAGAGCATGGTTCACGGCAACGTTCGCAAGCGCCTGAATATCGAGCGGATCGCGGAGATCAAAGCCGCGGTCCGGATCTTCATGACATTGCACGGCGGGTCGGGCACCAACGACGACGATTTCAGGAGGGCGATCAAGTCCGGTATGACTATAGTCCACGTCAACACCGAACTGCGGCTGGCTTGGCGAAGGGGAGTCGAAGCGGGGCTGGCAGCGGAGCCCAACGAGGTGGCGCCCTACAAGATACTGAGGGCCGCGGTCGAGGCGGTGAAAGCGGTGGTTAGCTCGCGGCTCGAGTTGTTCAGTTCTAGATAACCGCCTGGTTGCTATTTGTCCGTCGGCAGGTTGACGAATACCGCGGCCGTAACCACCGTAGTCCATAGACCGTCGCGATCGCCGATCGCGGATTGCGTGATGTTTCGCGTCTGAACGATTTTATCGGACAGCTTCCATACGCCCTTGCGTTCGTCGTAACTGACGTTGGGATCGAAGTCCACGCCGAGCGCGGTCGCGAGCATCGTGGCGGCGAGATCTTCGGCGTAGTCGCCGGCTTTCTCGTCGGTCTGCCCGAAACTCTTGTGCTCGGACAGATAGCCGTATTGATCCTTGTCGGCCGGAATTGCCAGCCCGACCGACGAAGCCATCAGGCGATGCGGTTCGTCGGTGGAGTTGTCGTACATGACGGTGTAAACGATCTGGCCGGGAGTCAGGGTCTTCAGTCCGTCCTGAATCGACACGACTTTGCATCCGGGAGGAAAAATCGAGCTGACTCGAACCAGATTGAACTCGGCGATCCGCGCGTCGCGAAGTGCGAGCTCGAACGAGGTGAGCTTCTCGCGGTGCCTGCCGACGCCCTTGGTCAGAAAAATACCTTTGCCGATCGGACCCATCTGCTATTTTGTCTCCCAATTCGATTTCTTCATTTACATAGAGCAAGCGCAAGCGTTTTGGTAGCGGTTTCGCCGGCAGTTGCGATAAGGGGTAAGCTGACGAGTGAAAATATCCGCCGAGGTGAATCGTGATCGAGACAAGTCCATTTGGAAATACCGGTCATCAGAGCACGCGGGTCATTTTCGGAGCCGCCGCGCTGGGCGGGATGAAGCAGGACAAGGCCGACGCGGTGCTCGAGGTGATCCTCGAATACGGCATCAATCACATCGACACGGCGGCGTCGTACGGCGATTCGGAATTGCGGATCGGTCCGTGGATGCGGGAGCATCGCAAGCGGTTTTTTCTCGCCACCAAGACCGGCGAGCGCACCTACGAAGGCGCGCGCGCGAGCCTGCATCGATCGCTGGAGAGGCTGCGGGTCGATCGGGTTGACCTGATCCAGATGCACAACCTGGTCGCGCAGGATGAATGGGCGACGGCTCTGGGAGCCCGCGGCGCGCTCGAAGCGCTGGTGGAGGCGCGCACCCAGGGACTGGTGCGATTCATCGGAGTCACGGGTCACGGCTCGCAGGTCGCCGCGATGCATCGCCGCAGCCTGGAGCGATTTGCGTTCGACTCGGTGTTGTTCCCATACAATTTTACAATGCTGGATATCGGACAGTACGGCGCCGACGTCGAGGCGCTGCTGAAAGTTTGCCGCGAGCGCGCCGTGGCGACGCAGACGATCAAGTCGGTTGCGCGGCGGCGATGGCAAAACGGCGGCGGCCCGAAATTCAGCTGGTACGAGCCGCTTCGCGATCGCGACGCGATCCGCAGGAGCGTCCACTTCGTGCTCAGCCGGCCAGGGCTGTTCCTGAATACCTCGAGCGACGCGACCCTCATCCGCGATATTCTCGATGCGGCGAGCGTTAAAGCGACGGCGCCGGCGCGCGCCGAGATGGAAGCCGACGTGGCGCGCTACGCGATGGAGCCGCTGTTTATCCCCGGCGTGTCGGACACGATCTAACGGCCCCGGCTAAACGACCTTGCGCAACGCGAGGGCGGGCGGAAGTCGGACGGCTTCGAAGATCGGGACGACGCCGCTCACTATGCTGACGGCCAGCGCGGCGATCAGCGCATTGAGGGTTTGCGCGGAAGTGACCCACAGCGCGCCGTTGCCGCCGAGCGCCGCGCCGAGCGTGATGCCGCCGGAGAACATCCAGAACGCGGCGCCGGCGCCGATGATGCCGCCGAAGAGTCCGATCGCGCCGCATTCACCGAATAGCACAAAGGCGACGGCGCTGCGGCTGAAGCCGAGCGCACGCATCACGGCGACGTCGCTGATTTGTTCGCGGACCATCATGACCGTGGAGTTGGCGGCGATGAGCAGCACGGTCAGCAACACGACCAGACATAGCGCGAACACGATAGCCCTGATGTTGCCGATGGCGGAGAGGCCGGAGGAGAGCGCGTCGCTTTCGGTCATGGTGCGCGTTTCGGCGTCGGAATTGGCGAAGTGCTCGTCGATCTGTCTGGCGAGCGGGCCCATCGCGTCGGCGCTGGCGGCGCGGACGATGATGTTCCAGGCGATGTCTTCGTCGGGCAGCCCGTGCGCTTTGCGCGCCGCCATCAGGTAGTCGCGCCGCATGAGAAAGGTGTTGGGATAGCGCTTGGACGCCATCTGGCCGCCGATGATGAAGGTCATCTCCATATGGTCTGAGTCGGTGCTGCGGAGCGTGACGGTGTCGCCGATCTTCCAGCCGTATTTGCGCATGAGAATTTCGCCGACGATGGCGGTGCGCTTTTCTTTGGCGCTCGCCTCGCGCTGCTGGTTGGTCAACGCGTAGTCGGGGAACACGTCGCCTATCTCCGGGCCGGCGCCGACGCCGAAGACCGGCTCGCTG
>VFSW01011399.1_pt1 | contig 12506 bp, 11 predicted proteins | sample 5358111 | NCBI WGS metagenome assembly VFSW01 (sample SAMN11554181, study PRJNA540505) | mine drainage metagenome | isolation source: sediment from site ElyBrook_90M | place: USA: Ely Copper Mine, Vershire, VT | collected 2017
GCGTGGCGCTCTTCCTGCCCCCTATCCTGTCGAAGAGCGTCCCGCCCGCGAGGGTCCCAAGCCCTCCAAGCCCCAGCCCGACCCCGAAGATGGAATCGACGGTCGTGGCGCTCCCGCCGGCAGCCCCGAAGCCCAAGAGCAGGAACTTCGGAGTCCACGAGAGGTAGACCAGGAACCCAAAGTCCGCAAAGAAAGCCGCGACCGCCAGTACCACGATCACTCTCTTCCTGAGAAGCTCGCCAAACGTGCCCAGCGCGTTCGCGGAGGACGTCCTGACGCCCGTCCCGAGCACTGCGAGGAAGACCACGAAGAAGACCAGTCCCACGGCGGCGTACGCGACGAACGGGGCGTGCCAGCCGTAGGTCGTCAGGAGGTACCCAGCTGAGGACGGGCCCACGAACCCGGCGAAGCTGTAGAACGACGTGACGAAGCTGGCCGCGAACCCCCTCCGCTCGGGAAAAAGCGAGGCTGCGACCCCGTAGGACGGCGTTATCATCAGGCCGCTCCCGAAGGAGGCCAGGAGGAAGAGGAGCGAGAACATGAGGAGGCCGCTCGAGAGCGCCACCGCTCCCATCGAGACCGAGAAGAGCAAGAAGCCGGCGAGGATGGTCTGCAGGGCGCCGTAGCGCTGGGCCAGATACCCAGAGCCGATCACCCCGAGGCCTACCATGCCCACCGAGGCCGAGACGACGCCGCCGGCGGTCGCGTCGCTCACTGAGTAGACGCTCTCGAGCCCCGGGACGAGGACCCCCACTGAGAACCTGTACAACCCGTACAGGAACGCAGGGAGGACGAGCGCGGCGAAGGTCGCCAGCCGCCGCGGTTTCATGGACATGCATCCGGTATCGGCATGTTATTGTGCGATGCGGGAGACCAGTCGGGAACCTATTTGTGCCGGTCGCCGACCACGCCTGATGCTGGGCCGGCGTATGGGTAACCTGGTAACCCAGCAGCCTGGAAAGCTGCCGCTCGAAAGGGCTTGCGAGTTCAAATCTCGTCGCCGGCGCTCAAATTTACCCAAACTAGCGTCTTTGCCCAACGTGCCGTTTAACGATGTGTTAACAATCTTGCCAGCCACCGCCTCTGCAAGCTCCTCGACGACCTGCTTGTTTGTCACAATTCCGGCAGTTATGCCGCCTACAAACTCGTTTAGAGAGCCGTAGCCAAGCTGCTTCAGGCGTTGGTTAAGCTGTGCTACATCCCCCGCCTTCAGCCTAACGCCCACCGTACGCCAGTCGGACATGCAGCTTTGTGGCGGCTAGCGGCTTATAGCCCTTGGCGTGCTTCGCGAGCCGGGTTTGCTTCTCAAAAACTCCGAAAGAGGCTGATGTGAGGTAGGGTTCAATAAGCCCGACCTCGCCAAAGCGACGACCCATGAAGAGCGCAGTGGTCGTGGCGGTCCTTGCCATTTTGGTCATCGCCAGCTTCGGTTCAGGCTACTTAGTAAGAAGCCTCCAAGGAGCGGCGACTTCCCCGCCAGCCAATATCACCACGACATCAACCTCGACTCCCACCTTCTCGGCCACGAGCGTTGCAGTGCCGGCCACATCGAGCACAACCCAAGTTCCTCCTTCGTGCTCAACCTCCAGCGAGGCATCCTCCGCAACTACGACCGTTACCTCGACAACAGTCTCCAGTTCTTCGAGCAGCGCAAGCTCCACGTTCCAATCGAGGACCATTGGCTTGGCCCCATCAGAGACGCCAGTGTTCGACGCGGCTGATGGAGACATCTACGTAGCAGGCAACGGCACAATCTCAATGATATCCGGGCGTACGAATAGTGTTGTTGGCTTGTTGTGCGTGGAGGCTTCACTCACGCCAGCCTTCGACCCTGCCAACGGAGAACTTTACGTGCCCACCGATAGCGGAAAAACAAGCACGGTCTCAATCATATCTGGAGAGACGGTTGTCTCGACCGTAAGTGTAGGCGATTCCCCCCGCACGCCTGTTGTTGATTCCCAGAACGGCGACATCTATGTACCCAATTTTGGTTCCGACTTTCTCTCAGTGATATCTGGAACTACCGACAATGTCGTCGCAAACGTCACAGTTGGAAGTGGAGTTAGCGGAGGGGTCTTCGACCCCACAAACGGGAATCTCTACTTGAATAGCAACCAACAAGGAGCAGTGCTAATCGTCTCAGGCAAGACAAACGTCTTGGTGGGTAATATTGCCCTAGATTTTGCGACGTGCAATCCCTGTACACAACTCCAAGACAATCCTCAATTTCCCGTCTTTGATCCCACGAATGGAGATATCTACGTGCCGAACGCCGGAGGGGACACGGTATCAGTGATATCGGGGGCGACGAATTCCCTAGTCACCAACGTTGTTGTCGGCGGTGACCCTCTTCCACCCGTCGTCGACTCCGCCAATGGCAACATCTATGTCCCCAACCTTAACGACAACACCGTGTCGGTCATCTCGAGCGGAACGAACGCCGTGATAGCGACGGTTACAGTCGGCAATATGCCTCTGCCTTCCGTGTTCAATCCCACAAACGGCGACGTCTACGTGCCGAGCGATACGAACGGTACCCTTTCTATCATCTCGGGGACGACGAACACCGTGGTCGCGACCGTCCAGATAGGCTACTATCCTAACTATCCGCCTGCCTTCGACTCCTCCAACGGTGACGTGTATGTGTCTGGCGATGGGACGGTCTGGGTAATTTCCCTCGCAGCCATCGTTCCCTTCCCGCCCCCCGCGTAATCGTGAATCCCAAAACCCCATCGGGATTGACCGTGGGCTCCTGTAGTGTTGTCAGGCCAATGCAGTAAAGCTTGGCGAGAGGCGGCTCGTATAAGCTATTATACATCGCTCACCCTTCACGCTGGGCCCAAGGCCAAAGATTACTCGTTTCGAGCAAAGCTGATGAGGACTCTTTGACTACGACATTCCGGAAAGATGCTTGAAATTGTAGATCAAGAATTCCGGGTTGGTTCTTCTAACCAACTTTAGGATTTCACCGCTCCTTAGCAACAGCTCGTCCTCCGTGACCAATATTTCGCAAGTCAACACGGCGGATGCCAAGATCACACAGTCTATGAAGTCGGAACTATGTCGCCTGAGAGCAATCGCTAGTGGAAGGACGCCGTCCTCGTAGAGTCGAACTTTCCTCAACGTCTCATCTGAGACGATTGATCGAACGGCCTGCGCAAGACGCTCAGCGTCGGCCGAGCCGTTTCCAACGAGTTTTGCTCCTTTGGCCGCAAGTTCAAAGAGCGACATCTCTGATACAGAAAGTTGGTGTCCTATCGCAGATGCCCTTTCTATGGCATCCCTCTCGATGCCTCGGACATTAATTCCAGCGAAGGGAAAAAGATACGTTGTGTCCAGTAATATTTTCGCCAAGGGGATTCAATTAAGCTCAAGTCTTGCCTTCAAGTCTGGCAGAAAGCTCTCTCCGGTGGTCGTGGACCTCTTTGAGTGAGATTTCAACTGTAGGCTCCATCTTCAGCAAGTCATCAAGGCTTGGAATTGGCTCGACGACCAATTTTCTCCCTTCCAATGTATATTTGACCTTCATGCCTGGCCTCAAGCCGAGCGCACGGCGGATTTTCTTCGGTGGGTAAAGCTCCTCCTTGGAGCCTACGATGCTCTCCATCTCGGTAGCCATCCGGCATAACCTGTGATTCCGGATATTTAATTATTACCCCGTAAAGTCTTCATTACCCGGACTTACGAAGCATGCTGGAATAGCCTGGAAAGCTGCCGTCCGAAAGGGCTTGCGAGTTCAAATCTCGTCGCCGGCGCCACCAATCTCCGTTGGGATGGGCCCGGGCCTAGCCCTCCTCTTTGGCCGCAACCCCAGTGGGCCGGTCTTCCTTGGAGGTGCTCTCGACGATTCCCGAGATCTTCGACTCGCTGAGCGTCGCCGAGGGCTTCTCCCCCATCAACCCCTGCGGCCTGAGCATGAGGATCAAGATGAGGACTGACCCGAACGCGAGGTACTCCAGCCAGTTCACGTCGAACGGGAGGACGTTCTGCAGCGTGAACTTCGCCGCGTCGATGAACTTGAGGAGGAAGACGAAGACGAACGACCCCAGGGCCACCCCGAAGTTGTTCGCCACGCCTCCCAAGATGACGATGAGCCACGGCCAGAACGTCCAGGTCACCCGGTCGTAGATCCCGGGGTTGGTGTCGCCGACGTATATCGTGAAGAGGGCGCCTGCGATCCCGGTGATCGTGGCGGCGATGATTAGCACGTCCCTCCTTATCGCGACCGTGTCTTTGCCAAGGGCCTCGGAAGCCGCCTCGTTGTCCCTCATCGCCCTGAGCGTCCTCCCCAGGGGAGACCTCACCAGCCGCTCCGCGTACAGGTAGACGAGCAGGGCGAAGGCGGTGATCGTCAGCGTTGACGCGAGCGTGGAGTAGCGCCCTGCCCACGCGAACAGGTCGGGGATGCCGATCCCGAAGGTGCCGTTGATGATGGGCGTGTAGTTGTTCAGGAATATCTGGAAGAACGAAGCCGAGCCGAGAAGGAGCATCGCCAAGTAGTCTTCCCTGAGCCTTATCGCCGGAAAGATGGAGATGTACCCCAGGAACGCGCCTACCAGCGCCCCGACCAGGACCGTGACTCCTATCAGCAGGAAGGATACCGGGATGTTGTGCTGAAGCGTGGCCGTCATCTGGTTCGCTATGATGAAGTTGTTCGTGCCGACGGGATTCCCGCTGACGTTGAGGAGGAACGCCGCCACCCTGATCGCGACGGAGCCCGAGAATGCCGCTCCCCCCGCGAAATAGAGCACCTTGCCGAAATTGGGTATCCCCGCATAGCCCATCTCGAGGTTGAGGCTGATGCTGATCGCGAGGTAGATCGAGAAGAAGGCGAGCAGGTCGGTCAGGAAGGAGCCCCAGTTCGTTATCCCGAGGATCGCAAGCGGCCCGAGCATCCGCCTAGCCGCCCCTCCTCGAGAAAATGCCCTTCCAGTTGACCGAAGTGATCCCTCCAGGGAACACCAGCAGCGTCACGACCATGATCAGCAGCGGGATCCCGCTCTCGTACGCGGTGACCCACGACCCCAGGTAGCGCGCCCCAAACGTGGTTATGAGTATCTCCCCTTCCGCGACCATCAGGCCGCCCGCCACGGCCCCGTAGATGTTCTTCAGCCCGCCCAGGATGCTCCCCGCGAACATCGCGATGAGAAGCTGCGAGCCCACGTCATGCTCCCCCGGCTGCCACAGGACGTAGAAGTTGCCCGCGAGGGCAGCGAGCCCTCCTGCGGCGAACCAAGAGACCGTGTAGATCACCTCAGTGTTCACGCCGATGGTCCTCGCCAGGTTGGGGTTCTCGACCGTCGCCCTCATCGCTATCCCGAAGCTGGTCCTGGTGAGGACGAGGTAGAGCCCGAGGGTGATCGCCGCGAGGGCGATGGGTGCGACGAAGACCACTCCGTCGACCCCCTGGAACGTAAAGTCGGCGGAGCTCAGGGCGAAGAAGAGCTTGGCGTCCGGAATCCTGAGCGCGGAGGAGAGATAGTCCGAGTAGATCCCGATGATGCCGATGAAGACGATGTCGACAGCGAGCGTGGCGATCATGAGGGAGATTATCGACGCCCCCCTCCTTGAGAGCGGCCGGAGCACCACCTCGTACATCGTCACCGCGACCGCGCCGCCCACGACGAAAGAAAGAGGCACGGACATGTAAGGGCCGACGTGGTATATCCTGAGGAGGGAGAAGCACGTGTATGCGCCCAGCGTCACGAATGTGCCGTGGGCGAAGTTCGGGACCTTGGTGGTGAGGTACGTGAGGGTGAGCCCGACGCTCATCAGCGCGAAGAGGGAGCCGTAGATGACCGCGCTGATGACGTACGGCGGTAGAGCGAAGATCGCCTACACCTTTCAAGGTCAAAACGCCCGCCAAGTCTTAAATAGTTTGCTGGGCTCATGCGGCCACATGAGACTTTTGAGAAGGAAGGCGGCGTCTACCGCCATGGCGGCTGCTCTGCTGGTCGTAGGCCTGTTGGTCGGCGCGGGGTTGACCTATGCCCTGACTTCCTCCTCAAGTCCAACGTCGAGCACGACGACCGGGAACGCTTCAGGCCTCTCTGGAACGGTCACCATCGGCGACCTGACAGACCTCTCTGGCGCCCTCTATGCGATCGGCGCGCAGCAGAAGACCGCGGTCGACCTAGCGGTCGGCGACATCAACGCCTATCTTACGACGGCGGGCATCACCAACGTAAAGTTCGCGGCGAACGACCAGGACACTGGGCTCGTCCCCGCAAAGGCGCTCACCGACCTCCAGAGCCTCTACGCGAGCGGAGTCCAAGTGGTGGTCGGTCCCCTTACGAGCGGAGAGGCGAGCACCGTGCTCCAGACAGCCAACCAGGACCACATAGTCCTGATCAGCGCGTCTTCGACCGCGATCAGCTTGGCGATTCCAAACGACTATCTATTCAGGCTGGTCCCGAACGACGCCGCCCAGAGCCTGGCGATAGCACGGGAGCTGGTCACGCAGAATGTCAAGGACATAATCATAATCAACCAGAACACCGTCTACGGATCCGGCCTCGCGAACGCGACGGCTAACAGGTTCGTGGCCCTAGGCGGCAACGTCCAGGACAAGATACAATACGTATCTACCGCGACGGACTTCACTCCGACCCTCACCACAGCGCAGAGCGACTACACCGCGGCCTCCGCAAAGTACGGCGCGAGCTCAGTAGCCATAGTCGCGATCGGATACCAAGAGGTCGGGCAGATGCTCACGCAAACAAAGAGCAGCTTCCCCGGCCTGCTCCAGACGACCTGGTACGGGTCAGACGGCGAGTCGCAGAACGCCGCCTTCACCAACTCTACCGGTGGTGTCGGCTCAATCGCGTCTCAGGTGAAGCTCATCAGCACCATCGGAGAGAACCCGCCCACGACTGACAAGAGCAACGCGTTCATCAAGGAGTTCACCGCGACCGCTCATTCGGCCCCCGACTCGTACGCGGTCAGCGCCTACGACGCGACGTGGCTCGCGGCGCTCTCCATCCTGGCGACAGGGAAGAACAGTGGGCCTGCGATACAGAGCGTCCTTCCCGCGGTCGCCAACAACTACTTCGGCGCGGCCGGCTGGGCGGAGCTGCAGCCGTCCGGAGACCTAGCCCCGACAGGCTACTCGATCTATGAGGTCCAGGCGTCGAGTTCGGGCGACAAGTGGGTATTGGCCGGGACGTATTCGGCCGGCACCGACTCCATCACCTGGCAATCCGGAATGCCTTAGTAGTCCTCACCCATCATTTTTCCCGATGGCGGCAGCGGAAGAAACCCTCCGCGTCGATGGCGTGCGGAAGTCGTTCGGGAGGCTCCAGGCCATCGACGGCGTCTCGTTCTCCCTCGAGCCCGAGGAGATAACCATCCTGATAGGCCCGAACGGGTCGGGCAAGACCACCCTGGTCAACGTCATATCCGGCTACTACAAACCTGACTCTGGAGAAGTCATCTACCGGGGGAAGAAGATAACGGGCTGGGCACCGCACAGGATCTACAGGGCAGGCATCGCGAGGACCTTCCAGATACCGTCGCTCTTCCTGAAGCTGAACGTCCTCGAGAACGTCCTGGCCGCGGAAAAGGAGAACCCAGGCGAGAGCTTCCTCAGGGCTCCGTTCAAGGGCTTGTGGAACCGGCAGGAGGAGGCGTCCACCGAGAGGGCCGCACGGATCCTCGACCTCCTGGGGCTCTCCGACGCGTGGAAAAAACAGGCGAGCGCGCTGAGCGGGGGGCAGATGAAGCTCCTCGAGATGGGAAGGGCGCTCATGAGCGGGGCCAAGCTCCTGCTCCTGGACGAGCCGATCTCGGGGGTCAACCCCACCCTCGCCCACGAGATATTCAACGCCCTGGTCAGGTCGAGGAGGGAGATGGGCGTCACCTTCCTTATCATCGAGCACCGCCTGGACATCGCTCTGGGCTACGTCGACCACGCGATCGCGATGGCCTACGGCAAGATAATAGCTTCCGGGACCTCGCAGGCCGTCATCAACGACCCAGGGGTCATCGAGGCATACCTGGGTGGATGAGCGTTGCTGCGCGTCACCGACGTCTCCTCCGGATACGGGAAGCTCCAGGTCCTCAACGGCGTCTCGCTTGAGGCGGAGCCCGGGAAGATCACCGTTATAGTAGGGCCGAACGGCTCGGGGAAGAGCACCCTCCTAAAGTCCATCTCGGGCATCGCCACGATATTCCACGGCACCGTCGAGATGGACGGGAAGCCCCTGACGAACAAGTCGCCCACGGAAGTGGCGAGGTCGGGCGTGGCCTACCTTCCGCAGACTGAGAACGTGTTCACCAACCTCACCGTGACTGAGAACCTTCGCCTGGCGGGGTACACCCTGAAGGAGGGGGACTACCCCGAGAGGCTCAACAAGTCCCTCGAGCTCTTCCCTCAGCTGTCAAAGTACCTGGGGACGAAGACGTCGAACCTGAGCGGCGGCGAGAGGCAGATGGTCGCGATGGTGATGGCGCTAATACGGAAGCCGTCTGTGATAATGTTCGACGAGCCGACCGCCAACCTCGCCCCGAAGATCGCCAGCCAGGTCCTGGGCACCGTGGCGACGATCACCAAGGACATGAACCTGACCACGCTGCTCGTCGAGCAGAACGCGAGGCGGGCGCTCGAGATGGGCGACTACGCCTACCTCCTGGTCTCAGGCAAGCGGGTCTTCACAGGCACCTGCAGGGAGCTCCTCGAGCACAAGGAGCTGGGGCGGCTGTACCTAGGCCTCCAAGTCTCGTAGCCCTCCGCCTTCGCCTCATGGGGCTTCGAGCCCGTACTCCTTCAGCATGAGGTGGTATTGCTCCACCGGCACAAGCGAGCCGGCGGCGCGCTCGACGACTTCGCTGAGCGCTGGGTGGATGTGCATCGCCTGGTAGATCGACGAGACCCTTCTCGCTTCTGTGTACATCGCGCCTATGACCTCTTGGATCAAGATCGACGCGTGGGGCCCTACCACGTGAGCCCCCAGTATCTGCGACGTCTCCCTGAGCACGACTAGCTTGACGAAATAGTCGCGCGCGTGCATCGCCTCGCCCTTCGCTGTGTCTTCGTACCTGTAGAAGCCTATCATGACGTCCCCCTTCCCGTTCTTCTTCACGGCCTCCAGCTCGCCCATCCCGACCCCCGCGATCTCAGGGTCGGTGAATACCGCGTGGGGGACGGCGTGGTAGTCGGCTGCGACCCTGCGCTTCATGACGGCGTTGTAGTAGACCACCTCGGAGTCGTAGTTCGCCTTGTGCTTGAAGAGATACTTTCCCGTGGCGTCGCCAAGCGCCCAGACGTTGGGCTGAGACGTCTCAAGGTACTCGTTCACGGCAAGCCAACCATGCTCGTCGGTCTTGATCCCAGCCCTCTCCGGGTGCATGATGTCGGTGGTGGGGCCCCTGCCCGCCGCCACCATCACCTCTGAGGCGTCGACCCTGACCAGCTTCCCGCTCTGTCTGTCCTTCGCGACGAGGGACTTGCCCGCTCCCCCGCTGTCCTTGCTGACCTCGATGACTTCGTGGTTCGTCATGATGGTGATCCTCCTACCCAGCTCGCGCTTCGCAAGCGAGGACACCTCGGGCTCCTCGTCAGGGAGGAACTGGGGGTTCCTGCCGACTATCGTCACCACGGAGCCCATCGACGCGAAGAAGTGACCGTACTCCGCTGCGATGTAGCCGCCGCCGATGATGGCGAGGCTCTGGGGGAGCTCCGTGAGGCGCAGGACCGAGTCGCTCGTCAGGTAACCCGCGTCCTCCAGCCCCTTCGCAGGAGGGATCGTCGTCTTCGACCCCGCCCCGAGCAGGAACATCTTCCCAGTTATCGTCTCTTCCGCGACCTTCACCGTGTACGGGGAGACGAACTCGGCGGCGGCGTGATAGTAGTCGATGTTGTCCGAGCTGCTGAGCCCTCTGCGAATCGACTCGATGTCGGCGTCGATGAGGCCTCTCATCCTTTTCATCACCGCGGTGAAGTCGACCCCCTTGACTTCGACCGAGATGCCGAACTCGCGGGCCTGCTCGACGGTCCTCAACACCTCGGCCGGATAGAGCAGTATCTTCGACGGTATGCAGCCTCGAGTGAGGCAGATCCCTCCGGGCTCGTCCTTGTCGATGACGGCGACCTTGATCTTCGGGTTCTCCTGGATCAGGGGTTCGACAATGTTCATGGCGGATCCCGACCCCACTACCACGACGTCGTACTCTCTCATGGCGTAGACGACGCCCGCGAGAGTAATAACGTTGAACGCGAGGAGCGGGTCGCCGAGTTTTCGCTCGTATACAGTTAAATGCCGCTCAGCGAAGATGGCGCGGTTTGCGGAACCTTTGCATCGTCGGTCTCCAGTGGGGAGACGAAGGCAAAGGGAAGATTGTAGACTACTACGCCGACAGGTTTCACTCTGTGGTGCGGTACAACGGCGGGAGCAACGCCGGGCACACCATTGTGATCGGGAAGAGGACCTACGTCTTCCACCTCCTGCCCTCAGGCCTGCTGAAGGGGAAGAGGCTGCTCATCGGGCCGGGGGTCGCGGTCGACCCACAGACGCTGAACGAGGAGGTCGAGATGATCAAGAGGGAGGGCCACAAGGCGAACCTCTTGGTCGACGGGAGGTGCACGATCGTCACCCCGCTCGAGAAGGAGATGGACGCCTTCATCGAGGAGCTGAGGGGGGACAGGGCGATCGGGACCACGAAGAGGGGGATCGGCCCCTCATACGCGATGCGGGCTCTCCGCCTCACCCCGAGTGTGGGAGACCTCGAGAGGGGCACCTTCGACCTAAAGTCGGCGCTTGCCTTCTACCGCACTTTCATGAAGAAGCTCCCCCCGATGGCGGGGTGGATGGAGTCCGCCAAGGCCTCGTTGAAGGGGGTCGTCGGGGACGTCGGCGAAGAGATCATGGAGACCAACGAGGCGGGGCACTCCGTCCTCTTCGAGGGCGCCCAGGGCGTGCTGCTCGACCTCATCCACGGGACCTATCCGTACGTCACCGGCACGCACACCGTCGCAAGCTACGTCCCCGCCAGCTTGGGGATACCCGCCACTTCGCTCGGGGAGGTGATGGGCGTCGCCAAGGCATACGCGACCAGGGTCGGGGAGGGCCCCTTCCCCACGGAGATACACGGCAAGCTCGAGACGCTCATCAGGGAGACGGGGAGGGAGTACGGCGCAACCACCGGGAGGCCGAGGAGGGTGGGCTGGCTCGACCTCGTCGCGCTCAAGTACGCCGTGAAGATGAACGGCGTGACGACCCTCGCGCTCACCAAGCTCGACATCCTCACCAAGCTCAAGGAGTTCAAGGTCTGCACCCATTACAGCATCCACGGGAAGGAGACCGACGAGTTCTCGCGGGCGCTGCCCGAGCTGGGCTCGGTGAAGCCCGTCTACCTCGACCTCCCGCCCCTCTACGGCGCTGAGCTCACCACGAGCCGGCTCCACAGGCCGATGGAGAAGTTCGTCGAGTACCTCGAGGGCGAGATGAAGGTGAGCGTGAGCATCGTATCGATGGGCGAAGAGAGGACCGCCACTCACCAGCGCGTCGCCCATTGACGGCGGCCGAAGGAAACTCTCATAACGGGCTCCACGAGTCATCCACGCATGTCGAGGCAGCCCAGAGGCCAGCGTGCGACGACGCGCGTCGTCACAAGGCCAGCGCTGCTGGTGGGGCAGCCCATCAGGAGGGTGGAGGACAGGAAGTTCCTCACCGGGAAGGGCAACTTCCTCGACGACATCAAGCTCTCGGGCATGCTCCACGCGGCGTTCGTCAGGAGCACCCAGGCCCACGCCCGAGTGGTCAGGGTCGAGACCGCGGAGGCGCTCGCCCAGCCAGGCGTCGTCGCGGTCTTCACCGGGGCGGACCTCGAGGGTCACGTGGCCCCTCTGATGGGCGGCGGAGGCGAGGCGGAGGCCGCGGAGGGGTGGGGCGCGAACACCTCGGGCGTCGTCTGGAAGGCCATGGCCACCGAGACGGTGAACTACGTCGGGGAGGCCATCGCGGTGGTCTTAGCGGAGGACGCGTACTCGGCCGAGGACGGGGCGGAACGCGTCTCGGTGGAGTACGACTCGCTCCCTGCGGTGACCGACCCGGAGGGCGCGATGAAGCCAGGGTCCCAAAAGGTTCACGATTACCTGCGCAGCAACGTCTCCTCCCACGCCTCCTTCACCGCGGGCGACGTGGCTAAGGCGTTCAAGCGCGCCGACGAGGTCGTCAAGGTCAAGCTCCTCAATCAGCGGCTCAGCCCCACGCCGATGGAGCCCCGGGGCGTCGTGGCGCAGTACGACGAGGGGAACGGGTCTCTGACGGTCTTCCTCTCGACCCAGGACCCGCACGGCGCGAGGGACGAGCTTGCTGACATCCTCTCGATGAGCCGCGAGAGCGTCAGGGTGGTCGCGCCCGACGTCGGAGGCGCCTTCGGGGGCAAGGCCGGCATATACCCGGAGGACCCGGTCGTCTCGCACGCCGCCAGGGCGCTTCGCCGCCCGGTGAAGTGGGTCGAGACGCGGCGGGAGCACCTTCTCACGATGAAGCAGGGGAGGGGCCAGG
>VFSW01011400.1_pt1 | contig 12505 bp, 11 predicted proteins | sample 5358111 | NCBI WGS metagenome assembly VFSW01 (sample SAMN11554181, study PRJNA540505) | mine drainage metagenome | isolation source: sediment from site ElyBrook_90M | place: USA: Ely Copper Mine, Vershire, VT | collected 2017
GATCATTGGGCTCCTCGCGTTGAGACGTGGCTGTTAGCCGCTCGCGGCGCCTGCCGTCCAGGGACCTCGAAGCGGGCCTGGATCGCAATGCCACCGGTGTCATCTGCGTCACCTGCCCTCACGTAGCCTGAACGAGACGACCCTCAACTAGAAGAATGGCGTTGATGAACGAATCGAAGTATGTCTCTCTTGCACCCCGCTCCCTCTGGATGCGCCAGGCGCTCGACGCTGGTCCCCAAGCCGATGCGCCGGCGCTGCGTGGCGACCAGAAGCTCGATGTCTGCGTGGTCGGTGGTGGGCTGAGCGGACTCTGGAGTGCTCTACACATCGCTCGACTCGAGCCATCGATACGCGTTGGCGTGGTGGAGTCGGACATCTGTGGAGCGGGGGCGAGTGGAGCCAACGGGGGATTCGCGATGACGTGGTGGCCCAAGTTCGCCACGTTGACCAAGTTGATGAGCACCGACGATGCGCTGCGCACCGCTCGAGCTTCTGAAGAGGCAGTCAGGGAGATGGGCGAGTTCTGCAGGGCCAACGGCGACGACGTCGAATTCGCACCTGCCGGTTGGCTCTGGAGCGCGACGAACACGAGTCAACTGGCCAGTTGGGACGACGTGGTCACAAAGCTGGGTTCACTGGGCGAGTAACCATTTCGCGTCCTCACGAGAGAGGAGGTCGTCTCGATGGGTGCGAGTGAGCGCCACCTGGGTGGCGTCTTCGAGGCGGGCGTCGCCACCGTGCAACCGGCCCTCTTGGTGAGGAGCCTTCGTCGCGCGGCGTTGGCGGCCGGGGTCTCGATATGGGAAGAGACCCCCATGTTGGGATATGAGGAGTCGAGCGGAGCCGTGAAGGTGCGAGTCCCCGGCGCCACCATCACGACGAGTCAATTGATCCTCGCGACCAATGCGTGGCTCGCGCGCTACGCGCAGATTCGTCGACACCTCCTCGTGCTCGGTAGCGACGTCGTGGCGAGCGCTCCGGCGCGCGAACGACTCGACGCAATCGGTTGGACTTCGGGACTCGCAATCTCGGATTCGCGACGACTCGTCCACTACTACCGAACGACCAACGAGGGCCGAGTCGTCTTTGGCAAGGGCGGCGGTCGCATCGGATTTCGAAGTTCGATGAATCGTTCGACGTGGGCGACGGCCCTACGAGGACCTGAGGTCATCGAGCAGCTTCGAAGGACCTATCCGACGATGTCAGACGTCCCGATCACGAACAGGTGGTCTGGGGCAGTGGACTACTCAGCCGACTCGATGCCTTTCTTCGGTCACTTGGGGGAGAGTCGTCGGATCCACTTCGGCGTGGGATTCTCTGGAAATGGCGTGGGCCCGTCGTTGATCGCGGGCAAGATTCTCGCCTCCTTGGCGCTCGAGCGAGACGACGAGTGGGCGAGGAGTCCGATGATCCGTACCCCGGGAACGCGACTGCCCGCTGAACCGTTTCGCTTCGTCGGAGGAACGGTCGTTCGGGCCGCTCTTCGGCGAAAGGAAGCCGCGCAGGATCAGGAGAGGAAGCCCTCGTCGCTTGACGTGCGACTGGCCGGTCTCGATCCGACCTCGTTCGTCGGTTGAATTTCCTGCTCGAGGTGCTCGTGCTCATCGTAGAGGTCGACGTCACCGCAACGAGGACAGATGAGGTGGGCCCAGCAGACGGGGTCGCCCACGTCGAAGAGTCCCGGTCTCATCGATGAAGGAGGAGTGGCGTGGATCTCATCATCGATGGACTGGTCCATGGCGCAATGCTACGCCCTGGTGCTGGGCGCATACGCTTCACGAAGTCCTGCATCACCGAACACAGCCCGCGAAGTTGGATCGACTCGAATGGCTGCTGGTTACTCGCTGGTAGTTCGAGTGCCAGTCGGACAATCGTGAAGTGAGTTCGAAGGGGTAGCGCGACGTCGACTCCGACACGGTCGCCCTCGAATCATCGTGTTGACTTTCAAATAGAATCACAGAGCGGCTCTGTCACGTATAACTGGTGACCACGAACCACCCGCAGGGTTCAGCGAAGGGAAATGTCAATGTCGGACCAGAAACGCACTGTTCGAAAGACGACGAAGCGTACTGCCCCCAAAGCCATCGCTGCAGGTGTCGCTGCTCGGGTTGTTGTGCCAGCGCCAGCCCACGCGGAGCGTCTGCTCGATTTTTATCGTGAGATGCTGTTCATTCGGCGCTTCGAGGAGCGGGCCGCTCGCGGGTACACCCAGGCCCTCATCGGCGGATACTGCCACCTGAACCTAGGCGAGGAGGCGGCCGTGGTCGGTCTCATCTCCGCTCTGCAGCCCACGGACTATCTCTTCACCAACTACCGTGAGCACGGCTACGCCATCGCGCGCGGCATCGACCCCAAGCGCATCATGGCCGAACTCTACGGCAGGGTCGACGGCGTCTCGAAGGGTTGGGGCGGGTCGATGCACATGTTCGATCTGACCCATCGACTCCTCGGGGGCTACGGCATCGTCGGGGGACAGGTCCCGCTGGCGACGGGCGCCGCACTCGCTATCGACTACCGCGATGGTCGCGAGATCGTCATGTGCACGATGGGCGACGGCACCACGAACATCGGCGCCTTTCACGAATCGCTCAACATCGCGGGCCTCTGGAACCTCCCCATCGTCTACGTCATCATCAACAATCGCCTGGGCATGGGCACGACCGTGGAGAAGTCGTCCGCAGAGCCCGAGTTGTACAAGCGCGGCGCCGCCTATCGGATCGAGTCGGCGCGAGTGGACGGCCTCGACCCCGTCGCGGTCGCCGACGCCGCTATGAGCGCCGTCGCGGTCGCTCGAGCGGGTCGCCCGTTCCTGCTCGAGGTGGTGAGCGAACGCCTGCGCGGTCACTCGGTGGTCGATCCCGCGAAGTATCGAAGCGCCGACGAGGGCGCGAGTCTCAAGCAGCACGAGCCCGTACACACGCTCGCCGCTCGGCGGGTCACCGAAGGGATCTCCGACGAGACGACGCTCTCGGTGATGGACCAAGAGGTGATGGCCAACATCGAAGAGATCAGCGCCTATGCCGAGGCGAGCGCCTCACCTGAGGTGAGCACGCTCTTCGACTACAACTACGCAACGCCCGTCCCCAATGACTCTCGACGACTGCCGGGTGAGCCGCTCTTCGCCGCCGCCTCGACTAGTGGAGCGAACTCATGACCCTCATGTCCTATCGCCAGGCGTTGCACGACACCCTGCGCTCTGAGATGTTGCGAGACAAGGACGTGCTCTTGATGGGCGAGGAGATCGGCGTCTTCGAGGGTTCGTACAAGATCACGGCCGGGCTGCTCGAGGAGTTCGGCGAGAAGCGCGTGCGCGACACCCCGATCGCCGAGGAGGGATTCACCGGTGCGGCGATCGGTGCGGCGATGCTGGGACTTCGCCCGGTGGTCGAGATCATGACGATCAACTTCTCGCTGCTGGCCCTCGACCAGATCGTGAATCACGCGGCCAAGATCTACGGCATGTTCGGTGGCCAGGCGCGGGTACCGCTCGTGATCCGCACGCCCGGTGGCGGCGGTCAGCAACTCGGCGCCACGCATTCACAGAACATCGAGCTCTACTACGCCTTCGTTCCGGGGCTCAAGGTCGTCGCTCCCAGTACCCCCGCCGACGCCAAGGCCCTGCTCATCGCCGCGATCCGTGACGACGATCCGGTCCTGTTCCTCGAGAACCTCGCTCTCTACAACACCAAGGGTGAGGTGCCCGACCACGACACGCCCGCGGTGATCGGCAAGGCCGCGGTGACGCGCGAGGGACACCACCTCACGTTGATCGGCTACTCGCGCATGGCCCACGTGGCGAAGAAGGTCGCCGACCAGCTCGCCGACCACGAGGGCCTCGACATCGAGGTCATTGACCTGCGCAGCCTTCGCCCGCTCGACCGCGAGACGATCGTCGAATCGGTGAAGAAGACCCACGCCGCCGTCGTGGTCGAGGATGACTGGCTCACCTACGGCATCGGAGCAGAGGTCGCCGCCACGATCTCGGACGGAGCTTTCGACTTCTTGGACGCCCCCGTTCGTCGCGTCGCGATGGCTGAGGTGCCCATGCCCTATTCAAAGACCCTCGAGAGCGCCGCCCTGCCGTCGGAGAACGACATCATTCAAGCGATCTACCAGACCCTCGAAGCCATCGGCCACCGACGCATCAAGGCGGGACCCCATGATTGAGATCACCATGCCGCGCCTGTCGGACACGATGGAAGAGGGGACCATCGTGACCTGGCACAAGAAGCCCGGCGACGTGGTCGTGATCGGCGACATCCTCGTCGAGATCGAGACCGACAAGGCCGTGATGGAGTACGAGGCGTACGAGGCCGGGACTTTCGCCGAGATCATCGTTCCCGAGGGCGGTACCGTGCAGATAGGTACTCCGATCGCCACGATCGACAACGGAATGGCCACGTCGCCCGTGGTTGCCAGCGCCCCTCAGCCCATTGAGGCCGTTGCTCCGACAAGCGCCACACCCCAGACCGAGACCGCAGAGGCTATTCAAACCAATAAGGTTGCGGCACTTTCGGTACCGTTGGAAACGTCGGACGACGCCGAACGCCGTATCGCGTCGCCGCTGGTTCGTAAACTCGCTCGCGAGCACGACCTCGACCTGCGCCAAGTGCGAGGCAGCGGACCCGGTGGGCGCATCATCCGCGCCGACCTCGACCACCTTCTCGCAGCGGCCGAAACCGAAGGGGCGAGGGGACCAGCGATGCCGCTCTCGAGCGGACCCCTGCTCGACGCGAAACGCGGATCCCAGGAAGTCCCCTTCACCAACGTGCGCCGGGTGATCGCGCGTCGTCTGGGCGAGAGTGCTCGCTCCGTCCCGCACTTCTACGTCACCGCCGTGGCCGACGCCGAAGCCCTCGTGCAACTGCGCACCGATCTCAACGAACAGCTCCTCGCTACGGGTCGGGACAAGGTCAGTCTGAACGACCTCTTGATCAGGGCCTGCGCGCTGGCGCTGCGTGAGCACCCTCTCGTGAACGCCTCGTACGTCAATGATTCCAGCGCCACGATGCTGGTGCACCACCACATCAACATCGGCATCGCGGTGGCGTCGAAGAACGGTCTCGTCGTTCCGGTCATCCTCGACGCCGACCTCAAGACCGTCAGTCAGCTCGGTAGTGAGGCGCGTGCGTTGGCGACGTTGGCCGGCACCAAAGGACTCTCCCTCGAACAGATGTCGGGCGGTACCTTCACGATCAGCAACCTGGGCATGTACGGGGTCGAGGAGTTCACTGCGATCATCAACCCACCTGAGGGCGCAATCTTGGCCATCGGCACCACTCATCGCGAGCCCGTTGAATGGGGCGGCGAGATCGCCTTGCGCCACCGGTTGCGCTACACGATCTCCGCCGACCATCGCATCATCGATGGCGCGCTCGCAGCCCAGTTCCTACAGACCTTGACCCACCTAGTGGAGAATCCGCTGTCGCTCATCGTATGACCCGTCTCAACGAAGCGACGCGCTTCGCGTCCACGGCTTCGATGAGTCTTCGTAGTCCGCACCCCCGTTCCTGTCGTCCTTCGAGGGCGGTGGACTGCCAATGATTTCGTTCACTGGGCTTTCACACAAGGTCTCAATCGAACTCGACAATCATCTCGATCTCTACCGCTACGTCCATCGGCAATTCCGCCATGCCGACGGCGGACCTCGCATGACGACCGATTTCATCACCGAACACCTCGACGAGAAGGTCGGAGCAGCCGTTGACCACCTCGGGCATCTGGTTGAAGCCAGGCGCGCAGTTCACCATGGCGAAGACTTTGACGACTCTGGTGACTCGATCGAGCGAGCCCAACTCCGTCCGCAGGGTCGAAAGAAGCCCGAGCGCGGTGAGCCGCGCCGCGCCGCGTGCGGCCTCGAGGTCGAGGTCTTGTCCGACTTTGCCGCTGCGCAAGGTACCACTGGCATCGACGGGTCCGTGTCCGGAGAGGTAGACCAGCGATCCGGTGCGAACGGCACTGACGTAGTTCGCTACCGGTGCCACGGGAGGATCCAGGGTGATACCCAATTCGATCAGACGCGCCTCTGCGCCCACGGGCGACCTCCAGGTTGTCGAGTCGGACTCGCTACAACGTAGTTCGCCTCGACGCCATATCAGACTTCACGCCACCAAGAATGTTGCCTCGTGGCTAGCATCGTGATGATAGGGACCCCGAATGAGCGGGCCATCAGGACGGGGGCGAACGCTATGGGTGACTTCGCGACGTGGGCGCACGGCGCCAGTCAGTACGCCGGTATCGAAGTCGACGACGACGTCCTCGCTCTGGCGGAGTTGATCTACTCGGGCGTGGCCCAGCAGTTGTCGGTGCTCGACACCCTTGATTTGGAGCGATTCCCCGTTCGCGCGATTGACCCGCGTGAGGGACCCGACGTCAAATGATGCACGCCCAAGACCTCACCCTTACCCAACAGGCGGCGGCGATCAAGTCAGGCGAGTTGGACGCCAATGAGTTGCTCACCCAGACGCTCGAACGAATCGCCCAGCGTGACCCCCTCATCAATTCAACGCCGGTGATCTTCGAGCAGCGCAGCCGCGAGATGCTGGCGAGTGCTCCACGAGGAACGCTCTATGGTGTGCCGCTCACGATCAAGGACATGTATTCGCTGCCGTGGCGAGCACCGCGCAGCGCCACCTCGGGTGAGTTGCTGCCCGCCAGTGCATCGGGAGCGTACCGGCGCCTGCGAGACGCCGGAGCGATCATCGTCGGGGTCGCGAACCAGCACGAGATGGGCATGGGCACGACCGGTGCGCAGTCGGTCTACGGCGCCCAGCACAATCCTTGGAACCTCGAGTACTGCGCCGGTGGTTCGTCGGGCGGGTCGGCCGCCGCCGTCTCGGCGCACCTGGTCGCGGGCAGCATCGGTAGCGACAGTGGCGGTTCAACCCGGATCCCCGCGGCCTACTGCGGGGTCGTGGGGATGAAGGTGACGTTCGGCTCGCTGCCCTACGACGGCTACTTCGGTATCACCACATCGCTGAGCGCACCGGGAGTCCTTGCGCGCAATAGCGCCGACGCTCGACTGCTCGCTGAAGCACTGCTCGAGCGAACGTTGACCGCACGTTCTCTTGAGACACTGCGTGTCGGGATCGTGCGCGATCCGTACGTCAACGACTGCGATCCTCACGTCGTCTCCGCTTTCGAGGCTGCGCTGACAGCTACGGGTTGGCAGACCATCGACATCGAGGTCGATCACCTCGAACTGGCTGGCGCGTCGTTCCTCTCTCGACTCGTCTCGGAAATCGGACGACCACCGAACCCGGTGTTCGACCAACTCAGCGTTGCTTCCAAGGCTCTGCTGCTCGCCGGTTCACTGATGCCGGCCACGTACGTGCCTCGTGGCGAGAGAGTGCGCGCCGGTGTTCGCGATTCGCTTGCGAGGGTTTTTCAATCGGTGGACGTGATCGCTTGGCCCACGACACCAACTCCGGCGCCGCCATTGAGTACTACCTGGCTCAATCTTCCCTCTGGTCCCGCCACTGTCGATATGGCCAATGTCCGCCAGGCCGCGCTGGCCAATTTGACAGGAGTACCGGGGATTTCAATTCCGATCGGTCTGCACCCGACGGGGCTACCGATTGGACTACAACTGCTCGCCCCGTGGAACGACGAAGGCATCCTCCTCGACGCCGCCGATGGGTTCGAACGCGCAACGTCTCGTGAGTTCGCCAGATGGACCGCTCCGGAATTCGCAGACTGAGCGCGAATCTGGGCTGCACGAGTTCTCGAACTCAAATCTGACGCAGGTCTCGGTGTAACGACGCTGGTCGAAGAGGAGTGATGTGCCGAAGCGTCTTTCAGCCCATATTCGGTGGTTTCTACTGGCCGCCAAGAGATTTTGCTTTGAAGTTGATGCTCCATTGACACACTGTTGAGGTGTTGATCCCATACTCGGCACATGACCAATCTCAGTTCGGTCGCCTCAATCAGCGTCGCCCACGGATAACGGAGAACGGGCGATGCCAGCCTCGGTGGTCAGCAACGATGAAGTATCGAAGGGTGTGACCGTGTCCTCTGAGCGACCGGGCACCGGATCGCGCCAGAGAAAGCATCTTGGTTTCGATCTTCAGTTGCGTGACTGGAAGCTCCAGTCGATGATCACGCTCTCAGTCCTGGCATGTCTCGTCACCACGTTCGTGATCTATCCGCACCACCGGTACCACTTCTCACTCGACGGCGCGCTCTATCTCGTCGCCAGTACCGCACCGATCATCCCGATGGTCCTCGTCGGTCGACGATTCCCCACGCTGCGACGACCCTGGCAGTACATGGCCGCGGGAGTCGCTCTCAACGCTGTGGCCAATGTCATATTCGCTCTTCACGATCAGTTGATGAAACCGGTACCCAACCCGGCACCGAGTGACGTCTTCTATCTACTCTCCTACTGCTCATTCATCATCGGCGTCGCCCTGTTGACCCAGGGGAGTTTCGGTGGGGTGCGACTCAGCGTACGACTGGACGGGGTCATCGCCGGGCTGGCGGTCGCGTCGCTCGTGTCATTCGCGTGGTTCTCCCCTCTACAGGCCGCTGGTGGCAGCACCATCCACATCGTCGTCGACCTGGCCTATCCGATGTTCGACCTCGTGATGCTCGTGTGGCTGGTCGCGGCACTCGCGCCCCAGCGCTTTCGACCGAACCTGTCGACTGGACTGCTCATCGCAGGGGTGCTGTGGTTCATTGTGGGCGACGTCATTCACGTCAACCAACTGGCCGCCAATTCCACTTCTGCGCTGTCGTTCGCCGACGTGACCTTCGTCATCGGCATCTGGCTGATGGGTCTGGCCGCTTCTGCTCAGGATCGACGCAACGTGGTCGAACGCAGTGCCCTGTCCGGCACGTCACTGAGCGTGGCGGTTCCCGTCGTGTCTGGAGCCATAGCGATTGGCGTCATTGCGGCCCGCTGGCTGTGGAACCGGCCACCAGAAGTCGGTGGTCTGGCACTCGCGGCGCTCGCCTTGGTCGTGGGAAGAATGTGGCTCGCCCTGCGTGTCGAACGGCGACTCGTCCTGTCGACGACCGTGGACGCGCGTACCGACTCGCTGACGAATCTGCCAAATCGCCGATACCTGTTCGAGAGGATCGATGAACTGTTGCGTCTCGAGAAGCGCGAGCATGTTGGAGTGATCTTGATCGACCTCGACGGCTTCAAGGAGGTGAACGACACGCTGGGCCACGCGGTGGGAGACAGCTTGTTGTCGATCATTTCACATCGGTTCGCCGCTCGACTCGGTAGTCGGGGCATCTTGACTCGTCTCGGTGGAGACGAGTTCGCCGCAATCTGCATCTGTTCAGAGGTGGAACTAGTGACGATCGCCATGGAGTTGCTCAGCACGACGCGCGAGCCCTACGCCTTTGATGGACTGATGGTTACCGTTGGTGCCAGTATGGGCATCGCGGTCGCCGATGGTGACACCGAAGATCCCTATCAGCTGCTTCATCGCGCTGACAAGGCAATGTACGAGGCCAAGCGCACCCAGTGCGGAATCCGGGTCTCTCAGAGCCCCAGCGCTGAACAGTGTTCGGATCGTTACGATTCGCAAGTCTCGACTACCGAGTTCGAGGCGAGTACGAGGCTTCGGCTCGCCAGTCAGCGCGACGACTCCGTCGCCAAGTACCAGGTGATTGACCACGCGTTCGGTTGGTCAGCACACCAAGAGTAGGTCGGTACAACGGTTCGATAGGGACCGGTCGATGCAGCGGCCTGGGCTGCGCCCAATAGTGTTCACGTCATCGTCGGTCGAGGTGTCTCCTCGATTCTGGAAGTAACCAGTCGCGATTGGCCCGTGGCGAACGATGCCAACGATGGCGTGAGCACGCCCGTCGTGGGTCGTACGGTTCACAGTCACGGGCGTGGTTCTCGTCATGTGGTCTGATACTTGGATCAGGGCCTTAAAGAAATGGTTTCGAGCGCTTCGAAGTCGACTCTTCAGCGTGCGCTGAGCGAGTACGTCGAAGTGTCGACCCAGATGAGGCGGGCGGCTTCGATCGACAGCGTCAGGGGCTCACCGGCGATCATGATTTCGACGTCGCTCGGTCCGAGATTGGTGTCGGTGGACATCACCTCACTACCCTCCTTGATCGCGTGTTCGGCGAGCATCAAGAGCAGAGCTCGCGCCTCGTGTTCGGCGACTTCGGAGATGCGTCGAATCGTGGCGGGCCTTCCGGGCTCGAGGTCCGCCAACGCCACCAGATCGCCGTAGGGTGCGAACCGGCCGGGAATGACGTTGCCGTGCGGGCACGTCGATGGCGATCCCATGGACTCGTCGATACGAGACACCACCTCCTCCGAGAGCGCCGACGAGAGCCGATCGGCCTCGACGTCGGCGCTGGCCCAGTCGAAGCCCAGCACGTCGGTGAGCCATCGTTCGAGGATCCGGTGGCGGCGCACCAGAGCGGTGGCCACTCGCTCGCCGTCGGAGGTGAGGGTCACGCTGCGGTCCGGCGCGATCGAGACCCAACCATCGCGCTTCAGCCGGTTGAGGGCATCAGAGACGGTGGGAGCGCTCACGGCGAGCCAGAACGCGAGGCGACTCGGGCGTACGACCTCACCCTCGGCGGCGATGCAGTAGATCGTCTCGAGGTATCGATCGGTGGTCGTGGAATGTGAGTGGGTCATCTAGTCAGCGCCTTCGCCGCGCACGGGCAGCCCCCCGCCAGCGAGCGGACCCGGACCACCTCGCGATGGTTGCGCGCGCCGTCAGCGCCGTCCCATCTTGATGAAGGCCGTGGTGCTCAGGGTCACGTACGCGAGCCACACGACACCTTGGAGCAGTGTCGGGCGTTGGGCGTAGCCGAAGAGCGAGTGCAGGACGTCGCCGAGGTTGCTGCCCTCGGCGACCTGGTGACTGGAGTTCCACAGGACCTGTCGGCCCAGGGGCAGCCACCTGAGCTGCTGGAGGTTCTCGACGGCGTCGGCGAGCAGCCCGGCCGCGAAGACCATCAAGACAATTCCCAGGACCTGGAAGAAGCGACGCAGGTTCAGCTTCGCTCCGAGTCGGTAGATCGCGAAGGAGATGGCCAGCGAGACGACCAGTCCGAGCGCCGCCCCGAGCAACAAGAAGTTGCCGTGCACCGGCGTCGCGGCTTGTTTGGTACTGGCAAAGACGATGGCCAAAGTGAAGACCATGGTCTCGAGACCTTCGCGGCCGACCGCCTGGAAGGCGAGCAGTCCCAGGCCGGCTCGCGTACCGCCCGAGAGTGCCAAATCGCTCCGGTGTTCGAGGTCCTTGGTCATGGTACGCGCGTGACTCTGCATCCAGAACGTCATGTAGGTGAGCGCCGCCGCGGCGATGAGATAGGTAGCGGTCTCGAAGTAGGTCTGAACATTGGACCCGTCGTAGTGGCTGATCAACAAGAATGCGGCGACTCCGCCCCCGATGACGATGACGAGAGCGAAAGCGACACCGACGAACACGTCTCGAAAGTGCCGCCGCTGACCGATCCGATTGAGGTACGAGAGCAGGATCGCGATGACCATCGACGCCTCGATGCCCTCGCGAAAGAAGATGACGAACGTGGGGATCATACTTTGATCCCTGGCCACAGGTCATGACCCATGCCGTTGGTCCCCAGAGATCGTCGCTCGACCTCGTGGGCTGCACTGATGATGGAGATTGCCACTTCGGTTAGGCTAACCGAAGTACATTTCTAAGTCAATAGTGTGTTTTTTATCGCGCGGCCGATGGACAAAGACATGTGGTGCGATCTCTTGAGCCCGTCGGGGACGCAGAACACTGCACACGGTGCGGTCTTCGGACCTGGGCTTGATCCTCGAAGCGGAACGTGACTGGCATTGTGGTCGGATCAGTGGTCACGGGGTTTGCTCAAAGTCACAGGACCCAAGCGCTGATAGACCATTGAGAGATGACGTCTCAGAGGATGATCGTGCTGGCCGACCCGATTCGAAAAGAGAGGTCGACGGCGCACGCCAACGCTCGCTCGTATGGCCGGGGTCTGCACCTCGACGCTCGTGAGTTTGCACGAACGAGAGAATTGAATCGGTGAGCGAGAACGTGCGCGGACTCAGCGCCGTTGAGGCGGCGCGGCGCCTCGCGGTCAATGGACCCAATGCCATTGCCGAGGTCAGAGAGAATCGGCTCGCGGCGTTCGCGCAGAAGTTCTGGGCACCCGTACCATGGTTGCTCGAGGTGACCGTGGTCTTGGAACTGATCTTGGGCAATCTCGTCCAAGCAGGCGTGTTCGCGCTGTTGCTGGTCTTTAACGCCGTTCTCTCCGCAACCCAAGAGGGGCGCGCCCAAGTGGCGGTGGATCTGCTTCGAGCCCGTCTCGACGTGAACGCCCGAGTCTTGAGAGACGGGCAATGGACCTTGGTACGCGCGAGTGAACTCGTGGTGGGCGACGTGGTTCACGTTCGACAAGGGGACCTCGTACCCGCCGATCTCACGATGAGTGACGGTCTCGTCGAGCTCGACCAGTCCGCCCTGACCGGTGAGTCACAGTCGAAGGGCGTCGGGCCCGGGGAGCCGGGCTACTCGGGATCGGTGGT
>VFSW01011401.1_pt1 | contig 12504 bp, 6 predicted proteins | sample 5358111 | NCBI WGS metagenome assembly VFSW01 (sample SAMN11554181, study PRJNA540505) | mine drainage metagenome | isolation source: sediment from site ElyBrook_90M | place: USA: Ely Copper Mine, Vershire, VT | collected 2017
ATACTATCTACAACTGTAGTACTAGTCTGGACAGAATCGCGCATCGAGATCTCTCCGCGAAGCAGCTGTTTGAGCTTAGCCCGGCAGAAATCCACGCTTACATTAATCCTAATTTGCCATCTTCATGTTGCGAAACCCACAGACCAGTTTTGGGTTCCGCAAAAAACGCGCATATTTACGAGTTGAAAGAAATAATCCCTTGTTGTGTGGCGATTGAGACCGCTTCGGTTCGGTCGGTTGCCGCCAGTTTCTCGAATATGTGTTTCACGTGGGTACGCACCGTAAACTGGCTGATCAACAGCACACGGGCAATCTCTTTGTTGGTCAATCCCTTGGCGATCATGTCCAGCACGTCCAGTTCACGGGGACTGAGTCCGGCGCGGCCTTGGCGTTCCGCAATTCGGGCGGCAATGCCCTGGGGAAAATGCAGATTGCCGCTGGCCACTGAGCGAATGCCTTCGAGGATCTGCGTGCGAGTTGCGTCTTTCATCAGGTATCCATGTGCGCCTCCTTTCGCGGCCCGATAGATATCCTCATCGTAGTTGAAGCTGGAGAGGATGATCACCTTCGGAGCAGGATCGATCGCCAGGATGGAAGGCAATACGTCCAGTCCGGAAGTCTTTGGCATGCGAAGATCGAGAAGCACCACATCGACGGGGAAACGGGATAGAAAGGCGAGAGCTCTTTCACCGCCATCAACGCTGCCGGCGAGTTGGAACTCTGTACTCTTTCCCAGCAACGTTGCAAGACCGGCGCGAACGATGGGGTGATCGTCCACAATCAGGATTCGAATCGGATTCTGTTCAGAGATCTGCTCCATGCTAACCTCGCTTCGACTTTCCAGGGCGGACAATCCGTCGCCACCACCAAGTCAGCGGCGTTTGCGGCAGGACAGCGCGTACCTGGACTGAGGTTCCATGCCCCAGAGAACTATGAATGCGGAAACGCGCGTTGATACTTTCGGCGCGCCGCATCATGCCGCGTATGCCGAATCCCGCGGATTCTTCCAGGACGGAGAAACCCTGGCCATCATCGCGGACCGCCAGCATCACCGATGGCCTTCCATAGACTAATCTCAATTGGATGGTGCGAGGATGGCCGTGACGTACAGCATTGGCGATGGCCTCCTGGCCAATACGATAGAGCGTGTCGCCAATGCGGAGCGGCATGTGCTTTGGCTCGCCTCGCACGGACATGGAGATGGCGATTGACCCACCCTGAACGATCGTGCGCGCCGCATGCTCTAGAGCCTTGGCCAGACCCATTTGTTCGAGGTTGCCGGGACGCAACGCCGCAATATTACGCCGCGCTTCCAAGTGTCCGCTGCGCACCATGTCCACTGTCGATTGCAATTGCGTGTGCATTTGGCTGTCCGGGTCAACCTCGCTGGACAGAGCTTCCAACTGGAAGCCCAACCCGGCGTAGCTCTGTGCTAATGTGTCATGCATTTCCAAAGCCAGCCGTTCTCGTTCTTCGATGACCGCGCGCAACTGCGATCGCTTGACCGATGCGTAGGCTGACTGCAGGCCAAACGAGAACGCCAGTAGGCCGATGAACAGTTCAATCACATGCTGCGGACCCCACCAGGGTGGAGGCTCAATCACCTGGACGTCGTCCACGGAACGCATCAGCATTGCAAAGGGGATCTCATTCTGCGCAAAAGTCCTGTCTGTAACGCAGATGCCGCGCACTCGCAGACGGCTTCCGGTTTTCAGTGAGCTCAAGGTCTCGGCAAGGCTTGGACTTTCCGCAATGGCCACGAAAGTCTGGCTTCCTTCTGCGAGTTTGAGGTCGACAGATCTTCCGCTCCTGTGCTGCTCTTCTATCAGACGACCTTCGGTTTCGATATATTGCGCATCGAACGAACCAGTTGCCGCTTGCGCGGCGGTAACGGATACCGGTGGCACCGGAGTGTGCGACCAGAGCTGCCGAACATCCGCATTGCGCAGCACAGAACTGAAGTTGTGCTGCTCGGGATTGCCGCGCACCTCGACGGAATCGCCAATCTGAACCGGCGTACCGGTATGGGCGTTTGGAATGGCAACGCCGCCTGTCGAGTCCTGCACAAAGAGAATGGGCGAAACCAGCGTTACGACTCCGTGAAGCGTAACCTGGGAAGACTGGTTGGGTGCCAGCAGTCTTAGATTGGCGATAGGGATCGCGTTGGGGTCCGTCTTGTGGTCTCGCAGCTCGCGGCGCATCGGTTCAATGAAGCGCCGTTCCGACCATGCGTCCGCTGCACTTTGTCCAGATTTGTGATACTCCGGCGCAGTTGACCCGCGGGCACTGAGCATGATTTGCAAGTCCTTTTGTGTCGCCGGCCTCACTGACAGATTTCTCCAAACCGCACCCGTAGAGTAGGACTGCAATCCAAATCTACCCGTGGCAAGGCACGCCGGCTCCTGCAAGATCGCTTTGGTGATCTCTCCATTGGGGCTGGTTGCGATCGCCACTATGTTGCATTCGTAGGCAAGGAACTTCAAGTGATACCAGGTTCGAGTATGCACACCAGAATGAACGGGAATTGTCTGGAACTCATGCCAGCCGTAGTCGGCGCGGCCCAGGATCAAGGTTTCATCCAGATCTCGAAGACCGGCAAAGTAGCCATGGTAGGAGTCCACCCCTACCTCCTCCTCGGACGAACGCACCAGGAGGCCTGCATCGCCGGCATTTCCCAGCAATTGAATATCGGCTTCGACGATGTAGTTGCGCCAGCGCAAAGAACCATTCATGAGCTTGGCTCCGCGATCGTCGGAGATGTTTTGCATGGCCCCATCCACAACCTGCCATGTGCCGCCGAAGGCCTGCCATCCGCCCTGATGAGGCTGGCCGTCCCAGTTGCTGCTGAATGTGTCACGAAAATTGGGCTCACGCTCGGCCCAGCTGCGGTAAGCGAACCACGCGACCGCGGCAACGGACAGCAGGGCTGCCGTAGCGGCCGTTGCGTTGAGAAGCCATCGTCTGGAAAGCCTGCGCATCAAGCGTGATCTCACCGGTTGAACCAACTCAAGTCCAGCATCTCCCGGATCGGGGCCGAATCGATGTTTTCACGCGTAACCAATTGCGGCTGCAGCAGAACATACTTTTGGCTGGCGCCTCCATGCATTTCCTCGTCCATCAGCTTCATCGCAGCGCGACCCATTTGGTAGGTATTCTGCATGATCACCGAATCCAAGCCCCCGGTGCGGATAGGCACCAGCAGGTCTTGATCGAATCCAACCAGGTGCATGGTCGATGTCTTGTCGAACTCAGTCAAAGCGTAGAAAGCCCCACGTGTTGAGGTCTCGTTAAGCGCAAGGATCGCTTCTACCTGCGTGTTTTCCGCAAGCAGTTTCTCGACCACTTGCTGCTCTTGGTATACCGTCGGCAGGGCCAGACTGCGAAACGCGACATGGATCTGAGGAAACTCCTCGGCCAGAGTCGTCTCAAGGCTGCGGGCGCGCTCGGCCGTGCTTGTCAACTGGTTGCTGATGCCCAGAATCGCAACGGTTCCGTGCCCTTTCAGGAGTCTGCCAATTCGGCGAGCCGCAAGTTGGCCGCCACGGTGCTCATCGCTGAGCACATAAGCCAAGTTCTTGCCCGGCTCAAGACCGAGGTCTGTTCCGATCACGACGACAGGAGTGCTCTTCTGCAGCGCGCTGTAGACGGGCGTGCGCAAGGGCAAAGCTTCCACCGGGGAGATGATCAGGCCCTTGGCTCCTCGATTAAGGGCGCGCGTCAGGATATCAATTTGCCCCAAAACGTCGTCCTCGCGCATAGGCGCGTTCCAGTAAACGTATACGTGTTGACCCCATGCCTCCCTCTCTACTCCCGTGTGCTCGGCCTCCCAAAGCAAGGTCCCACACGTCCTCGGAATTACTGCCACCGTCGGTGCTGCCCTATGGCAACAAGATAGAGCCAAGACAGATGCGCCAACCATGAGTAGCGAACCGATACATGTCCAGAGCCACCGAGCTCCGGGATGCCTGCGAAGATGCTTATCTCTCAGAGGTTTGCTGCCGATCAAAGGGGCGCGAGCTATCCCTCCCGCGAGTTGGATAGGTGTGGCTTTCAAACTATCGTACACCTGTAGCATATACATCGTTGATGGGCTCCGTTAGCATTAGCTGGCCTTGGAAGTAGCGTTCATCTGAAATCTGAGCTCAGTGGAAGTATCTGAGGTGAGAGCGTGTAGCTCTTATCAAGGCGAAGTTGTGATCGGGCTGGTAAACGATTTCTGCAGTTGCAGACAACGATGGCAGATTATCTCAGTAAACCTTGTTTGGATCATCGCTTGGCTGCTCTTGTAGACGGGAACACCCTGTGCACAGTTTCTGCTGGCGTGCAAGGGAATGTGCTGAATCCTTGGGAACTGTAATCAGCAATACGGTCGTGACGCTCGAAAACCTTGATCGGGCTTGGAATGCGAATGGAGAATTGCAGCGGCGTTCGGCAAACGCTACTCGAATAAGCCATCAAGTTTCAAAAGACGGAAACAAAAAACAATGTAAGTGCGGGTAATCATCTCACTTCGCTGCTAACCCGTGCTTGATTTCGGAGAGTCCAGATGAATCGTACGATACACCGTTTTCTCGCGTTTTTCCTGCTGATCATGATTTTGCCCTTTGCGGCCAGCGGACAGACCTCAACTGCCATCACGGGAAGGGTGTCGGATCAAACCGGCGCCGTGATTCCCAAGGCCAGTGTCATAGCGCATAACGCACTAACCAATCAGGATCTTACGACGGTTACCACCGCGACCGGCGACTTTACGTTTACGAATCTGCGTCCCGGCCGCTACGACGTGTCGGCGACCGCCAAGGGATTTGCCACTTCAATCGAGGCCGGGGTGGAGTTGCACTTGGACGCGGTGGCAAGCGTAAGGCTGATCCTGAAACCGGGATCAGCCAAAGAAAGCGTGACCGTGCGCGCCGATGAGGTGCAACTCGACTTCACCCATCCCAGCAAAGGCGAGACTTTCACACAGGATGAGTTGGAGCAGTCGCCGTTTAATTCCGGAAACCCGCTGATGCTCGCCAACTCAGAGCCCGGGGTTATCTTCAACGGATCGTATAACTCGACCAACGATTGGGTGCGCCCCTTCGATGTCGGCTCCATCAACCAGTTTTCGTCCAACGGTGGAGTGTCGGATTCCAACGATTTTCAGATCGACGGTTCGCCGAACAACACAAACTCGTTTGCAACCCGCAGCATCGGCTATGTTCCTCCGGTGGCCAGCATTCAGGAGATGAAGTTCATCTCGAATCCCTACGATGCGCAGTATGGCCACACCGGCGGCGGCATTTTTGACATGGTTACCAAGTATGGCGGCAACACGTTCCATGGCCAAGTCTATGAGGACGCCCGCCGGACCTTTCTTGATGCCAACACACATTTTAATGACAACCCCATTAACCACCTTCCCAAGCAGAGCGATCAACGTGATGAATACGGCTTCGAACTCGATGGCCCGGTCGTGATTCCGCATTTCTACAACGGACACGACAAAACGTTCTACGAGTTGCAACTCCAAAAGTACAGGGAAAACCAACCGCAATCGGGTGTAGCCAGTGTCCCTGCGCTCAGCCCTGGTTCCACAACGCAAACAGCGTGGCAAACTGGCGATTTCAGCGGGGCATATTACTGGAACAATAACGGCCCTTCCCCGGTCTATATCTACAATCCATTCGCAATCACATCCCCTGGCCCCGCGACACGCCCGCAATTTGCAAACAACTACATCCCAACGAACCTGATGGACCCAACGGCGAAAGCGATTCTGAGCTATCTGCCGTTGCCAAACCGTACTACTCCCGCCAGTCAGCCCTGGGGCGCAGAGAATTATGACTGGCAACAGGAGGCGACCTTCCCGTATGAAAATGTAGTGGCGCGTCTCGACCGTAACTTTACTGAGAACGACCGAACCTACATCCGCTTTGCCTGGAGCAAGAACTGGCAGAATAATGCCGATTACCACGGAATTCCTGGAGCTGCTGCTACCGGCGTCTTTCCACTGGTCTTTCAGAACCACTTCTTTACCGCCGACTGGCAACATACCTTCACGGCGAATTCACTGTTTGATACCCATGTGTCGTTTGCGCGCTTTGCCTATAACCAGAATCAGGGTCCTTCGCCCTTCAATCTCTCGAATATTGGTCTGGGTGGCCTGAGCTCGCAGGTTACGGAGTCGGTCTTCCCGCAGATTTCAATTGGTGGCGTCACTGAATTCGGCAACTGGGCAGACAACGGCGGAAACAAACTGACCATCACCAACACCATCTCAGCAATGCCGATGTGGACCTGGGTTCATGGAGCGCACACAATTAAGATCGGCGTTGACTACCGTCTGCAGCGCGCCAGCAGCTACGCGGCCGGGGCATCCTCCGGCAAGTTTGCCGACGGTTCCTTCTGGACCCAGCAAAACAACTACTGCTGTGCGCCTATTAACCAGGGCAATGGGCTAGCTTCGTTTCTCTTGGGTGTCATGGATTCGGGATCCATCGACATTCAGCCAAGGCAGTACTTCACCTATCCCTACTACGCGCCCTTTTTCCAGGACGACTGGAAGGTAAAGAAGAATCTCACCATCAATCTTGGGCTGCGCTGGGATCTCCAGGGACCGCCCACAGAGTCGGCCAACAAAGTTGTCGGCGCTTTTGACACTACCGACGTCAACCCGGTGAATTACCAACTCAATGGCGCCCTGCTGCCGGCCGGGGAAAAAATGCTGGGCGGAATGACCTATGCCGGCGTCAACGGACAGCCTCGCACTCTCTTCAATCGCGACAAACTGCTGATCCAGCCACGTCTGGGGTTCAATTATGCGTTGAACAGGCTGACGGTGATCCGCGGTGGCATCGGCACCACCTATATGCAATTCCCAGGGCAGGGTTTCAATCAAGGATTTTCCCAATCGACCTCTTACGTGTCCAGTACGGACTACGGCCAGACCGTCAATGGCAATCTGATCAGTAATCCTTTCCCGACTATCGCCAAGCCCGCTGGCAGCAGTCTGGGCTTGATGAGCTCATTGGGCAACTACTTCAACGTCGTCAACCGTGGCTTCAAAATACCCGGCGTACTCAATTACTCCTTGGGCGTGGAGAGGCAAATTGGCCAACACGCCACGGTGGATGTGAGCTATGTCGGTACCCGGAGTTTCCATGGAGATTCCTCAGATAACATCAACCATGTCAGTGCGCAATTCCAAGCCAGCTGCAACATGGAGATGGGTGCCACCACAGCCACGTGGCTGGACTGCCAGAATGCGGGGAACAACAACAAATGGGTTACCAACCCCTTCGCTGGCGTTGCGGGGTTCTCGCCTGCTGTGACAGGCAACCTGAATAACTATTACTATGCGTCGCAACTCCCGGCTAGTATTTTCACGCGCCCCTACCCGGAGTTCGGAGATATCACCCAAACGGAAGAAAACGACGGGTATTCTGAATACGATTCATTTCAGGCGGTGGTTTCGCATCACTGGAGTGACGCGCTGGTCTTCCATGGCAATTTCGTGTGGTCCAAGCAGATGGATGGCGGTGGGTGGAGCGATAACGTCTATCGCATTCGCCAGCACTACCTAGATACGGGGAATCCGGCATGGCGTCTAGCCGCCAATGCCGTTTGGCATCTGCCCGTAGGAAGGGGACGCACATTCCTGGCCAACACCAATCGGGTGTTGGATTCAGCTGTCGGTAACTGGATTATTGGTGCGATCTACACCTATCAAGCGGGCTTACCGTCACCGGTAGGTAGGCCTTGGGCAGGAAGGGCTGGGGGTAACACCCTGGAAGTCGTACATAAGCAGCACTATGGCGTGCATCGCTTACCCAACGATTATGGCAACGCGGTCATCCGTGGCGCCAACACCTGTGTAGGGTGGTACGATCCGAACCCACAAGACAATGCGCCCAACACACCCTCGTACGGTAACGCACCCTACTCGCTCGGGGATGTTGAGGGGCAGGATTACACGGGATGCCAGGTTACAAGTACAGGCCACGTTTACGACTTCATCGCGCGGCCTAGCTATGCGGCATACCAGAACGTGAGTGATGCTGGGGTGCGTCTGCCTAGGGGGCAGAACCTCGATCTCAGCATGAGCAAGTCCTTCTCAGTGTGGAGGGAGATGCAGCTTCAACTTCGCTTTGAGGGTTACAACGTGTTGAACCATCCGTCATGGGCTGGCCTCGACTACTGGTGGGATATTTTCGATCCTCACTTCGGCACCGAAAACATGACCTACGACGGGCAATCGAACATACCGAGGAATGTGCAGCTTTCCGCCAAGATCATCTGGTAAGCGGCCTCAACCGTTGAATGTTTCAATCGGACCAGGAGGCGCCTGTAAGGCGCCTCCTTTCGGCAACGGCTAGTTGTTATACGCCGAGCTAATCCAAGCACGTGGCGCACTTTCTGTAGAGTGACGGGCCAGAGATCAATACCATCCCGAGAAGTGTTCTCGAAAACTGCGCCAAAGAGCGAGAAGAGATGTCCATGAAACTGTTATTGAACCAAAGACCCAAACAATGCATGATTTGGCTGGGACTCATGATGTCCGCGACAACCCTTCTAGCTGGTTGCGGAGGAGGGACGGCTTCCAGTTCCGGCAGCGGCGGTACGCATGTCCCCACTACACCCGATATGGGCACCATCGTCAATGTGAACGACTCGAAGTTTGACAGCTACCAATACCAGATCAAGAATGCGGCCAGCGGTATGGTGCTAGGGATCAACGGGCAGAGCCAGACCGCGGGCACCTTTGTGGTGCAAGAGTCGAACACAAACACGACGGACTCGATGTGGCACTTCATGCAGAATGTGTACTCGACAGAGGAAGTCAATATCGAGAACATGTTGACGCATCAGCTCATCGGGTTTTCAACCACCGAGACAGGCGCCGGGTTGCCGGGCTCCGTGGCGTCCAATGCCGGTGCGCAGGCATTGCAATTCAGCGATTCCGGTACGGACGATCAAGACTGGCAGCTTTATCAGCTTACGGACGGCAATTTCCTAATTAAGAACCACTACAGCGGACTATACCTGGAGGACGCCAACTCGGGATCAACCTCTTCGGCGACCATCGACCAGGGCGCGCGCGCTACCACTGGCACCGGTTGCACCTGCCAGGAGTGGACGCTGACCGCCACGACAAACTCACCGTATACAGCTCCAATGACGGTCCAGGGATCCGGAATCTACGTCCACGATCCTTATATGCTGCAAGATCAAAGCCACGTCTACTGGCTCTATGGCACGCACAACACGTTGGCGAAATCCACTGACTTGAAGACCTTCACCACTGCAAGCCCCGATATCAATCCGGAACCTTCCTGGTGGACGAGCATTTTTTCCCCTTCACAGGGTGCCCCGGATATGTGGGCTCCCGACGTGCTGTACGCTAACGGCATCTACTACCAGTATTATGCGGTTCCCGTTGAGCCCGATAGCCTGGGGGGCGAAGCAATTATAGGACTTGTTACCAGTACGAGTCCTTCTGGTCCGTGGACGGATAAAGGTTGGATTATTCAGTCCTGGAGCAATTCGAGCACGCCGATCAGTGGATTTGGATTTACCGCCAATAGCACGTACAACGCCATCGATCCGGCTCCGTTTGTCGATACCCAAGGAAACTGGTGGCTAGTCTGGGGATCCTGGTTCGACGGCACACACATAATTCAACTCGATCCCAGCACCGGGCTTCGCCTGGCGTCAAACACCCAGATCTATGATGTTGCATTTCGCTATTGGGGTGAGGAAGGCCCCTTCATTTACTACTGGAACGGGTACTACTATTACTTTGCGTCGATCAACCCCTGCTGCAGTTCAACAAGCGCCTATCGGATCATTTATGGGCGCTCGACCAGTCCGACGGGACCGTACCTGGATCGCGGTGGCGTGGATCTCCACAACAATGGCGGCACTGTCCTGCTGAGCGGACATGGCAATATTGTCGGACCGGGCGGTGAGAGCATTTTCACCGATACAGGAGCTGATGGCACCGCATCCCAGCCCACTCTGGTCTACCACTACTACGATGGCAATAATAACGGGACACCCACGCTGGGTATCAACCGGCTGGCTTTCACTCCTGACGGTTGGCCGTACGTGCAATAGATTCACATCGAGTTTGAAACATTGTAGGGGCGCTGCAAGACGCCCCTGCAGTTCGATATCCAGAAATTGTATAGAGAACTCACGGTGCATCTTTTCGGTTATGCACACGAATCAAGGTTCGCACTCTTAAACTGCGCAATTAAACGGCTGGGGTCCATTGGTTGGGACGATAGAGAGCCCGGCAAAGGAGATTTTCAAGAACAGTGATTTTCACTCAATGGAAACGGCCCACCGGGTTTGCCGAAATCAGAAAGATATTTGGCGCGCTGCCATTCCTCTGGATCGGGTTATTATCGTCCGTCACCTATGCGCAGGTTCACCGTATATCTGCTTCCCCAGCGTTGCCTAAAGAGAAGATGGCCGTCAAGTATTTTGGCTCCGATGCGCCCTGGTTCCTCCATAACATTCCCTTCCTCGATATTGACGATCCAGAGATCCAGCAGATTTATTACTATCGGTGGAAGCTATACCGCTCGCATGTGCGCGAGATTGGTCCGCGAGGGACCACGGTCACGGAGTTTCTAGACAATGTACCCTGGGCACGTCAACCCGATTCGGACTTGAACGATTCCGCTTCATTTCATCTTTCTGAGGGACGATGGTTACGCGACCCCGCAATCATCGATTCACTGATCGATCATCTGTACGCAGGCGGTGCCAACGATAGGCACTTCTCCGAGTCCATTGCCGCAGCGACGTTGAGCACGACCTGGGTCACAGGCGACTCTTCCCCAGCGATTCGTCACCTTGACACAATGCAGTACATCTTCAATCAGTGGGACGACCATTTTGATCGTAATCGCAATCTTTACTGGATTGAACCCATAGCCGATGCAACCGAATACACGATCTCGTCGATCGATGCATCGGGCGCCGGATTTATTGAGCATCCCAGCACCGACGAAAAGGAAAATGGGTTTACGAAGGGTTATGCCTTTCGGCCTTCGATCAACAGCTACCAATATGGAAACGCCCTCGCGATAGCTGCAATAGCAAGGATCGCTGGAAGAACGGATATCGCGGCGGATTACACCCAACGAGCTGAGGCTATTCGTTCCGCCGTGTTGACGCAGCTTTGGAATCCAACACTCGAGCACTTTACCGATCGGTACCAGCGGTCTACACGATATGTGAAGGCGGGCGAGTTTATTCGCGGACGCGAGCTCGACGGTTACGTGCCCTGGGTCTACGAGCTTCCGTCAAATGACTCCTCCGCTAACTACGCACAGGCGTGGCGCCATGCTCTCTCTCCAACAGAGTTTGGCGGCAAATACGGCCTTCGGACAGTCGAGCCGTCGTATCCACGTTATTTGGTCCAGTATCGTTATGACAAGCTCACGGGACGTCCCGAGTGCCAATGGAATGGTCCGTCGTGGCCCTTCCAAACCTCGCAGATGCTGACAGGCCTCGCAAACCTGCTGAATGACTATACGCAAACAGCCATCACGCGCGTGGATTACCTCCGCCTCCTCCGACAGTATACGCATCAGCATTTCCTCGCGTCAGGGCACCCAGATCTTCAGGAGGACTATAACCCCGACACCGGCGCACCGGTTGTCGGCCTTGCACGCTCGCACCACTATAACCACTCCACCTATATTGACCTTGTTCTGAGCGGACTTATCGGTATTCGTCCGCGGGGCGACAACATACTCGAGATCAATCCGCTGCTACCTGCCGCGAACCAGCAGGTCCCGCGTACGGTCCGCTACTTTGCCTTGCAGGATCTTGTCTACCACGGCCATGAGGTGAGCGTGATCTATGACCAGGATGGAACTCGTTATCACTTGGGTAAAGGTCTCGCGGTGTTTGTGGATGGCAGGCTCGCTGCTGGGCCGTTGCCGCTCGGCCGGATTCAGGTCGAGCTGCCGCAGTCACCTGCAAAGACTCTCGGGTACCAACCTGTTCCTGTAGACCTCGCTGTGAATGTTGGCCTGTCCGGTCTTCCCGTTGCTACCGCATCAACAAGCATCTCATCTGGATCGACAGCGGAAGCGATCGATGGGCGCCTATGGTTCTTTCCGGAGATTTCGAACGGCTGGTCACCAGCAGCCACCGCAATTGGCGATGCAAGTTGGTACTCGGTAGACTTCGGCCAGAGTCGCAAGATCGCAACCGTTGATCTGTACTTTCTTGGTGACGACCCACTCTATAAGGCACCTATGAGCTATACCGTGCAGTACAGGGCAAAAGGTGGTTGGCAAGATGTCCGTGAACAACGATATGAGCCACGGCAACCGATTGCAAACGGACTCAATCAAGTCACATTTCCCGCACTTGATTCAACTGGAATACGGATTGTCTTCCGAGGCCCAGCGGCCCCTGCAACATTTCGCCTTATTGAGGTCGAGGCATTTGCTCCTTGAGACCCGTATTATGGCCTTACTTTTATCAGGACCGATGTGT
>VFSW01011402.1_pt1 | contig 12504 bp, 10 predicted proteins | sample 5358111 | NCBI WGS metagenome assembly VFSW01 (sample SAMN11554181, study PRJNA540505) | mine drainage metagenome | isolation source: sediment from site ElyBrook_90M | place: USA: Ely Copper Mine, Vershire, VT | collected 2017
CGCATCTCTGCGGCCTCGACGGATGACACAATGCTGGCGGAAATTTTGTCCGAGTCGCGTGCGAGAGGATGGTTCGCCGGGATTTCCCTGGAAGGCTCAACTCTCCGCCCCGACAACGATGGCAATGAGAGGCTTTACGGAAAGGGAACCCTGGCCAAAGACGTCGTAATCAATAGTGCGATTCGCCCGCCAGCCTCGGCTAAATTGCTCCTTGCCACTCTTAACAAGAAGTCTCCCAGGAACGAGTCTGGTAAGTAAGGACCGATGGCACGATAACGGCTGGGTTAGGTCGGAGGCAGCGCTGGCATCCTTTCGCCCTCCCACATCTACGTTGGGACGCAAGGGAACTTAATACCCGCGCACAGCCAAGCGAGGGGCACAAGAAATAGACGCATGGAGGTAAGGCTCATGAAACCAGTTGCAATTATCAGCATTGGAGTTCTGCTACTTCTTCTCGGAACCGTAGGTTCCACGTACGCACAGCAGGACCAAAACCAAGGGGCCAAGCCTCCAAAACAGGTTCAGCAAAGCAAGCCTGAAAAGCGGCAGCCTGATAGGAATAAACAACAGCAAGGCCAAAAAAAGGGTCGCGTCCAGCAACCGGACCGAAACAAGCAGCAGCAACCGCGGGCCCAGCAACCGGACCGGAGCAAGCAGCAACAACAGCGCGCTCAACAACAGGATGGGTTCTCACGACAGCGGCAACGGGTGCAGCACGATCAGCAGAGAGAGGTGTGGCAGCAGCATCGCGCACGTGACTGGCAGTCCGAGCACCGCGATTGGCGGCAACGTGGCGGTTACACCGGCTACCGCATTCCAGATGCCCATTATCGTGGCAGCTTTGGCGCGAATCACTGGTTCCGCATCCACAGGTACCCGATGGAGTTGTATGGCGGGTATCCGCGGTTCCAGTACGGTGGCTTTTGGTTCGGTTTCATGGACCCATGGCCAGAGTACTGGGCAGACGATTGGTACGACAACGATGATGTCTATGTCGTTTACTCCGAAGACGGCTATTACCTGTACAACCGCAGGTACCCCCGGGATCGCATCGCAATCACCGTATATGTGGACTGACGATTCCTTGCGGAGGCCAGCAGCGCCGGTCTGGCAAAACAACGGACTAGGGCATCGCGGAAATCATTGGAGCGAACGTCGCGAAAACAACCATTGCTAGAAAGGCTGCCCTGCATCAGCGAAGAACAGCTGCAGCTGGTTCTTTGACAGATCACCGACGAGGAGATTTGCGTAAGCGAAAAGACCTCTGAGGGGGCTAAACGTCTTTAAGTTGAGCTTCGTCCATCCCAAAGTAGTGTCCCAGTTCGTGAAGAACGGTCTGGCGGACCTCATGGCGGATTTCGGTTTCATTCCGGCAGACCGCCTCGATATTTTTCTGGTAGAGGATGATGCGATTCGGTTCCGTCCAAAGGTCGAACACGCTTTTCTGAGTGGCAGGCACGCCTCGGAATACTCCTAGAAGCAGGCGGCGGGGCTTAACGGAGCGGATCTGCCCGGCGATTCCCTGCGGCCTCCTGCGCTGCCTCGGTTTGTCCTCAACAATGACAGCGAGGTTGTGGATGTGTTTGCGGAATTGCGTCGGTAGCGATTCCAATACTTCCTCCACTAGCGGGATGAAGTGCTCCCGTTTCATTTTGTGCTCCAGTGGGTATTCCGGTGAAGGTGAACATCGATTCCGGAGGCAAGCCAAACGGCGTTCCGGAGTGAAGGTGATCAGCAGTCGGGGCGAAGCGACGCTGGCGTGATGATTGTGCAAGAAGTGTTCGGCTTCGTCAAGAGAGATGGTCCGGGAGAGGTGGTCCGAAGCGAAGCGGCGGCGACTCGGCGGGGATTGGGAGTGCTGGGGAACGGGGCGGCAGCCCCTTTGCCCCTGCACCCTCGTTGTAGAAGAAAGGATCATGGGCCGCTCCAGGCGACCGCAGGCCCCGATTGAGTATGCATTGGCCTGTTTACACCAACAGACTGAGGGAGAAGCAGGATGTATTAGCCAAGATCAACGATTGGCGGCCCCCCCTTCTGCAACAACTGTAAATTTCCCTATGGTAGAAACGCGAGCGGTAATCAGGTGTCTTGACACGTTTTCAGATTGGTCTCTAACATCCAACCACCGACCACTGCGTGTATCATACCTCACCAATCTGAGACGCGTCCCAGGCGCTATCGTCGCGGCGTTAAAGGGCACGGAAACTACGATGATCGGAGCACGCGCAGAACTGGTAAGACGTTGCAGCGGCCGCGCTGCCCCAGATCTGTCGCTTATCTCAACCGATGGTCCCACGATATCAACACTGTACAGTCGCAACCTGCCGTGTGCGTCAGCAAGTTCCGCAAGCGTACTGCCTCCCGAGATTTGCTGAGCTGCGGGTTCAGCGTTCACCGCTACCTGTAGGTCAGCGGCCAATCGTTGGCTTTGCTCACCGGTTACCCTCGAAATATACACCGACGTCTCTTCTAATAACGGGTCAATTCCACCGTTAACAGGCGGGTGCCAAGATACGACGGGAAAAGCGCAGGATATGCCGCACACGGCCTTAGGGAAGTGACAAGACGCGTTGTAGCCCAAACATATAGTGGGTTGAAGACACAAAACGGGAAATTTACTCTTCGTGTTCGTAGTGAGAATTTCCCACGCGCCCCCGCCCATCGTACCGGCGCCTATAAGATTGAGGCTCGGCACGAAATCGAGGGCGGTGACTCTTGTCCTGGGCACGTTGTCAAACCGTGTCCAGGTCGAGCCAAGGTCGGTAGAACCGAACACGCCGCGCAGTGTGCCAACATACAGAACAGGCGTTACTTGGCAATTGCTGTTCGGGGACCAATTGACGGTAATGGTCTCGCCGCCCAGTTCCTTAGGAAGGTTGCCATTGATCGGAGACCATGCCCCTCCGTTGCGCATCCAAACGTGAAAAAAGCCGCTGAAGTTGAGCGCGTTGTCGTCGCGCGCCATGAAAGGACTAGTGACCGCGAAGTCGTAGTCGGAATTAGTCGGGCTTATTTGCAAGTCCATGATTCGCTGGTTTTGTTGGGGCAAACCACTATCGAATTCGGTCCAAATAGGGCAATTAGGATTGCAGTCGTTCCCGGCGTTCGTTGTCTTGAAAACGCGGCCATCTTCAGTGCCAACGAAGATTGTGTTTGAATCGGATGGGGCCAGTGCAATCTTACTAATCCAGCCGCTGAGTCCCAAGTTCGTGCCGATATCGCGCCAACCATTGCCGCCAAAAGGCAGGGCTGCATTGGGGTCGCCGCCCGTTTGCGTTTCGAAAACGCTATTGTGAATAGCTATCAACAATCGCTTCGAGTTGTTTGGGTCGATCACAATCGAACCTTTGCCGGGATACGACGAGAAGTCCGTAATGCTGCAACTTGCCATAATTGTTGGCAAACCGGTTATCGCTGGTTGCCAGTTGCCGCTGCCGCCATCGTCACTGTGCACGAACCGGGCGGCCGAGGTTGGGTTACTAACGCAATCTGCCGTACCGTTGTCTAGGTAATAAACACGGTTCGGATTCGTCGGATCGACGCGGATCTTGCCGGACTCCCCTTGGCCAACGTCGCGCGGCTGTCTGTACTGCCAGGCCACTGAGCCGGAGTATTGCAACGTTCCCGGGCCGTCCTGAGCGATGCCATACGCCGTGCGCGTATTGCTCGGATCGAGACTAAAGGAATAGAACTCGGTGGTATTGAGATTGCCGCACTTCTGGTCTAACCCATTCCCCCCATTGAGGCGAAAGACTCCGACGTCACCCGTAGAGATGAACGCTCCGGTGTCGTCGAAGGTGGCAGAGACCGGATCGCCAGGACCGTGGCCGCCGCTTATAAAATTCCAATTTTGGTTTTGGCCGCCGTCTGTACTCTGCCAAATCGTTTCTCCGCAGTTAGAGTTCGGGGAATTGCAGCTAGCATTTGAGTTGGTGTTCAGATTGCTCTCCAAGTCGACGTTGACATAAACCGTGCTCGAGTTGGCGGGATCAACTGCAATAAGATTGTGGCGATAACGATGCCATTGCGCCGAGCCAGGCGCGTCCGGCCAAGTCAGCGGCGTCCAGTCTGAGCCTTGGTCGGATGTAACATAACGGGTGATCACACCGCGCAAATTGTTGGGGTCGGAATTATCGATCGCCGCCACGTAAATTTCTTCCGTGGGCGTGGTACTGCCGGCCAGGCGGAACGAGAAGAAGCCATTTGCATTTGTTGGAAGATTAGTTGCCGTCCAGGTAGCGCCGCCGTCAGGGCTTCGGTAAATGCCGCCCTTGTTGGCTTGTCCGTTGGCCGTATCCGCGGCGTAGAGTACGGTTTTGCCATTCTCCTGGATTTCTAAGAGATCGCTGACGAAACCTGAGAAGGTTCCAGAGCCTGCGTCGGCCCAGGTCGTGCCTCCGTCAGTGGACTTGTAGAGTCCAGAACCCGACATGAAATCAGTCGAGCCGGCGCTTATGGCAACGTACACGGTCTGGGCGTTTGCGACATTCGGATCAACCACGATTGCGCCAAATTCGGCAAGGTCGAAGTGTGAGTTAGCCAAGTAGCTCCAGCTGTTCCCCGCGTCACCTGAGCGAAGGACTCCGCCGCCCGGACCCGAGGCTGCCGCGAGGACAATGGTCGTATTTGTTGCAGGAAACACCACCAGATCGTGCTCATGGACCGCCAGCGAAAGAATTTGCGGTAAGTTCGTAACCTCGGTCCAAACCGGGGACGCGTCCGACCAGTCGGTTGTTTTCCAAATTCCACCAATGTGGGCACCAACGTACATGACGTTCGGGTCGGCGGGATCGGGTGCCGCCACGTCGATGCGGCCCGAATCGGGGGTCGCGGGACCGATGGGAGTCCAGTTACTTGCGCTCAAGGTGATCTGGCATTCGACCCGAAAAGTGGCGAGAATAACAACTGTGCTTGCTAGAAATATTCTGGTAGTGCCCTTCATATCAGTTCTCCGTTGAATGTTTGAACTGAGCTTTTGGCCCACACCGGAGGATCAACGACCGGGGCGAATCGGCTGCGGTTGCCTGTCGCCTGTCCTCCGTAGGTCAGGTTGAAGAGGATTGTTTCGCTCCAGCTTGCGCCGCCAGCCGCTTTGGCGAGCTTGAAAACGACGCCGACATCGTTAGTTCCGCCATAAAGGGTGGTTCCGTACAGGTCCCCGGTCTGCTGATTCTCGACAAGCGCTACAGGGGTTTGGCCGTCGCCGGTGGCATGGAAGCTGTAGATGACGTTTTCCGTCCATGCGCCGCCGCTTGTGGCGGGCGGCGTCAGTTGGAACACGGCCCCAAGCTCGTTGGCCCCGCCGTTCAGCGTCACGCCGTAAAGGTTTCCGCTCTTGCCATCCACAACCACAGCCGAACTGGGGTTGGCGCCGTCCGGCGCGCCGGCGAAGATCCAGATGGGCTGCTCCTGGGCGAAACAACTCGCCGCCAGGCACAATAGGGTGAAGGTCAGAGAGGCAAAAAAAACGCGCATCGATCCTGCTCCAAATCTGTGAACGATTGTGACGCTGGGTGCGGGTCACAACTATCTATCAACCACAGCTAAAAGTGCAGCGGATCAATGTCGTCATTGTACCCCTATTCCCGCGAAGATCACGGTAATTACTACTTCACAAGCGGTTAGTTGTTGTGACATCGCCATCCGTACTCTAAAGATGTTAACTTTGGCTCACTCCTTCTTCTCGTCCTGTGGCGGATTGCGTTTCTTGCGCATGGACTCTCCGCGCATCTCGATGTGGTGGGCATTGTGAACCAGGCGGTCGAGGATGCCATCAGCGATGGTGGGATCGCCGATTTGCTCGTGCCAGCGTGAGACCGGCAACTGGGAAGTAAGAATGGTGGAGCGAGTCTGGTAGCGATCTTCACAGATCTCCCAGACTTCGCGACGCTCGTTTTCATTCAGCGGCGCCATGGCCCAGTCATCAATGACCAGAACATCGATGTGGCCTAGTCGTGCCAGGAAGTGGCGCAAGCTTCCATCGGCTCGTGCCAGGGCCAGTTCGCGCAGCAAGGCGGCAGCCCGCAAATAGAGAGCCGAGTAGCCGTCGCGACAAGCTTTCTGCGCCAGAGCCGATGCAATGAAGCTCTTGCCCACGCCGGTCGGACCCAAAACGAAAATGTTTTCGTGGTTGCGGACCCAGGCGGAGTCTTTTGCCAGAGCACGCACCACCGTCTTGTCCAAGCCCCGCGCCGCACGATAGTCGATGTCTTCCACGCACGCCGGTCCTCGCAGCTTGGCCGCTTTCAGTCTTCGCGCCAGCGCCTGGTTCTCGCGCCAACTCCATTGCTGATCGACCAGCAGTGCGAGTCGTTCGAGGAAACTCAGTTCGTTGATCGCTCGATCTTGCTCCTGCGTTTTCAGCGCCTCGACCATACCCTGCAACCGCATGGCCAGCAGTTTTTCCATCATCGGTTGGTTCAGCATGATGTCTGTCCCCCTTGGTCGAAGTACTCGGCCCCGCGGAGGTTGTCATGGGTCAGAGGTGGAGAGCCGGGTTGTGGTGGAGACAAGGGAACCGCATCGAGCGAGTTCTTCAAGATCGACTTCACGCTCTGATAGCGACAAGCCTGGGCGAGGAGTGCCCGTTCCGCCGCGGCTTCCATGCGTTGTGCCGAATACTGCTGCGCCAGGCGAATGATGCCGAGACAGGAGCGGTAGCCCATCTCCGGGTGCGGCTTCTCGTTTAGTATCCTCTCGAACAACTTGGCGGTGTTTGGACCGATGCTGCGCGCACAGTTCACCATCCGTGATGGCGGCCATTCCAGATGGGCTTGATGGCTCTTGGGGCGGTGCTCGTTCTGGGTGATGGCTTGCCCCCGCCTGCGACCGCGAAGGTGGGAAGCGATCCGGTTGCCCTTGTGAAAGATCTCCACCGTGGTCGGCGTGGAGCGGACTTCCACGACCTGCTGCACCGGAGTGTGCGGCACACTGTAAAAGTTCCCATCGAAGGCGATGTGGTAATCGATGTTGACGGTGGCACGCGACCACTGGCTCATATCGAAGCGCTCGGCCGGTAACGCTGCCAGAGCCGATTTCTCTAGGCTGTGAAACAGGCTCGACCGCGATCCGTCCCGTTTGCGAAAAGGACGCTCGTTCAGCCGGACCAGCAGCTCGCGGATCGCCTGGTTGAGTTCCGGCAGGCTAAAGAACTTCCGGTTTCGCAGCGCCGCCACGATCCAGCGTTCGCATACTTGCACTCCGCTCTCGGCCTTGGCCTTATCCCGAGGCCGGTACGGACGTGCGGGCACGACTCCCATCCCGTAATGCACCGCGAACTCTTGATAGGTGGGATTCAGGTCCGGATCGTAACGGCAGGCGCGGGTGACTGCCGTCTTGGTGTTATCGGGTACTACCAGAATCGGCACTCCGCCGAAAAACTCCAGGGCGTGGATGTGCGCCTGAATCCAGGCTTCAAGTTGCTGATCGCGAGTCGCTTCTTCGTAGGTGTAGGAACTGGCGCCCAGCACAGAAACAAACAGCGATGCCGGCCAGGCTTGCCCCGTCGCACTGTCATAGACGGGAATCGTTGCCCCCGCCCAGTCCACGAACATCTTTTCCCCGGCTTTGTGTTCCTGACGTAGCACCACATCCAGGTGCCGTCGCCAGTGCTGATAGCGCTCACAGAACCAACTGTAGCGATACCCCTCGGGATGCGCCTGCCGGTATTCTTCCCACACCAACTGCAGGGTCAGATGACGATGCTGTTGCAGTTGCTCGTGAATGGTTTTCCAGTCTGGCTCTGGCCGCTGTCGCACCGCTGCGGCCTGCACGGGCTGGTTGCCAAACAGCTTGGCTTCCAGTTCTTCTTCGCCTAAGCCCTCCAGCAACGGCCAACCGATTCCGGCCGCCACCGCCCGTTCCAGATACTCGTGGACCGTGCCCAGCCCCATTCCGCAACTGCGTGCGATCTGGCGCTGCCCCAACCCCAACACGAACCTCAACCGCAGGACTTCTTTGACTTTTCGCATGGACTTTCTCCTGGCCGGCACCCTGTCCTCCTTCATTGATGGAGTTTCAATGCCGGGTGATTGTCCAGCGTCGCTGCACCTCCTGCTGCTCGTCTGTGGAAAACATTCCGCTCCAAGCCGAACGCCATTCCGCTAGGCGACAAAAACTGTTCGCCTTCCCAGCGGAATCGGCGTTCACCTTCAGACCGGAATGCTGTTCGGAATCACAATGGAATCGTGTTCGGCTTCAGAGCGGAATCGCGTTCACCTTCGACCGGATTCCCCACTCCTGTCTGATTCTGTCGGCTCACTCCAGCGCAACCATAAGGCCGCCGCTCGTTCAGAGGTGAGGGCCTACTCGTAGCGTACGGCGTCGATTGGATCCATGCGTGCTGCGTTCCTCGCGGGGTAGAAGCCGAAGAAAATCCCAACCGCCATGGAGAACACTACCGCCGTCACGATCGCGAGAGGAGAAATCAGGACTACCCACCCCAGCGTCTGAGTGATGAAGTACGATGCGCCCATCCCAAAGATGATTCCGATCGAGCCCCCGATCAGACTCAGAACGACCGCCTCAGTCAGAAACTGGCTTTGCACATTGCCCTCGGTGGCACCAATCGCCATGCGAATACCAATCTCGCGAGTACGCTCGGTGACCGACACCAACATAATATTCATGATTCCGATGCCACCCACAATCAATGAAACACTGGCAATCGACGCCAGAAGCATGGTCATAATACTCCCCGCCTGGTCTGCGAGGTCGGCCATGTCGGCCAGGTTCCGTACCATGAAATCGTCGTCCTGCTCCGGGCGAATGCGGTGACGATCTCGCAACAGAGATGTGATTTGCTCTTGGGCCGCGTAGCTTGCCTCACGCGAGGTGGCCGAGACCATGATCCAACGCAGCCAATCCTGTCCCGTGATCTTCTTCTGTAGAGTCGTGATAGGAACAAGTACTACATCATCCTGATCATCGCCCATTGCGGCTGATGTCCCCTTTGGCGCAAGCACGCCCACTACTCTGAAAGGGAGACTCTTGATCCGAATGGTTTGTCCGAGAGGATCGGTTGCACTGAAGAGGTTCTTACGCACGGTTTCGCCGATGACCGCCACGTTCTCCGCCATCTCTACATCCTCGGGTGTGAACACCGTGCCCTCCTGAAAAGGCCATTTTCTAATTTCGAAATACTGTGGCTCGGTGCCGTTAATTCGGGTCGCCCAGTTGTCATTGCCAAAGACAACTTGTGTGCTCGTATTACCACCGGGAGCGGCATCTTTGACGGCCGGACACTCTCGCAAAATAGCGAGCATATCCGCGTAAACGAGAGTCTTGGTGGCACCCGAGCCCATATGAGTTCCGCCCCGCGTAACAGTACCTGAGCCAACGAACAGGACGTTCGAACCCATCGCGGCGATTTGCTGCTGAACTTGCTGTTGGGCCCCTTGCCCCACCCCTACCATCGCGATGACTGCGCCCACGCCGATGATGATGCCGAGCGTGGTGAGGGCAGAGCGCATCTTGTTGCGAGCCAGAGCTCGCACTGCGATCCGTGCTACCGCGACTAGGTCCATATTGATCCTCTTGAAAAATCTGCTTGGGGCTACTGATCTTCCTCCACTGGCAGGTCCTTGAGCACTTGAGAGGCGGTCTGACGATTCACTACAAGCTCATCTCGGCGGATCTTCCCGTCCCGAAACTGAATCGTGCGCCTGGCAAATTGCGAAATGTCGTGCTCGTGAGTAACCAAGACGACAGTCAATCCGCGATCGTTAAGCCTCTCAAGAATCTCCATGATTTCCACCGAAGTCCGGCTGTCCAGATTGCCCGTGGGTTCATCCGCCAGTAAGATCGACGGTTTGTTCACCAGGGCGCGCGCAATCGCGACTCGCTGTTGCTGCCCGCCAGATAGTTGGGAGGGAAAATGAGTCGCGCGGCCTCCGAGTCCGACAAGATCAAGCGCCTCGTGCGCTCGCTTCTCATTCTCTGCCTCGCTGACCTGCGCGTACAGAGTGGGCAACTCGACGTTCTCCAGCGCTGTGGTTCGGGAAAGCAAGTTGAAGCCCTGAAACACAAAGCCGATTTTGCGATTTCGGATCGCAGCCAATTCGTCCTTGCTAAGGCCGGAGACATCGATTCCGTCAAGGAAATATCTTCCAGAGCTAGGTTTGTCCAGGCAGCCCAGAATATTCATGAACGTGGACTTACCACTTCCGCTCGGTCCCATGATGGCCACGAACTCACCACTGGCGATATCCATCGTGATACCCCGAAGCGCATGCACTCGCGTTTCGCCCAAGTCGTAATACTTGTGGACGTCAAGAACGTGGATCCTCACTTTCTGCAGTTGCGAGGGAGCGACGTTCATCTCGGCTTGGCTCATCGTAACCATAGTTTCCTGTGAGAAACGCAGCGCTTTACGTTCTGTCTCCTCACTCCCAAGGATCTCTTCTCTAATGCCTGGTTGGACTCGTCATTCCGGGCACCATTTTCGGTCCGGCGAGAACAGAACCTGTGACCAGTTCGTCGTTATCCATCAATGATCCGTTGAACAGCTCGGCCACCTCCGTGACCGTGTGGTCGGTTATGCCGGGTCGGATTCTTACCGGTTCTAGAGTCCTGTCCGGACGCAGCTTCCAGAGGACGGCGACATCCAGTGGCGGATCAGCCGTGCGTACGAGGCGACTTGTCTTCTCTGGTTCGGCAGTCCGGCCGTTAGCGTTTACCGTTCCACCACTGGATTCAGGCCTGGCGCTTTTTGTCTGTTGGTTGGCGATGCTATGGGTCTCGCCTGCGATGTCGAGGCCATACTTCTGATATAAAGCGCGTATTTCCGCGGCCGTCATGTCGGGCTTGTAGCGCAACGCGCCATTTGGGACGCGAAGTACATTCATTGCCGAGGTCACCGGAATCGTGATGTAGGCCGTCATCCCAGGAAACAGCTTCATTTCAGGATTGTCGAAATCGATGATCGTGTTGTAGGTGACAACGTTCTGAACAGTGGTGGCGTTCATCCGTACTTGAGAGACGAGTCCGCTGAAGCTCTCCTTTGGATAGGCGTCGACCTTGAAGGTGACTCGTTGGTTTGGCTTGATCGCGCCTACATCGGATTCGTCGGTGCTGGCGTAGACCTGCATCTTGGTCAGGTCTTGAGCAATCGTGAATAGTGTCGGTGCTTGTAACGAGGCTGCAACGGTCTGGCCAACATCCACGTTGCGTGCAATAACGGTGCCGTCGATGGGAGCACGTATCGTGGTGTAGTCCAGGTTGGTCTGGGCTACGCTGACAGCGGCTTCCCTCTGCTGCACTTGGGCTTCGGCTTGCTTCACCTGGGCAACCGCCGCAGACGCACCGGCGACCGCCGAATCATAGTTCGCCTTGGCCAAATCAAGTTGCTGCGCACTCATGACGCGTTGTGCAGTCAAGGCCTTGGCGCGTTCGTAGTCGCCCGTGGTCTGAACTTGCAAAGCCAGTGCCTTCTGGAAATTTGCTTTGGCAGTGGCGACGCTGGCCTGCGCATTGGCTAGGTCGGCTTTGGCCTGCAGCAGCGATCCTTCGAAGAGTGAGGCGTCGATCTGCGCTATAACTTGTTCTCTCTTTACACGCGAATTGAAGTCTGCGTACAGACGAGAAACGGTCCCCGAAACCTGAGAGCCGACTTGCACGGTGGTTACGGCATTGACGGTTCCGGTGGCCTCTACTACCTGGCTAATGTCACCGCGGTCGACCTTGGCCGTGAAATATTGCGGATTGTCGTTCCCCTTCAATTGAAATACGGCAAAGGCAGCAACTGCCAGCACAGTCAGAATCACGATCAACCAGTGGCGCCGAAGAATCTTCATATGATGTCCTTCGAACAGCGAGCAACAGACCCTGGGATACCTCGCGACAACCCCATGCCCTTTAAGCCGTATTAGCTCCGGGCGTGAAGATGCGGAAATCGGCCATCCGAGGGCTCGCACGAGTGCTTGTACTCAGCCTCCCATTAAAGGCTGTGCATGTTGGGTGCCGGGCAGACGCGAAGCCGAGGGGGTTTACAAGTCTTTACCCTCGGATTCCTGATCAAGGACTGGAGATTCCAAGCGACAGACACCAAACTCGATAGCGCTATTAGCAGACTGTCGCTTGTGTTCGCCAGCCCTTGGGTCCCGAACGACTGGAACGACCAAACCAGCCAGACATGTTGTGTTGTCCGATGGCTTTGACATTCGCTGTCCGATTCTTCTGACAAGGGTGTACTGGGGGTGTAATCGTCGTAGCCCTCACAGTTTGTTCTGTACAACTTGGCGCAAATCGATGGTTGGCCCGATCCGTGCACCACTCTCCGGCGAGCGACCTGAATAGAAAGATAACGACTCGCTGAAATGGAGAATGCTGTTATGGAGAGGTTCGCTTATAGTGTGCTCGCTCTTACGCTCGCCTTGATTGCCCTGCCGAGCGGGGCTGCCGCGGCGACAACAACACTCGACAACTTGCAAGCGGGATTCAACGGCGAACGGAATGCCCATTCGCGCTACCTCGCGTTCGCAGAAAAAGCCGACCAGGAAGGGTACG
>VFSW01011403.1_pt1 | contig 12504 bp, 6 predicted proteins | sample 5358111 | NCBI WGS metagenome assembly VFSW01 (sample SAMN11554181, study PRJNA540505) | mine drainage metagenome | isolation source: sediment from site ElyBrook_90M | place: USA: Ely Copper Mine, Vershire, VT | collected 2017
CCATCGAACCCGAACTACGTCTGGGTCGGCACCGGCGAAGGCAACATTCGCAACGACCTTATCGACGGCAACGGCGTTTATTTTTCAGCCGATGCTGGAAATTCGTGGAAATTCATGGGCCTGGCGGGCACGCAACAAATTACGGATATTCTGGTAGATCCGAATGATCCGAACACTGTTTTCGTCGGCGCACTTGGGCACGCATGGGGGCCTAACGCGGATCGCGGCGTTTTCAAGACCACCGATGGCGGCAGAACGTGGAAGAAAGTTCTCTACGTCAACGATTCCACCGGCGTGTCGGACCTTGAAATGGCGCCCGGAAATCCGAGCGTTCTTTTTGCGTGCATGTGGCAGTTTCGCCGTTATCCGTGGACGATGATGGACGGCGGTCCCGATAGCGCGATTTACCGCTCCACCGACGGCGGCGATACGTGGAAGAAGCTGACGAAGGGGATGCCCGAAGGCCCGCTGGGACGCAGCGCCGTTGCGATTGCCCCTTCGAATCCCAATCACATTTACGCCCTCATCGCCGCCAAGCACGGAATGCTCTGGCAATCAACCGATATGGGGGATTCGTGGACCGCGGTCAGCGACAATCACGCGCTCGACGTACGCGCATTCTATTTTTCGAAGCTGGTTGTGTCCCCGGACGATGAAAATAAGGTTTATTTCATGTCGTTCAACATGATGGAGTCGAACGACGGCGGCAAGACTGCATTCGTCGCCGATCGCGGCGTCCATTCCGATCATCACACTCTTTGGATCGATCCGAAAAATCCCGGCCGCATGATTATGGGCACCGATGGCGGTGCGTATCTGTCAACGGACGGCGCCAAAACGTGGCGTTTCCTAGACGGAGTGCCGATCGAGCAGTTTTATATGGTCTCCGCGAGCAGCACCGAGCCGTATTCTGTTTGCGGCGGCTTGCAGGACAATAGTTCCTGGTGCGGGCCGTCTTCGGATCTGAGCCGCAGAGGCGTTTCCAACGCCGCGTGGTATACGGTGGTCGGCGGCGACGGTGAATACGCCGTATTCGCTCCCAGCGATCCCAACATTGTTTATTCCGATTCGCAGGATGGCTCTATTTCGCGCGTCGACCTCAAGACCCACATGAGCCGCTCGATTCGCCCGTATCTCCCTGGCGTCGAAGAAGTGAAGCCTGCGGATTTGAAATACCGCTTCAATTGGACTTCTCCAATTGCCGTTTCGCCCACCGACGCGAATGAAGTTTATCTCGGTGGCAACGTCGTCTTTAAATCCACCGACGGGGGCAAGACGTGGGCGCCCATCAGTGGTGACCTGACGCGCAACGACAAGAGCAAACAGGAAATCGCCGGCGGCCCCGTACAGCACGACATTAGCGGCGCCGAAACGTACGATACAATTCTCACCATCACGCTCGCACCCACCGACCCGAAAGTAATTTGGGTTGGCACGGACGACGGCCTGGTGCAAGTAACGCGCGACGGCGGCAAGTCGTGGAAAAACGTGGCTCCGAATATTTCCGGCGCGCCGGAATGGGCGCGTGTTTACCAAGTGGGTGTGTCGCCGTTTAATGCGGGCACGGCATACGTTACCTACGATGCGCACGAACTCGATAATCGCGGCGTGTATGTCTATCGAACATCGGATTACGGCGCAACGTGGCAAAAAATCACCGACGGCTTGCCGGATAATTCTCCGGCACACGTCGTGCGCGAAGATCCCAACAAGCGAGGTTTCCTTGTCGCCGGAACGGATACGGGATTATTTTATTCGTCCGACCGCGGCGATCATTGGCAGCCGCTCAAGTCCAATTTCCCCACAGTGCCTGTGATGGATGTGCAATTCGTCAAAAACCAGCACGACCTGCTCGTCGCCACGCACGGACGCGGAATCCTTGCGCTCGACGACATTCGCCCGCTCGAAGAGTTCACGCAAGACGTGCAATCGAGCGCCTTCCATCTCTTTACACCTAAGTCAGGAACTATATTCCACACGTGGCGCAGCGATGAAGGGCAGGGCGGAGGTTACACCGCGCCCAACGCTCCCACCGGAGCGGTGATTGATTACTACCTGAAAACGGAAATCAAGCCCACGCCGGAAGAGCGGAAGGAACATCACCGGCCCGTGAAAATCGTGATCACGGATGAACGTGGCAATACGGTGGCCACCGATTACGGCCCCGGCGAAGCGGGCGTCAACCGTTTCGTTTGGACCATGCAATACGAAGGGCCAGAAACGCTGAAATACGAAAGGATGCCGACACCGAACGAGTTCTTCAATGCAAATCGGGGACCGCGCGTCGCGCCCGGCACTTACAAAGTGTCAGTCACCGCTAACGGCCAAACCGAATCTGCGAACGTTACTGTCGAGCCCGATCCTAATCTTCACGTGGATCCGGCCATTTTCCGCGCTGAGGCGGAAGCGGGAGTAAGAGCTCGCAACGAAATGAGCGCCATCAACGAAGTGATCAACCGCATCGACGGCATTAACAAAGAACTTGAGGCGTTCCGCTCAGCCGTTCAAGGCAGCGACGATCAACAGGAGCAGGCTAAATATCGCCCGGTTATCGGCCGCGGCCGCGAGCTAAGCAAAAAACATAGCGCAATTAAGGACGCGATCTACAATCCGAATGTCCAGCACGAAGTCTCTGAGGATGATATCCACGAGCTCACCGACTTCCACGGCCAGTTGAATCGTTTGGTTTTTGAAGTTGGCGGTGCCTATGGCGAAGTACCAAATGAATTGGTGCGCCAGCAAATGACGGAGCTGTTTACAAAAGCGGACGCAACGATCAAGCAGTACAACGAAGCGCTGCGCACGGACATCGCCGAATACAACAAAGCCGCGCAATCAGCGGGAGCGCCCGGAGTCTTCGGCGGAAGTCCCATCGAGGTAAAGCCCGTTAAATAAAATACAGGCTGAACTTCATAGCTCACGCCCAGCACGGTGTTTCCTGCCGGGCTGGCGTGAGTTTTTTCCGTGAATCGACACTCGTTCTGCATTCGAGAAAGACAGTGGGGAAATTTCCGCGTCTGCTTTGTCCATAGAGTTTTTCTCGAGCCAGGAAATTAGGAGTAGACCAGCCGTGCAGGGGGCGAAACATGCGCGCGGTCGCGAGCGCTCGCGTTATGATATGTCGTCGCGGGTCGGGAAGGAATTATGCCGGCGAAGGAACCAATTTATCTCGGAATCGACATTGGCGGAACAAAAGTTGCCGCCGGAATGGTAACGGCGCGCGGAGAAATTCTATCGAAAGTGCGCGTGCCCATGTCGAGCCGCGGAAGTGAAGCGGAAGGATTGGGCGCGGTCGAGCGCGCCATCGCCGCGGCGTTTGAAACGGAGCCGAAACGCCGCGCATCGGTCGCAGCGATAGGCATCAGCAGTCCCGGTCCTCTTGATCCGCGAAAGGGAATCATCATCAATCCTCCGAATCTTCCCTGCTGGCAAAATTTTCCACTTGCGGCAAAAGTTCGGCAGTTGCATCGCGTTCCCACATTTGTCGACAACGATGCCAATGCTGCCGCGCTGGCAGAGGCGATGTGGGGCGCGGGCGGCGGATACGAGTCCGTGTTTTACGCAACGCTGTGAACCGGAATCGGCACCGGCGTGATTCTGGGAGGCCAGATTTATCACGGACGGACGGGCGCAGCGGCCGAAGGCGGGCACGTTTCGATCGATTATAACGGGCCGCAATGCGCGTGCGGCAAACTTGGATGCATTGAAGCGCTTGCGGCGGGCCCCGCGGTAGCTAAGCGCGCGCGCGAACGGCTGGCGAGCGGCGGCGCTGGCCGCGAAAAACTTCTGGCGCTTGCGGGCGGAAACCCAGAATTAGCGACGGCGGAAATGGTGAGTGCTGCGTGGCGCACGGGCGACAAATTGGCGGCTTCGATTTTGCAGCAGACTGCTGATCTGCTGGCGATTTGGCTGGGCAACATCGTCGACATGTTCGAACCCGACGTAATTATTTTTGGCGGCGGAATGGGAGAATTGATGTCCGAGTGGTTTGGGCGCATTCGCGAGCAGCTTCCTGCGTGGACGATCAATTCGCGCTGCGAGGAAATTCCGCTGGTTCGCGCGCGCTATGGGGAAGATTCCGGAATCGCAGGCGCCGCCGCGCTCTGCCTTTCGGCCAAGAACGCAAAGCCGCGAACAATTGCGCGCCGCGTCACGAAGAAAAAACGCAAGTAAGTTTGCGCGCGCAATCGTGAAATCATTTCTGCATCCAGTAACGCCTCGCGCATTGTCACACACGCGAGCCCGTAGTGTTTTCCGCTGACGCTCGTTCCATGTCATATTAGAATATTGTTGTGCGCATCTGAAATTCCGTGAAGACTGCATGAAAGCTCAACGTCTCGTTCTCTCCGCTTTATTGGTGCTGCTGGTTTTGGCCGCGGCCGGTCTGGTGCTGACCAATTCCTGGACGAATGGGGTTTCGAAACTTGCCGCAAAACAGTCGTCCAGTGAAGCATTGGTCGATGAAAGTCCGCTCCAAACCGCGCAGCAATTGGCCAAAGTCGCGGTGACTTCCGACGAACAGCAATACGCGGGAGCGGCGCTGCGTCTCGCCGACCATGAAGTGGACATGGCCTTCAGCGCCGCGCTGCGCGAGGCCACTCGCCATACGGCCCCTCTTAGCCCTGAGGCAAAAGCGCTGCAAGCGCGCATCGTGCGCCGACAGGCTCGCGTGGACGCGGAGAAGGCGAATATCGCGCGGCTCACCGAGTTGGTTGCGAAAACCTCCGCGGCGAGAAAGGGCGCGCTGCAGCAGGAATTGACGCTGGCCCAGGCGCAGGAATCGCTCGACGAAGACGAACTGGGAGACGCACAACAGGATTTCATTCGTGCTGGGGGAGATCCGCGAAACAAGATTCAGCAGGCGCTGCAGCAGCACGAGCAATCCGTAGCGGATCTCGACAAGGGAATCATAACGTTTGCAACCAGCAGTTATCAGGTGTCGACCGAACAGACTACCGCGCGAAATGTGCTCGCGGAATTTCGCGCCTGGAAATCGCTCAACGCGAAAAAACTCCAAATCGATGCGGCGCGCCAAGACGCTCTGAAACGAGCCAGCGCACTCTCACAATCGCACGATGCGCTCGAAAAACAAATTCAAACGCAGCAAACCCCCGGCACGGCGGAGCAACCGGCAAATTCCACAACGTCCGCAGCACCGCCAACCTCGCCCACCGGTAGTGCGACTACAACCACCGCCGAGCTCGCGCGCGTTCACAAACTCAGCGACGATCAAAAGACAGCGGCGGCATTGGACCTGCGCATCGAAAACGAGCAAACGATTGCCGGAATCTACGGCAAATGGAGCGCGCTCGTTTTCAGCCGTGAACGTGTGTTCCTCCGCGAGCTGCTCGAATCAGTGTTCTGGATTTTGGTGATCGCGGTTGTTGTTTCTCTTTCTGACCTGTTGATTAGCGGATTTTTTATGAAGCATGTTCCTGACCGCAAGCGGTTTCTGACGTTGCGTTCCGTCATCATGGTTTCGACGCGCGTGCTTGGCATCATTCTGGTTCTGCTCGTGATTTTCGGAGTGCCCAACCAGTTCGCGACGGCTTTGGCTCTGGCGGGCGCCGGCTTGACCGTGGCGTTGAAGGATTTCATCGTGGGCTTTTTCGGATGGTTCGTCCTGATGGGCAGCAATGGAATTCGCCCCGGGGATTGGGTGGAAATCAACGGCGTGGGCGGCGAAGTTCTTGAGGTTGGGCTGTTGCGAACCGTGCTGCTCGAGACGGGCGATTGGTCGGACGCGGGCCATCCGACAGGCCGCAAAGTAACGTTCGTGAACAGTTTCGCGATCGAAGGCCACTATTTTAATTTTTCCACGTCGGGCCAGTGGATGTGGGACGAGTTGCAAGTGGTGATTCCCGGGAACCAGGATCCGTATCCGATCGCCGACGAAATCAAGAAGATCGTTGCAAAGGAAACGGACGCGAATGCTCGCGTGGCCGAACAGGAATGGGAACGCGTGACGCTGTCGCACGGTTCCACCGCGTTCAAGGCGGAGCCAGCGATGAATCTGCGACCGAAGGACGGCGGGGTCAGCGTCGCGGTCCGCTACATCACGCGAGCCAACGAGCGCCACGAATTGCGCGCGCGCCTTTATCGCTCCGTACTTGAACTTCTGCATAGCAAGAAAATCCCAGAAGCCTCCGAGAAGTTTTCTTCGCAGCCAGTCTCCGGCTCCAAGTAAGTTCCTGAAATTTCGCGAGCAGAAACAGCGCATGGTGCGGGGCAACAAAGTGCTTTTTTGTACCGATTAGAATGGAGTGCGGCTGTTTGTTTTGTGTAAGTTACGGCGAATTCTAATAATTTGCTGTGCCGATTAGAAATATCAGGAATTGGAGCGGATCGACTGGCTGCGCGGTCAGCGGGTGAGCCAGGAGCGGGCGCGAATGGTGAAAAAGGCGTAAGGGAAAATCCAGAAGAGGGTGAAGAAACCGAAGTAGGCATAGAGGATGCCGTAGAGGAAGTCCATGGAGCGCTCGCTGCGCAGGAAATAAAGCATATTGAAAAAGGACATGATACCGATGGCTGTGAGCAAGCGGAGAATCATGAACGGTTTTCCAAACGCGAGATAGATGAGAAGAAACAGAATCGCGTAATTCACCGGATAGCGAAGATTCGTAATCAGGCGCTCGCATAGCGCGATGCAGCGCGGGACGAGCGGGCGCTTCCACACGATTGATTGGAAGCGAATCTCCTCGCGAATGTAGCTGCGATCCCATCGCAGGAACATCTTGCAGAGCTTCCCGTAGGTTTCGGGGGCAACCGTGTGGACCACGGCGGTGCGCTGATAAACGGTGTGGAAGCCCGCTTCGAGGATGAAGTTGGTAAGCGCGCGATCTTCGCCATAGGTGCACGGCACACCCCAAAAGGTTTGCTTCGACCAGCGTTCGAGGACGCTGCGAACCACGGAAGTCCGGTAAGCGGTGAGCGCGCCGGGACAGCAGTATACGGTGCGATAGGACGATTCAACGGCACGCAGAAGATCGAACGAAAGAATGAAACGAACATGCAGCATGCGCGGGATAAGTCCGTGACGCCGGTTATACACGGCGACTTTTCCGGCGACGGCTCCGATGTCTGGATTGCGAAACGGGCCCGCGACGGCGAGAAGGGCGCGCGGGTCGATGGCGCTGTCAGAGTCGATGGTCACAACGATTTCGCCGCGGGCCTTGGTGAATCCTTCCGCGAGAGCCTCCCTCTTGCCGCGATTCTTCGGGAAGCGGATCGGAGTAATCCTGCCTGGGAACTGTGCCGCCGAGCGTTTGATGTAAAGCCACGTGTCGTCGGTGCTGCCGTCGTCAATCACCAGGATTTCCAGGCGCTCTTTCGGATAGAGAGCAAGCGCAACGGAGGCGATGGACTTCATGACCATGGCGCCTTCGTTGTAGGCGGGAATGATTACTGTGATCTGGGGAGCGTCTTCAATTGAGCCCGAAGGGAACGGTCGGTAGCGCAGCCAAAAAATCGTGCGGAAGCCGAGGAGGACGGTGCCCATGATTGTCCAAAGCATGGTGGGGCGCACGATGAAGCGCATCCAACGGTGTTCTTCAGCCGCGGCCACGAGCGGGTCAAACGCGGCGTAATGGTAAACCTCATAGACCAGCAAAGCAAAACCGACAAGGATGACGCCACTCAGAAGCCAATCCCAGTGATCGCGCGCCTCCTCTTCCGCGATTTCGTGCGAAAAGGCCTGGGCATTTTCGAGGGTCAGCGAATCGAGCGTACCCGCAAGTATCGGGTTGCTACCGATATCATTCTCGACAGCGAATTTTGCGGGCGATCCGTTTTCCATTATCGATTGTGTCGTCGGGGCATGTTTTCGGTGAAGAAGGCGAGCCGAAATCTTAGGCCATCGCTGGAGGGACTGCAAGGGACTCCGCGAGTACTGGTTAGGCACCCCCTATTCGATTCGGCGGACGGGCGTGCGGTTGCATTAGCTTCGGACCGGATAGACACAAGCACGAGGAAGCTGCTCTGAATTGGGTCGGTATGTTAGTCTTGAATACTCTCCATGCAAATCTTAAAGGGAACAACACTTCTCGACCGAAGCTTTCAGACGAGCATTACGCTGAAGGGAATCGACGGCTTGCTGGAGATTATCGGCGGCTTCCTATTCCTTGGGCGCAACCCGGCGCGAGTGAACGCGATTGTGGCGGCAATCACGCAGCATACGTTATCGACGGATCCCCACGATTTCTTCGCCACGCACTTGCTGCACGCCTCACAGGGGATGATGGGCGAGGCGCACTACTTTTTCTTTTTCTATCTGGCGTCGCACGGCCTGGCGAAAGTGATCCTGGTGGTTGCACTGTGGCTGAATCGAATGTGGGCCTATCCGGCGATGATCGTCTTGTTGATCAGCTTTATTCTCTATCAGCTTTACCGTATGACGTTTGCGCCATCGTGGTTTCTGGTGCTGCTGACGCTGTTCGATGCCGTGGTTATTTGGCTGACGTGGGCGGAGTACGAAAAGCAGCGGTCGCTAAAAATGCAAAAGGTGGGAGAGCCAAGCGCCCGTTTCAAAGAGCGCTAGCTCGCCCACCGTGATTCGTTTCTAAAGGCCTACCAGATCCGGCACACCTTATCCGCAGGGCGCACCATGGGGTCGCCGGCTTTGCAATCGAATGCCTGCTGGAAAGCAGCCATGTTCGACGGTGCGGCGATCGCGCGGAAGCGGTCCAGCGGATGCGGATTTGTTTTTGCCAGTAGCAACTCCAGTTGGGGACGGTCGCTGCCGGCCCAGGTGCGCGCCCAGGCGAGATAAAAGCGCTGGACGGGCGTGAAGCCATCAATCTTCTGATCCGACCGGCCCTCGGGCGTTTTTTGAAATGCCTTGAGCGCGATGGTCAAGCCGCCCAGGTCCGCAATGCTTTCGCCGAGCACCAGTTTGCCGGTTTCATGCACGCCGGGCTGGACTTCGTAGCCGTCGAACTGATGTTCGACGCATTCGGCGCGCGCCTGGAAGTTCTTCATGTCTTCCGGCGTCCACCAATCCCGGAGATTTCCCTGGGCGTCGAATTTTCTGCCTTGATCGTCGAAGCCATGGGTCATCTCATGCCCAATCACGGCGCCGATGCCGCCGTAATTCAGGGCATCGTCGACCTTGGGATCGAAAAACGGCGGCTGAAGAATTCCCGCGGGGAATACAATTTCGTTCATCGATGGATTGTAATAGGCATTGACGGTCGGCGGCGTCATGCCCCATTCAGAACGGTCCACGGGCTTGCCGATCTTCGCAAGTTCGTAATGGAATTGGAATTCGCGGCCGCGGAAGACATTATCGACGTAGGGTCCGCGAGTGACTTCGTAAGCGGAATAATCGCGCCACTTATCGGGGTAGCCGACCTTGAGCATGATGTGGCCCAATTTGTCGAGGGCCTGTTTTTTCGTTTCGGGCCCCATCCATGGAAGCGTTCCGATGTCGTCATGCAGCGCGTTGATGAGATTGTGGACCATCTTGAGGGCCGCTTCCTTCGCTTCAGGCGGAAACGCGCGGGCCACATATTTTTGGCCGAGGGCTTCGCCGAGCTGGCGGTCGGTTGATTGAACGCAACGCTTCCAGCGAGGCTGCAATTCCTTCGCTCCCGTCATTGTCTTGCCAAAGAAATTGAAATTCTCATCGACGAATTTCGAAGAGAGCGCGGGCGCGGCCGCGGTGATCAAGTGCCAGCGCAAATAGATCTTCCAGTCGGGCAGAGGAGTGGAGGTCAATTGCGCGTTGAGGCTCTTGAAAAATTCCGGCTGGCCAACATTGATGTCTTTCACATCGGGGTAGCCGACGTCAGTCAGATACGCTCTCCAAGAGAACGCCGGCGTAAGCGACTGAACTCCTGCAACGTCCATTTTGTGATAATGCGATTCCGGGTTGCGCATCTCGACGCGGGTCATGGAGGCTTTCGCGAGGTTGGTTTCGATTTTTATCACGGTTTGGGCCTCTTGCGCCGAGGTGGCAGGATCGTCGCCCATCAGCTTGAACATATTGGTCACGTGCTCGACGTATTGGGTGCGGATTTTTTGCGAACGCTCGTCGGAATTGAGGTAATAGTCGCGGTCGGGCAATCCGAGGCCACCCTGGAAGGCTGCGCCAATTTCTTCCGCGCTGTTCTTGTAATCCTGCGTCGAGCCAAAGCGGAAAAGCACTCCGACGCCATCGCCTTGCAGGCGGGCGACTTCGGCTTCGAGTTGTTGAATTGTGGTGATGCTGTTGATGCGCTTCAGTTCCGCGTCGAGGGGGTGAATGCCGGCCTTTTCGATGGCGTCCGTGTTCATGCAACTCGCGTAGTAATCGCCGATTTTCTGTTCGTTCGAGCCGGGCGCGGTTTTGCGGTCGGCGGCCGCTTCGTCGAGGATTTGATGGAGCACGTCCTGATTGCGGTTGAGGAGATAATTAAAGGTGCCCCAGCTTGGATATGCAGCGGGAATTGGATGTTTCGCGACCCAGCCGCCATCGGCGAACTGGAAGAAGTTGACGCAGGCATTGGCGGAGCGGTCGAGATCGGCGGGATTGAGGCCGTGAGTTTCCGCTCCCGTTGATGACGATGCGTCCTGGCCCGATACGGCGTTGCCACCGGATGCGCTCCGAATGAGGCAGTAGGGCGCGGCCGGGGCCGTTGCTTGGCTCGATATTTGGGCGAAAAGAGATAGCGGCAAAAGCAAAAACAATGCGGCAAAACCAACATTACGCAGAATGCGCATAAAACATCCCACCCCCGAAGAAAATTAACTGATGTTGACTCGATTAACTACGTTGACCCAAAGCTACGCGCGAAAGCATATTCGAGCGTCAGAACCAAGTCAAACAAGCTATTCGGGGTAGGACGCAAAGAGCGCACGACGAGTTTCGCGTCGATTCCGGCAGGGGGAGCCGGATGGAGCAGGATTAGCAGGCGTGCGCGCCAAGCGGGGAGAAGAGAATCTCCCAGACTTGAAGATTTCTCGCGCGGAACCAGCCGGCGCTGGCCATTAAGTAAAATTTCCACATGCGGAAGAATCGCTCGTCATATGCAGCGCGCAGGCTGTCCCAGTTGCTTGCGAAATTCTGATACCAAGCCATCAAGGTGCGGTCGTAGTGCGAGCCCCAGTTGCGCCAGTCCTCCATGACAAAAAGGCCTTCCGTAGCGGCGCCGATCTGCTTCACCGAAGGCATCATCGAGTTGGGGAAAATATATTTTTCGATCCAGGGGTCGGTGGCGCGCACGGAATAATTCTTACCGATGGTTGAGAGGTAGAACCGGCCACATCCGGCGAGCGAGCGGCGGACGATTTCCATATACGTGCGGTAATTCTTGTAGCCGACATGTTCGAACATTCCGAGCGAGACGATACAGTCAAACGTTTCGTGAACATCGCGATAATCTTGCAGGCGAATTTGGACGGGCAAGTCCGCGCACCGCTCGATCGCGAGACTTGCCTGCTCGCGCGACACGGTGATGCCGACCACGTGGACGTTATATCTCTCCGCCGCATATTTCGCGAAGCTGCCCCAGCCGCAGCCGATGTCGAGGACTTTCATGCCCGGCGAGAGGCCCGCGCTGCGGCAGACGAATTCGAGTTTGGCTTCCTGCGCCTGGTCGAGACTCGACGCATGTTCCCAGTAGCCGGAGGTGTAGACCATGCGGCGGTCGAGCATTTTTTCGAAGAGGAAGTTGCCGCGGTCGTAGTGTCCCTCAGCGACCTGAAAGGCCCTGGATTTCTTCTGAGGATTCAGCAGCAGCGATTGCAGGTACAGCCGGATGCCGCCCCAGCCGGGCAGCGCGCCGCGTTCCAAACGGGCGCGGCCAACGTGATCGAAGAATTGATCGAGGGCTGGCGAATCCCACCAGCCATCCATGTAGGATTCGCCGAGCCCCAGGGAACCGCTGCGAAGAACGCGCGAATAGAATTCGTCACGATGAACGGTAATGTCCCACGGACGGCTGCCATTGATTTGAATATCCGCGCGGGCGAGAAGTTGTTCCGCGCGCTGCTTTAGGCTGTTGGTTAACATGAGCGCGATCCGCGAAAAAACACGTGAACGTGAAAACCTAGGAGGCCGGTACCGGCGCGCGCCGCGTGACGCGCCGCATCATTCTTTGGGCTACGCTTCGAGCGATACTAAAAAACTTGACCAGAACGAAAATGCAAAATGCCACGGACAGAATCACGAGAAAAATGGTGGCATAGGGGTGTTGCGTGGCCATCCACGCGAAGAAGATGGCGATTGCGTCTTCGGCGATGCTGACGATGGAATTGCTGAACGGCTCAGGGCTGGCATTGACTGCCAGGCGCATGGTGGCCTTCGTTCCATGAGACGTGAGAGCGATGCCGCCGGCGAGAAGCGCGGCGAGGATGCGCCACTCTTGCGGGACGGCTGCCGTTGCGCCGTAGGCGAGCACCGCCGCGGCAAATGGGCGAATGAAAGTGTGCAAGACGTCCCACAGGTGATCGACGAATGGAATTTTGTCCGCGGCGAATTCGATCAAGTATAGCAGCAGCGCGGCGATGATGACGAGCGGATTGCCG
>VFSW01011404.1_pt1 | contig 12503 bp, 9 predicted proteins | sample 5358111 | NCBI WGS metagenome assembly VFSW01 (sample SAMN11554181, study PRJNA540505) | mine drainage metagenome | isolation source: sediment from site ElyBrook_90M | place: USA: Ely Copper Mine, Vershire, VT | collected 2017
GAATAATAGTTTTCGGTACAATTATTCGTTCCAGCCTAACTTAAAAAAAGAGGATAAAGACTTTAAGATCGCTTCTAACCTAACCGAGGAAGATGATTGCTATAAATATGAGCCGCAAAGCCCTCAATCACCAGCTGTCAGCGCAAATGAATCTACGTCAAAAATTAATGTCTCCCCTAAAAAAACACCGGAAAAAGTAAAGCAAGCGGTTAGCACATTTCGTCACATCATCCAAAATCCCCAAAACATGGGTAATTTCAACTTATCACCAACATCTACCCAAAACATGTCCAGCTCTCTTGAGAAAATAAAAAAACAATCACCTACGTTCTGCAAGAAACTTTTCACAGAAGCCCTTAATGAAATACCCGAGTCTCCTGCTCAAAACAGAAAAAGAGTCATCACGGGAGAAGAGCCCGACGCAAAGCGCGTATGCATTGGCACAGGGCAATCAACTATTGAAGAAAACATTGACCAGTCCTGGCTTCAGGGTGTTCTCCTTGATTTGAAGATCAGCTATGAAAATTCGAAAAGAAAAGAAGATAAAAATGTTCCATTACTTGTGAATGGGGACCACCTAGCAAGAGGGGATCGAGGATTTCATTTATGTTCTGCTTCGGAAAAAACCACTATTAAAGTTGTTATGGAAGACCCCATGTCTGGTATCTGGTGTGGAACCTTTGCAACGAGCGTTCCAAATAAATCAAAAAATTCGACGTTCTTTCCCACGGATTTCAATTTTGAAAGCCTACTAAAGCTATTGTCCCGTGGCGACGTCATTGCAAGAGCCCCAGGAAGAGCCCTCATGCAGATCCCGGGAACTTCTTTCAAAGTAGAAATGCTTTTGACTTTTGGTGGGCTCGTCGCTCACTCGTGCTATCCCATCTGGTACTACGCTCCTTTTGACCAAATAGCCAAATACGATATTTTTCCCGGCATCTCATACCAACCGTCAGAGATACTCGCCGCTGGAAAAAAAGCGCTCGAAACCAACCGTGAAAAATGCATTTATGAACTCGAAAACGGACAAATGGTCATCGATATCGCTTCATCGCTCCCCAAAGCACCTATTAAAAACGGTGTCTACATCGTATTCCCAGGAAACCTTGACAAAGCTTAAGAGTTTCCCCTAATCTGTTAGGGCTATGAATCCAAAAATCTATACCGCGGACGAGCACGGCATTTCTTTAGAGGACATCGATAGCGATGCCCTCTTTGTTATGGAAAGGCTACGCTCGAAAGGATTCACCGCATATCTAGTGGGGGGAAGCGTTCGAGACCTTCTCCTGAAAGAAAAACCTAAAGACTTTGACATCTCAACTTCGGCGCTTCCTGAAGAGATCCGCCAAGTTTTTCGCAACTCCATCCTTATTGGCCGAAGATTTCGGCTTGCCCATATCCGCTTTGGAAAGAAAGTCATCGAAGTGGCAACTTTTCGCTCGGGCGCTACGGAGTCTGACGCTCTTATTGTCCGCGATAATGAATGGGGAACTCCCGAGCAAGATGTGCTCCGTAGAGATTTTACGATCAACGGTCTTTTCTTCGACCCCGCAGAAAAAACAGTGATCGATTATGTCGGCGGATACCCTGATATCCAAAAAAAAGTTCTGCGCACCATTGGACAAGCTTATCTGCGATTTCGGCAAGATCCTGTGCGCATGATTCGGCTCATAAAATTCCAAGCCAGGTTCGGGCTTGACATCGACGCAGAAGCCAAGCTCGCCTTGGTCGATTGCCGCAGCGAAATCATCAAAAGTTCGCAAGCACGCATCTTAGAAGAACTCCTCCGCATGTTAGAATCTCGTGCCGCGGAGCCCTTCTTCCGCCTTATGACGCAAAATGGCGTCTTGCAGCTCCTTCTGCCCGGACTCGGTGCGTTCCTTGAGACCGAAGACGGTGAGGACGTTTATAGTTTCTTAAGAGAAGTTGACACCACATTTCATGATCCAGACCGGATGCCGCTCGATCGCTCGGTTTTGCTCTCCTGCCTCCTTTTCCCTCTCTTTGAAACCCATCTGAAAGTGCATTATTTGGACCGCGATAAAAAACCCCATCTTGGGGAGATATTTCATGAAGCCAGAGCGAGCACCGACGAATTGTTCCGTCCTTTTTTCCTGCTGCCCCGCAAGCTGAAAGTTAGTGTGGTCTCCATTCTGACAACACAATATCGCCTCACTCCCCTAGAGAAAAAAAAGCAAGTCCGCCTCAGAGCTCCCTCCGACCCCGACTTCCCGCTCGCACTCAAATTCCTCGAAGTCCGCGCCTGCCTCGAACCCGGACTCAAACAAACATGGGAAGCGTGGCAAGAAGTTCAACTCCCCCCACCCGATTCTCCACCGCCTCGGAGACGCCGTAGAAGAAGGAGATAGAGCATGAAAAACCTGCTGTTTCTCGGACCTCCGCTTGAAGAGGGCCCCCTTCCTGCTGTTTTTTACTTCTCTCTTTCTGCCCATGACAGCCTTTTCACAACCCCTTTCAATCAACCAGCCGAATTTCTTCTCGAATATCGATTGCGTGTTTTTTCATTGACGCTTCCCGGCCACCACTTGCCGCCCAATGATGCGCTTCCCTTTTGGGCTGCCGAGGTAAAGGCTGGCCGCGATCCGATGGCAGAGTTTATCAAAAGCGCGGCTGATACCCTCCACCGACTATTCGATCACAACATCATTGTTCCTGAAAGTCTAGGGATGATGGGCCTTTCCCGCGGCGTCTTTATCGCTGCCCACCTAGCCGCTCTTTTTCCTGCGGTGAAAGCGATTGTGGGATTCGCCCCTTTAACCCGTCTCGATTACGCCAGTGAATTTGAAGGTTTAAGCGATCATCCAATTGTGCGCGGCTCTAGCCTAGAGAACCTCGCCCCCGCTCTTTTCAATCGAACTATCCGTTTATATATCGGCAACCACGACACCCGCGTCGGCACCGATCATTGCTTTGCTTGGATGCAATCGCTCGCGAATGCTGCCTGGGAAAATCGGATCCGCTCTTCTCCGATCGAGCTTTTCATCGGACCCTCTCTTGGTTTTCAGGGACACGGAACTTCTCCTGAAGCATTCCGCGATGGCGCGCTGTGGCTCGGGAAAACCCTTGGAGCTGAGCGTGGTTGATTATTTTATTTTCGCGGGCGAACTGAGCGCTGAACTTCATGGATCGAAACTCCTCTCACAACTTTTTGCTAAAAATCCCCACTTAAAAGTCGCTGGTGTTCTCGGTCCTGAGATGCGAAAATTCCCGGTGGAGTGCATCCTGCCCATGGACACATTTGCGGTTATGGGATTTGTCGATGTCGCTAAACAACTACCGCATCTCATCCGAGAGTTTCGCCGCGTGCGCGATACGATTCTTCAGATGAACCCCTCCGTCGTCGTAACGATCGACTATGCCGATTTTAGTCTGCGCCTCGCTAAATCTCTGCGTAAAAAAGGATACCGAGGAAAAATTTGCCACTACATATCGCCATCTGTTTGGGCTTGGCGCAAAGGCCGCGTCAAAACCATGGCAAAAAACCTCGATCTTCTTCTGACGATCCTCCCTTTCGAAAAAAAATATTTTTCCTCCACCTCACTTCGCGTCGAATATGTCGGACACCCGCTCGTCTCCCAAATTAAGCCGCGCACCTCCTTTACTCCCAGCCTCATCGCTCTGTTCCCTGGTAGCCGCGCCCATGAAGTCAAGCGCAACCTTCCCCTCCAACTTGCCGCCTTCCATCTCCTCCAGCAAGAAATGCCTAACCTAACATGCACTATTTCGATAGCCCATGACAATCTGCGCCCCATCATCGACTCACTTGCCCCGGGCATTCCCACCTCGACCGACCGCCATCAGCTGATGCAGACAGCCCAAGTCGCCATCGCGAAATCAGGAACCGTCACCCTCGAACTGGCCCTCTATGACACTCCCACCGTGGTCACTTACGCCGTCTCGCGATTCGACACCTTCCTTGTTAAATATATTTTACGCATTCTTCTCCCCCATTATTGCCTCGTCAACATCATTGGGGGTAAAACAATTTTTCCCGAACTCTTTGGACCCAATCTCCAAGCCCCTGTCCTGGCATCAGAAGTTAAAAAAATGCTTATCGATCCTTCCATCTGCCTTGCGGGCTGCTCCAAGGTAAGAAATATTTTGGGGAAGCAAGACGCCAGCGAGCGATCTGCCCAGTTGCTTTTATCTCTCCTTTCCAAGTAAAATCTCCCTATGTTTTCAATCCATATTGACCGTTTAAGACAGGGCCACCCTGAAAAAATTGAATTAGAGGTTTCCTCTGATTTCATCGATGTCAAGGAAGATGAACTCTCCTTTCCTTTTCCCGTCCTCATTAAGGGCGAGGCGATGATGGTCGATGAAGAAGTCATTATCAGGCTGCAGATTCAGACGAAAGCGCACATGGATTGTTCGATATGCAATAAATCTATTGATATCGACATCGATATTCCTGACTTTGTCCATACCATTTTTAGCACCGAACTATCCGAGTCGCATTATGATTATGGCTGCGTTGTGCGTGAAGAGATCCTTCTTCAAATCCCCACCTTTGCTGAATGTGGCGGATCCTGTCCTGAACGCGCAAACATCGATCCCTACCTCAAAAAGCCAACTCCTGAAGTCTTCCCCTTCGCCGATCTATAGTTTTTTCTTTGTGAAATCCGGCTAATCTGAAGTTCAATTTCAGATTAGCCGGATTCGATAATTTCCTCTTTAGCCAAAATAGCAAGTTCCCTATAATAGTTTGAAACTTTATAGGAGATTTTTCTCATGGCCGTCCCACGTAACCGTACATCTAACGCTCGTAAGAATTCCCGTCGTTCGCACCATGCGAAGACCCCCAAAAACCTCGCTGCTTGCCCCAACTGCCGTGAGATGCGCCTGTCGCACCGTATATGCCCCCATTGTGGACATTACGCTGGTCGGTCTGTAACAGCTAAATGACCATCGGGTTTCCCCGCATTGGTGTTGATCTCATGGGGAGCGATACTTCTCCCCACGATCTTTTTTCCGCCGTTTTGCAACTCTCCGAACAAGAACCTTCCATAGAACTCATCATCTTTGCAACCGCCGACGTATTGGACGAGATTTCTTGTCCCTTAGAAGCGGTGATCGCTAAAGATTTCATTGCGATGGAAGACGATCCCCTTATCGCTGTGCGTAAGAAAAAAGATTCTTCGATGGCACTAGGCCTTCGCCTCCTCAAGGAAAAACGCATCGATGCCTTTGTAACAGCTGGCAACACGGGCGCTCTCCTCCTCGCTGCCAAGAAAACTCTTTCGACGCTTTCGGGTATTGAAAGACCCGCTCTGCTCACCATTCTCCCCACGCAAAGAAGAGATCTCGCCGTTCTCGACGTCGGAGCCAATCTCTCCGTTAAACCAAGGCACATGCTCCAATTTGCCGCGATGGGTATCGCGTATCAAAAAAGCCGCGGCATTGAGCTGCCGACGGTCGGCCTCCTCAACATCGGCAGCGAAGCCCAAAAAGGAACGCCCGAACTGCGCGAAGCTTACCAAGCGCTGGAATCCCTCAATCACGATCGGATGGTCTTTGTCGGCAATATCGAAGGACAGGGCGCATTCCAAGGCGATATCGATGTGCTGGTAACCGAAGGTTTTACAGGCAATATTTTTTTAAAAACAGCCGAGGGCATCTCCGCCTTCATTTGGGAAGAGCTGGAAGAGACGGCGACGCTTGATGCGCCTCCACACCTCAAAAATCTCCTCACCAAACTTCGCCATCGTCTGCACTATGCCGAATATCCCGGAGCTATTTTGTGCGGCGTCGATGGAGTCGTCGTCAAATGCCATGGCGATGCCAGCCCCGAAGCCCTCCGCAATGGCATCAAAGGCGCGATCCGCCTCGTCGAGCACAACTTCCTCGATCGCATCAAAAAACAACTTTAAGATCCTTACCCTACTAACCTCAGTTTTGGGTTGATTTTGTGGAGGATTGCTGCAGATTGTGAGGGGCTTTTTGAACATTTTGACGAATCCAATAGCCGAAGGTGCCTATGGTTTCGTCAAAATTTATCAAAAAGAAACCACAAGATGCTGCAAGGCTCTATGAAAGCAATCCAAAACTGAGGTTACTAGCCTTTAACACGTATCCCGTGTAAACTGGAAGTTAAACCCAAAGAACGTTTACACATGGAAGAAATTCTTTTAAATATTGAGACCAAAGAGCGCCGCTTCGCTCACCTGCGCAACGGACAATTACACGACCTGATCATCGAGCGTAAAAATACCCGCCAGCTCACCGGTAACGTCTACCGCGGCCGCGTCACCAACATTCTCCACAACATCCAATCGGCTTTTATCGATATCGATGAGGGAGAAAACGGCTTCATCCACATCTCTGACATCATTGAGAATGCTCAAAAATTCCAAGAGATGTTTGATATGGATTTCGATCTAGAAGCCGACGAGGTAAAAGGGAAAGGACGCAGAAAGCAGCGCGAAGCCGATATTTCCAAACTGTTCAACCCCGACCAACCCGTGCTGGTGCAGGTCGTAAAAGAGCCGATAGGAACTAAGGGAGCTCGCCTCACCTCAAACGTATCGATCGCAGGACGGTACCTCGTTCTTCTGCCGAATACGCCCCACCGCGGAGCTTCCCGCAAAATTGAAGATCGCGCGGCGAGAGAACGTCTCAAAAAACTCATCCGCTCCTTTGAAATGCCCCAAGACATGGGCCTCATCTGCCGCACATCGAGCGTCAATGCTACCGCCGAACAGCTCATCGCCGAAGCACACGAGCTTCTGGCCAATTGGCACGACATCATGGAGAAATTTGAAAAGTCGACCAAGCCGACCTGCCTCTTTGAAGAGTCCGACCTCATCAAGCGCGCCGTGATCACAGCGGTCGACAAAAAAATCGATCGGATCCTTATCGATGATTACACGACGTTTCAGCGGTGCAAAAATCTTTATACCAAATACGCTGCTGAGCACGATCTCAAAGTCGAAATGTACCGCGATAAAATTCCGATGTTTGAAAGGTTCGGAGTCGAGCGCGAGGTTGAAAAAGCTCTCCGCCGCAAAATGTGGCTGCCGAGCGGCGGTTACCTCTTTTTTGATCGCACCGAAGCGATGCACACGATCGACGTTAACTCAGGCCGCAGCAAAGATCAATCGGGCTCTGGTTCTGTCGAAGAATCTTTAGTACGTATCAATATGGAAGCGGCCGATGAGATTGCCCGGCAACTGCGCATCCGCAATATTGGAGGTCTGATCATCTGCGACTTCATCGACATGCGCTCACGCAAAAATCAGCGCCGCGTTCTGGATCGCCTACGCGATGCGATGAAAGACGATGCTGCTAAGTGCACCATTTTAGGCATGAGCGAATTTGGTCTCGTCGAAATGACACGTCAACGTAACCGCGAATCTTTGGCGCAAACGCTGTTCACCAATTGCCCCTACTGCAGCGGTAACGGAATGATCAAGTCCCACGAAAGCGTCGCTATTGAAATTGAACGCGCTTTGAAAAAACTGATCCAACAGCAACAGCAATTTGCTCTCGAACTCGTGGCCCACCCCACCCTTGATAATTTCCTCAGTCATGGGGATAAGAACCGGATGCGCGACATCGCTGAAAAATGGAATGCCGATCTCAAGTTCGGATCCGACGATACCCTCCACCTCAATGATTTTGAGTTCTACTCGACGACCAATGGCAAGCGCATTGACATTTGATGCATATCTCGCCCTATCTCTCAAGAAGGGCGAGATCACCGAAAAGATCGCCGCTCTCATGGGCGAATTTTATCGAAGCTATAAAGCCTCGCTCGCCGCGCATGACATCGACATGGCTCCCTTTGCCATCTATTTTTTTACCTATTTAGATTTGGTCAAAGCGCAGCTGAAAAATCCCTTCGTCTTTCAACCTTTCCACCGCCGTGTCCTCCATCCTGTTGACTATTATAAATTTGGCGTCGAGTTCATGCGCCCCCTTGTCGATGAAAAACTCTCCACCATCCGCGGTGAAAAAAACCTTCTCGAAGTACAGTCGCATCTAAAAAAAGGACACAACGTCGTTTTCCTGGCAAATCATCAGATCGAGGGTGATCCCCAAGCCATCAGCATTCTCCTTGATGAGCGCTTCCCTAACATCGCTCCTGAGATGATCTTCGTTGCGGGTGAGCGCGTCATCACCGATCCCCTCGCCGTTCCCTTTAGCATGGGCCGCAGCCTACTTTGCATCTATTCCAAGCGCTACATCGATAATCCTCCCGAAAAGAAAGCAGCGAAGCAAGTCCATAACAAACGAACGATGGAACTCATGAGCCATCTTCTCAAAGAGGGAAGCAAATGCATCTACGTCGCTCCCAGCGGCGGCCGCGATCGCCCGAATGATCAAGGCAAAATCGAGCCTGCCCCTTTCGATGCGCAGAGCATCGAGATGTTTCACCTCATGGCACAAAAAGCTGGCACACCCACTTATTTTTATCCGATGGCCCTATCAACCTACGACCTTCTGCCACCGCCTGAAACGATCCAACTCGAACTCGGAGAAGTACGTACCACGCAGCGAGGAGCGATACATCTCGCTGTGGGATCCCTGATCGATATGAATCATTTCCCAGGCCACGACGATCCCGATAAACGCCAGCGAAGAACAGCGCGTGCCAATTTTATCTGGAATCAGGTATACAAGGACTACCAAACATTAGGAGCATAGCATGCGTTTCATCCTCACCTCTTTGATTGCAGCCACTTTTCTTTCCGCCGCTCCTTATAAAATCATCGAAGATAAGACCACCGTCCCCACGCTCACACCATCTCTTGCCAACCGCAAAATAGCAAAAATCGAACTCGCCAATGGTCTCCAAGCCTACCTCGTCTCTGATCCTGACATCAAACAATCTGCCACAGCCCTCGCCGTCGAAGCAGGATCGCTCGACGACTCCAGCGAATATCCCGGCATCGCCCACTTTCTTGAACACATGCTCTTTATGGGAACCAAAGCATATCCCGATGAAGCCGAATACTGGCAATTCATTCTCGACCACGGCGGATTATGCAATGCATTTACAGCACCCGACCGCACTGTTTATATGTTTTCGATCAACAATGACTCCTACAAAGGAGCCACGGACCGATTTTCTCACTTCTTCATCGATCCGCTTTTTACCACTTCAGCCGTCGGCCGTGAACTCAACGCCGTCAACCAAGAACACGCCAAGAACATTGAAAACGACATGTGGCGCATCTACATGATCTGTAAAGAGACCGGCAACCCCAAACATCCGAACGCCCGCTTTTCGACAGGTAATGCTGAGACGCTCCGCGGTATTCCTCAAAGCGCCCTCCTCTCTTGGTACCAAAGCCATTATTCCTCCGATCATATGCACCTCGTCTCTATTTCCTCTCTTCCCATCGATGAGATGATCGCTCTGACCGTTGAGCATTTTTCCGCCGTCCCCAAAAGAGATACAACCCCTCAGCAATATCCCTTCGATATGTTTTCCGACACTCAGCGCGGCCACTTTCTTTACATCGAGCCGATCCGCGATATGAAAGTCCTCTCCCTGTCTTGGCAAGTTCCCTCCGCTTATGCGTTCGACCTCGATCGGCAACCTCTCGCTGTAGTCTCCTATGCTTTAAGCAGCGCCACCAAAAACAGTTTGCGCGAAGAGCTCAAACGGGAAGGCCTTGCCGACGATGTTCGTTGCGACGCCGACCATTTTGTCCAAGACCAAACCCTTTTCACCATCGACGTCTCCCTCACAGAAGAAGGCGCGAAAAATGTTTCCACCGTCATCGAGCGTGCCTTCCAAGCGATCGCCCGCCTGCAGCAAAAAGGTGTTCCCTCGTATTTATTCGATGAGATGAAAACCATGGCCACGATCAACTATGAATACCGATCGCGCGACGACATCTTTAAAACGATTAATAACATGGGCGCCAAGATCATCGACGAACCCCTCGAAACATTCCCTCAAAAACTATCCATCCCTTCCACCTATGATCCCACAGCCATTTCTACCTTCATCAAAACACTCCGTCCCCAAGATTGCGTCTACATCGTCTGGGCCGACCCCAAACTCACGGGAGTCACCCCCGACAAAAAAGAAAAGTGGATGAACGCCAAATATGCCTTAAGCGCCATCGATAAAGAGCAAATGGTGGCTTGGGCCCAAGCTCAGCCCCACCCGAGCATCGACATTCCCCGTCCCAATCCCTACATCCCCAAAAACCTCTCCCTCACAACCCCTGCTCGTGAGCAGGAGCCCTCTCTTCTTTCCACCTCTGATCGCGGCAAAGTTTATTTTTCCTCCGATGCGCGCTACCTAGTTCCCAAAACAAGCTGCACCTTTGGTCTCAAAACACCCCAGCTCGATGGCTCAGCCAAATCAACTGTCCTCTTTGACCTCTACACCGATGCCCTCCAAGAAAAGTTAGCCGAAGATTTTTCTTATGCAAGTGCTGCCGGCATCCAATGCCAACTTTTGCAAAAAGATCTCTCTTACATCGTCAGTACAACCGGCTACAGCGAAAAAACACCCCAGTTCCTCCAAACTCTTTTCGCTTCCATGCGCAAAGTTCTCCCCTCGCGAGAAGAATTTGCGATGTATAAGGAAGCCAGACAAGCTGACTACGAAAACGTCGCCAAAAATCTTCCCGTCATGCAAGCCATCGTTGCGCTCCAAAGCATCGTGCTGAGCGACGCCCCCACAGGTGTTGCTAAAGCAAAAGCCCTTCAACAAATTTCCTACGAAGAGTTCGTCACTTTTTGCCAAAACGTCTTCCAATCCACCTACACCCAAGGCATGATCTACGGCAACCTCACCGAAAACGACGCTAAAAGCCTCTACAGCACCACGCAGGCATCTCTGGCAAGCGCTCCCTACGCTCCTGACCTCCACCACCAAAAACAAGTCCTCGTTCTTTCCGAAAACCAAGGCCCTTACCGCATCTCCAAAACTACCGAGCGGCAAGGCAACGCGATCGTCCTCATGCTCCAAGAAGGACCCTTTACATTTGAGCGCAAAGCCGCCCAGATCATCCTTTCCAAAGGTTTAGAAGACAGCTTTTTCGACACCCTGCGCACCAAGCAACAAACCGGGTACATCGCCAAATCCTGGAGTGCTGAATACGAAAAACAGCTCCTCCAACTTTTTGCCGTACAATCGATCACGCACCATCCCCATGACTTGCTTTCTCGTTTCGAACTCTATTTAGAAGATATCCACCGCAATTTCCCGGAACGCTTTCCCCAAGACCGCTTTGAAACGCTGCGTACGGCCACCATCGAACTTCTCTCCAAGCCTCCCGAAAATCTCACTCTCATGACCCAGCGCTATTATGAACTAGCTTTCACGCAAAACGGCGATTTCGCCTTCCTCGATAAACAAATCGAAGCCGTCCAAGCCCTCTCGTACGAACAACTCGCAACCTATGCTGATGAGTTCTTATCGCGCCGCAACCTGCGCCGCCTCGCCATCTTGATGGAAGGCGTCCTACCCCATGAGAACCTCTTTCGCTATGAAGAGATCTCGCAAGAGGACCTTCCCCAGACTGGCAAGTTCATTTCTGCAAGATAAACTTAGCATTTGACATTTTCTACAAAAGTGATAATAATCTAGGTTAAAACACATACGAACCGAGGTTTCTATCAACATGATCCCAAAAGAAAAATATCAGAAAGCAAAGAAAATATTTAGAAAGCATAAGGGGATACTCCGAACAAAAGAAGCCATTGAACTAGGAGTCCATCCCAAAACTCTTTATTCTATGCGGGAAGAGGGGGTTATAGAGCCTTTATCGCGAGGGCTATATCGTCTACAAGAATCGCCCGATGTATCACAAATAGATCTCATCATAGTTTCGAAAAAAATTCCCAATGGCGTCATTTGTTTAGTCTCCGCTCTTTCTTTCCATGAAATCACAACACAAATCCCTCACAAAGTGGATATCGCCATACCCATCAAAGCACATCGCCCCAACCTCGATTACCCTCCCATGCAATTCTATTGGTATTCTGAAAAAATGCATTCCAGCGGCATTGAAAAACATCTGATTGAAAGCATTGAGGTCAAAATTTATTCCATCGAAAAAACTCTGGCCGATTGTTTTAAATATCGTAATAAAATTGGGTTGGATATTGCTTTAGAGGCTTTGCGTTTTTATTGGCAAAGGAAAAAAACGAACATCAATAAACTCTTAGAATATGCCAAAATATGCCGCTGCGAAAAAATTATCACTCCCTATATCGAAGCTATCGCGCATGAATAATTCCCTATCGATTTTGCATCGTTTGAGAAAGTATGCACGAAATACGAATCGTCGCCCGAATGAAATTTTTCGCTACTACGCTATTGAACGATTTCTCTATCGACTTAGCCTATCTAAATATGCCTCGAGCTTCTTTTTGAAAGGTGGTCTAATGCTCAAAGCCTGGCAGATTAGCCGCCATCGGGCAACATTAGATATCGACCTGTTAGGAAAAACTAGCAATACATTAAAAAATATACAAAAAATCATCGAGGATATCTGTAAAAAGGACGTGATACC
>VFSW01011405.1_pt1 | contig 12502 bp, 12 predicted proteins | sample 5358111 | NCBI WGS metagenome assembly VFSW01 (sample SAMN11554181, study PRJNA540505) | mine drainage metagenome | isolation source: sediment from site ElyBrook_90M | place: USA: Ely Copper Mine, Vershire, VT | collected 2017
TGCAGCCGCCGGCGCCGATCGCCACGGCCTCGTATCTTTGTAATGCCGGTACGACGATAACGGCTGCCTATTATCGAGGCGGACCGGCTCCCGCGCCGGCCCCGGGTCAGCTGCCGACGCCGACGGGGAGTGTCACTCTCGCGCTCAGCGACGGGCGCGCGATGATGCTCGCTCAGACGATATCGGCCGACGGCGCGCGCTATGCGAATGCCGGCGATTCGTTCGTCTTCTGGAGTAAGGGCAATGGCGCGCTCGTGCTCGAGAGCGGCAGAGAGAAGTCATATGTCGGTTGTATCGTCGTCGCACCCGCCTCGGCAGAACTCCCGCAGGCTTACGCGAGCAGCACGGCAGGATTCTCACTCCGTCTGCCGAGCGGCTACACGACTAACGAATCGTATCGCTATCAGGAGTTCGGTCCCGGCAAAGACATTTCCGGTGTCAAATTCACGATTCCTTCGTCGATGGCGACGGGTACTAATCTCAGTGCCGATACGTATCTGAGCGTCGAAGAATTGCCGCAGGCGCGCGACTGTACTGCATCGCTCTTCTTGGAGCACGTGACGTCACACACCGTGACCGATGCCGGTACGACTTACTCAGTCGCGTCCTCCACCGGTGCGGGTGCCGGCAATCGTTATGAAGAGACGGTGTACGCGCTCCCAGATACCAATCCGTGCATCGCCGTGCGCTATTTCATCCACTACGGCGTCTTTGAGAATTACCCGGCGGGCATGGTGCGTCGGTTCGACGAACAGGGGATCCTCAATGAATTCGACGCGATTCGCCGCACACTGACTGTCCGTTAAGTAAGTATTTCGCGAGCTGCGGAAAATATACTTCCTGGGAGAGCCTGAGCCCATATGGGTCATGGATTACATTGGTTCCTGAATCAGATCGTGCTAAATTATGAGTATGACCATCGACGTACGGACTCCCGAAGAATATGCTACTGGGCATGTCAAGGGCGCAGTGAACATCCCCTTGAGCGATATCGAAGCGGGGAATCTCGACGTGCTCGCGACCATCGACAAGAACACCCCTTTGAATTTGTATTGCCGTTCCGGTATGCGATCTCAGCGTGCGAGCGCGCTTCTCCGTGCGGCAGATTTCACGCAAGTGACGAATATCGGCGGTATTGCTGACGCAATGCGCATAGGGTGAATTCACTATGAGTCCCAAAAAACGAATGGCGATTCTGGGTGCCGTCGTGCTTGTGCTCATCTCTCTTTTCGGTTATCTCGATTCTAAATTTGTCACGATGGAGTATCGCTCGAAGACGGCTGATGCGCCGGAGCGATTCATCCCGCTGCCTGAGCTAAACAAAGCCGATTACGACGCACGCATGCTCGCTCTTGCGCATGTACCCGTCGATCCTGTCGCTACCACAAGCGGGGCTGCGGCAGTCGGCATGGCGAATCCCGCGTCGAACACGCCGCGCCTCTGGCCGGTGAAAGCGGTCTATCCAGACGCCGGTGCGATCCTGCCGTTCAAGCGCATCGTCGCGTATTACGGTAATTTCTATTCCAAACAGATGGGCGTGCTCGGCGAATATCCTGAGGACCAGGTGCTCGCGATGCTCGCGAGCACGACCGCCAAGTGGGAAGCGGCCGACCCCACGACGCCCGTACTACCCGCTATCCAATACATCGCAACGGTCGCGCAGGGGACCGCGGGGAAAGAAGGGAAATATATCCTCCGTATGCCGGACTCCCAGATCGATCATGCACTCGACATGGCAAATAAGACGCACGGCATTTTGATACTTGATGTGCAGGTCGCACAGAGCACACTGCAGCACGAGCTCCCGCAGCTTGAGAATTATCTGAAGATGCCGCAGGTCGAGCTCGCTATCGACCCCGAGTTCTCGATGAAGCACGGCAACCCACCCGGTACCGCTATCGGCACGTTTGACGCTGCCGATGTGAATTATGCGGCGCAGTATCTCGCCGGCCTGGTGCGCACCTATCACCTGCCGCCGAAGGTGCTCGTCGTGCACCGCTTCACCGAAGACATGGTGACGAATTACAAAAGGATTCAACCGCTACCCGAGGTGCAGATCGTGATGGATATGGACGGTTGGGGCTCGCAGGCCAAAAAGAAGAACACCTACCTGCGTGTCGTAGAGAGCGAACCGGTGCAATTCACGGGCATGAAGCTTTTCTATAAAGCCGATTTGAAGGCACCCTCCACTGGCATGCTTACGACCGATGAGGTGTTGAAGCTCACCCCCGCACCGATTTACATTCAATATCAATAAGCATGGTATCATCGCCAACATATGAGCAATGATCAAATTACGAACAAATTCTTCCTGCCCGCAGTTGTTATCCTCGTGGGGCTTTTCATCGTCGGTGCCGTCCTCTGGAATGGCTCGCAAACGCCCTCAATCAACATCAAAAATGTGAAGACCGACGGTGATCCTTTTATCGGCCAGGCCAGCGCGCCAGTCACTATCGCTGAATGGTCGGATTATCAGTGCACATACTGCAAGAGATTCGAGCTGGAAACACTGCCGCAGATTGTTCAGAATTATGTGAACACGGGGAAGGTGAAGATTGTATACCTGGACTTCGCATTTCTCGGGAATGACTCAATCGCAGGAGCTCTCTATGGCCGCGCCGTGTGGAAGCTATACCCGAGCCTCTATTTCGCATGGCGTGAGGCGATGTACAACGCACAGGATGAAGAGGGAGATAAGGGGTTCGGCAATGCCGCCTCCATCGACAAGCTCGATGCAACGATCGCTGGCATCGATGCTGCCAAGGTCGCTGCAGATGTGAAGGCAAATGCGAACGTCTATCAAGCAGCTATGGACGCTGACAAAATCGAAGCAGGGAAGGTCGGTGTGAACGCAACACCGTCGTTCGTGATCGGCACGCAGATGATTGCCGGAGCAGTGCCCTACGCGACCTTGCAGACCGCCATCGACGCAGTTTCGAAATGAGCGTCCTTCTCTTCGCTCTTGTAGCTTCACTCGCCACATTCATCGGCGGTTCATTTGCGCTCCGGTTCCGCGACAAACTGCACCTCATTCTCGGGTTCTCGGCTGGCGCAGTCGCGGGAGTCGCATTTTTTGATCTCTTGCCTGAGGCTATCGAGTTTGGCACGAAACAGCATTCCGCCGCCACGATCGCGCTCTTCGCTGCGTTTGGATTTTTTGGGTATCTCATTCTCGACAGATTCATCTTGCTGCATACGCATACGCACGAAGAGGGTGAAGTCTCCAATGAGCCGCGCGGGTTCTTCGGCGCTCTCACGCTCTCGGCACACAGCTTTCTCGATGGCATTGCGATCGGTGTCGGTTTCCAGGCTTCTGCGATGGTGGGCATTGTCGTCGCTGTCGCAGTGCTCACCCATGATTTCTCAGATGGTATCAATACGGTCAACCTCGTCTTGAGGAATGGCGGAAGTTGGCAGAACGCTTTCAAGTGGCTGCTTGCCGATGCAACGGCACCCGTGCTTGGCGCTGCTTCGACGCTTCTTTTTCGTATTTCCGAGTCATACATTGGACTCGTGCTCGCTGTTTTTGTCGGCACATTTCTGTACCTTTCGGCGAGCGACCTGATCCCCGAGAGTCACCATCGGCACCCCCGCGCGCTCACGACGGTGATGACGATTTTCGGTGCGCTAGTCATCTATACGGCTGTGCATTTGGTATAATTTCCTGCATATGAAATTATTTTTCCAATGGCTTGTTTCGGCACTCGCGATTCTGGTTGCAGCGTATGTCGTTCCGGGGGTGGTCATCACAGCCACCGGTGCCTTTATCGCGGCAGTGGTACTCGGCGCGCTCAATCTTTTCATCCGCCCTGTTCTCATCCTCCTCACGCTGCCGCTCACAATTCTCACTCTCGGTCTCTTCTCACTCGTCATCAACGCGCTCTTGGTGATGCTCACGGCCTATCTCGTACCGGGGTTTATGATCGCTGGTTTTTGGACGGCGCTCCTTTTTGCGCTCGTACTCTCGATCATAAATTGGGTGTTCCATATGTGGCGCTACGCATAGCATGATTGATCCTGAACTCGCCGCGAAGCTCGATGAGATACAGGCAATAGCCGATAAGGCATATCACGCCGCAGAGTCGACGCGCAAATATATGTTCTGGACGGGCGTCATTACCGCCGCGCTCATCGTGCTGCCGCTCATCGGCCTCGTATTCGCCATCCCGTCGTTCCTTAGTTCCTACTCAACTAATCTGAACACTCTCGGTCTTTAATTTTACATAGTGTTCCTGTTGCGGAGGAGGTTGATGAAGATGGGGAGGAATGAAATGACGACAATGACGAGCGAGAGTGGGAGCACATATTTGTCGCTATTCGGAATGAGCGAACCGAGGAAGAAGCCGAGCGAGACCATGCCGCCGCCCCAAAGCAGTCCGCCGAACAGGTTATAGGAAAGAAACTTTTTATAGGTCATAGAGCCGACGCCAGCGAGAATCGGAGCGATGGTGCGCACGATGGGCACGAAACGTGCGAGTATGACTGCGCGGCCTCCGTACATTTTATAAAAGAGTTCGGTACGTTTGAGATATTCCTGTTTGAAGAAGAACGAGTCTTTTCGCTTGAAGAAATTCGTGCCGACGTTTGCGCCGAACCAGTAGCCAACCGAGTCACCGAGTATCGCAGCCATGGCAACGAAGAAAACAAGCGGGCCGAAAGCGAGAAATCCTCCAGCGGAAAGGAGTCCCGCGGTGAAGAGAAGCGAGTCGCCCGGGAGAAAAATGCCAAAAAGAAGACCGCTCTCGGCGAAAATGAGCGCTGCGATGCCGAAGTAACTGCCGGTTTTTATTATCGACACCGGATCGAGGTTCACGCACGCAGAAATAAATGAAAGCATAGAATCTCATTCTAGCAGAGGAAAAAAGAAAACGGGCACCGGCGTATCACCGGCACCCGTCAAGACCTGTTCAGGTCGCGATTGCATTTTCTACTGCATCATCTCGGCTAGTTGCAATATGCCGCATGAGATGATTCTGGAGCCGTTCGCTTCCAGACACCATGGTAGCGAAAAATCTCGAGCCGCTGCCAGACCAGAACGGGCCGGACGTGCAGAACACCGCGCTCGCACCGTCTTCGAGACCATCCGCTGCGTCGTCTCCATGAAGCATGCCGCCGGAGAGGATCAGATCGACATCGTCCGAAAGCATCGTTCTCGCTTGTCGTATGAGGTCGATTGAGATCTCTTTGAGGATCTTTCCCGAGAGCCCCGCCTGACCGCCGTTCGGCGTCGTGACCGGATTGCCGCTCGCGTCGCGAATGATGACGTTCGGCAGAGTGTTGCTGAAGACGATAGCCCGGATGAACTCATATTCCCGGGCAATGTCTACGATCTCACGCAGAAACTTCGGTTCTACGAATGGCACATGCGAGAAGTCGATGGACGAGTGAAGCGTTTGCAGCACTGCGCGTTGCCATGCGGTGATGTATGGCGACAGCTTGAGCCAGATCGGTTTCTCGGGGCCGAACCGTTTGATCGCTTCAAGAACCTGCAGCAGCGAGTCCGGATCATATGCGATTGGCACCGACTTCATGTCGTGCACATTCGGACAGCCGGCGTTAAGCTTGATTGCAGAAACGCACGGGACGTTTTGGAATGCGCGCACGCCCGCGACGAAATCGTCAGCAGAAAACCCGGCGATGCTCGCGATGACGGGGTGCACGCACGAATATCGGCTGAGTTCCGCCGCCGCCCGCTCGTTTCCCATGTTCGGCATGCCAAACGAATTGAGTCCGACACCTTTCTGCATGAGTTCTGAGACGTTCGTCGGCCAAAACAGCGTTCCTTCGTTGCCGGTTCGTGGCTCGGGCGTATAGGAGCCGGTAGAAACAGCGCCTACCGGGACATCTTTTCGCATATACGGGAGGATGCTCGACGGCGTTTTGCAAGCTCCCGCCCCGACCATGATAGGAAAGTTCATTTCGACTCCGCCTACGTGATACATACATGCCTCTCTTTCTATAGTGAGTGGAAAATCAAGGTGCAAACGAATGTTCAGACCGAACGGACTGTACCTGTTTTTCTTTCATTACACAACCTCTTTCTTTTTGTGGGGCGTCTATGCCTTATACTGTAAGAAATGGAATCCCTACCGAAGCTGTCCACACCAGAAGAAGAGCTCGCGTATTTGCGGGAACAGGTCGCACGCAAGGAAGCCGAGCTTGCGGGGAATGGTCCGGAACGAGCACAAATTATTTCCGAAAAGATTTATGAACATCATACCGCTTCGAACGAACTGCTCGCACCCGAGTACCAGATCAGTGAAGCGACGAAGGCGAACGAAGCAGATGCGATACTTGCCGAACTCGATCTCGGCGGTTCGGAGCAGGCGGTGAAGAGCCTCATCCAGACGATGGGCGAGAAAGGCATCAAGAATGCACTTGCGGTTCTGGAGAAGATGGGCAATCCGCAAATCGCGGATGATTTCCACCGCTATCTGGTGCGCTATATCGCTGCAGGTCTTCCTGCGCGCGGTATCGACGAGAAAGCACCGCGCTTCCAAGCGCTTCACATGACGCTCTATGAGATAGCGCTGCCCGGACCGAAGACAGACGAGTCGCAAACGCGCACAAAAACATTGAAAGAACTCATTTCGGGCATGGAGCAATTCTATGCAGGCCTTCTCTCGGTTGGCGACGCGGCCCCTGGTGAGCCGAATTATTTCGCGTTGGAACTCGCCGTCCCTGCCGACAGTCCAGAGTTGCAGTTCTATGCTGCGGTCCCGAATGGCAAGCGCAATCTCTTCGAGAAACAGCTTCTCGCAATATTCCCCGATGCGCATCTCGTGTTACAGCCTGCCGACTACAACATCTTCGCTCCGGGCGGCACCGCGCTCGTTTCAGTGGCGAAGCTTGCTGAAAATCCGGCATTGCCGCTCAAGGAATACACCGACTTCGATTACGATCCCATTAATGCACTCATGAACGCATTTGCGAAAATAGAACACGCCGGCGAGGGCGCGGCACTGCAGATACTCATCGAGCCGCGCGGCGAGCGGCATGTGACGCACTATCGGAAGATTCTGCAGGCACTCCGCAAGGGCGAGAAGAGGGAATCGGCGTTCGGTACGCCCGAAACGATCCTAGGTGAAGTCATGCGGGATTTCAGCAAGACCCTTTTCTCAAACAAACCGAAGGACATCGAAAAAGCGAAGGAGGCTGAGACGCGGCAGATCGAAGCGAATAAGGCATATGTCGAGCAGGTGGAGAAGAAGATTGCTTCGCCGATCGTCGGTACGACGATCCGGCTCGTCACTTCCGCGAGTGACGCGAGTGTCGCGAGCCAGGTACTGGGCGATATCGAAGCAGCGTTTAATCAGTTCGCGCACACCCAAGGGAATCGGCTTCTGTTCGAACGCATCAGTTCCCGTCACGCACCGCGCGTGCTTGAGGATTTCTCTTTCCGCTTGCCCGCGAGAGAAGCGCTTCCGCTCTCGCTTCGCGAACTTACGACAATGTATCACTTCCCGCCAATGGGTATTCTCAGCTCGCCGAACTTGAAACAGTCGCGCGCCACCCATGCGCCCGCGCCGCTTTCGCTGCCCTCGACCGGCTCATTGCTCGGCATCAACTCGTATCGCGGCGTGCAGACTGACATATACCTCAGCCCAGAGGACCGCCTGCGCCACCTCTATGTCATCGGCCAGACAGGCACCGGCAAAACGGGCCTCATGAAATCGATGATCATTCAAGATATCAAGAATGGCGATGGATGCTGCTTCATCGATCCGCACGGCAACGATGTCTTCGACATTCTGGCTGCTGTGCCGCCCGAGCGCTACAAAGACGTTATCTACTTCGATCCGGCCGACCTCTCACGACCGCTTGCACTCAACTTCCTCGAATACGATATGTCGCGTCCCGAGCAGAAGACGTTTATCGTGAACGAACTATTGATGATCTTTCGCAGTCTCTATGGCGATGTACCGGAGAGCATGGGTCCGGCGTTTGAGCAGTACTTCCGCAATGCGACGCAGCTCGTGATGGAGGACCCAAGCACCGGTTCGACCATCCTCGACATTCCGCGCGTCCTGGTGAATAGCGAATTCCGTCACGCGAAGCTCGCGAAGAGCATGAATCCGGTGATAAATCAGTTCTGGAACGAGATCGCGACGAAGGCCGGCGGGGAGGCTTCTCTTGAAAACATCGTTCCCTATATCACCAACAAATTCGATGACTTCACTGCGAACGATTTCATCCGTCCGATAGTGGGGCAACAAGACTCGTCATTTAAGTTCCGTGACGTGATGGACACCAAGAAGATTCTAATTGTGAATCTCTCGAAGGGCCGCTTGGGCGAGAAGAATGCGAACTTGATCGGGCTTATCCTCGTCGGCAAACTCTTCATGGCCGCGCTCTCGCGCGCGGATACCCGCCAGCTGGCGGGCGCGGCGGGATATGCACCGTTCTACCTCTATATCGACGAATTCCATAACGTCACCTCAGAATCGATCCCGGGTATCCTCTCAGAAGCCCGCAAGTACAAGCTGGCGCTCTCGTTGGCACACCAATTCTTGGATCAGGTTCCCGAGAAGACTCGTGCGGCAGTTTTCGGGAACGTGGGAAACATGGCGGTATTTCGCGTCGGTGAAGAAGATGCTGAATTCTTTGCGAAGCAATTTGCGCCGGCCTTCGAGACGCTCGACTTCGTGAATATCGAGAACAGAAATGCCTATGTGAAAATTCTCGCGGGCGGTATCCCACAGAAACCATTTGATATGAAGACGCCAGACCTGCCGCCGCTCAATCACGAGCAAGTCGACGATCTCATCAACCTTTCATCGCTGACCTATGGTCGCGATCGTGCTACAGTTGAGAATATGATTCGTGAGCGATATCTCTCGAAATAATTTATGTCGGAATGGTCACCATCTTCAGCAGACGAAGACAAACTGCGGGCAACGGGTAAATCCCGCGCACAACTTCAAGCACAGGCGATGGCGGATATTGCCAGTGCAGATAGCGTCGACGATACCCAATCAGATGTTATTCTCGCGCGACAAATCGAAGAGGGAGAGCAGAGAGCCATAGACTTGAATATTCCTGATCGGCCTGCCGGAGCAGTGGCGTCAAGCGAACGAATAGCAGAGGCGCCACAAACTGCGATGGCTGTTGCGATGGCAAAGGCCGGCGGCGCAGAAGCGGTAAAAGTTTCAGAAGTAAAATCTGCGGAACCGTCCTCCGCTGCTATAGAAAAGCCGACGGCCCCAAAGAGATCATTTAATCCAGTCAGCTATATCGAAGGCGCAAGGAAAAGCTATATCAAGATTGGCAAGGAACTTCGAGAGCAGGGAGTTGCCGTTGAGGAAATTCCTGAAGAGGTCTTCGTGCCCGCAAATACGGCAATGGATAAGCTCTACAGTCTCGCCGAAGAATACAAACAAGAACCAGACGCAACTAAAAAGAAAGACATCGCGAAGCAGATGCGGGAAATTAAGTCCGCCCTGGAGAGTACTATCGTCAGCGGAATCGAAGAAAAGGTGCAAGACCTGGAAACCACCAAGGAGATTCGTGCGCACTTGGAGAAACCTGCCGAAGCGGCTCAAAACATTCCTGCTGCACCAACGGTTCCTGAAGTCGGTCCCGCAACACCTGGACCCGAATCGGAACACCCGGACCCCGATGAAGTCCCAACTATACAGATTCGTCCTGAAGACGTTCCCGAATACATGCAGGAAGCTTTGAAAAAAGAAGGCACGCCGCTCGAGCATCGTGGTAGATTTTTTGAAACCATGTCACGCGCGAAAGAAATGTTCGGTCATTCAGGCGAAGCGCTCCAGAAATATCTTTCAGGACGAAACGAGGATTTGGATTTGCGCGCGAAGCAGCTTGGGCCGCGCGGCGAAGGGTTTGTGACCGAGTATCTGAAGAAATACAACGCCCTTAACTGGAAAAAGAAAGCGGCCGTGTCTGTCGCGCTGATGAGTGCAACGATGGCAGGTACGCTTATGATGCCTGCATCATTGGTATCAATGGTTCTATTGCCGACAATTGTTGCAGGGCAGCGGGCAATTGGTATGGCTGGATTTATGATTGCTCGCCGTGCAGCAATCGAAGGAAAGATACAGGCAGATCCGAGACATGGACTCGCAAATGCAGGCGAATTTAGAAAAACGCTGAATGCGGCAGGACAAGCGACACTCTATTTCTCTCTCTTGGGCGGCGCGACGACTGCACTTATGTATGGAGGAGAAAGTTTGTTTAACATGCAAGGTCCCGCGCATACGGTGGTCGAAAATGCAAAGAATTCATGGCTCGGCAAGATTTTTGGCCACGAAACAGCAGCGGCATCTGCAGCTCATGTTGAAGCTCCCGCACAAGCCCATCCGGCTGCTGCACCTGCCCCGCATGAAGCGGGCGCCGCTGCACCGGTGAAAGCACCGGAAGTTGCCCCAGTGCCCGTTGCACAAGAGATTAAAATACCAGAGGCCTCTCATTCGACGATCGCACCCGAAGTAAAAGCGCCAGAAACGGTTTCGTCGCAACCTGTCGCCGAAGCGGTCACAGGCGACCCGACGACTGCGGGCATCTCACCCGAGATCAAGATTCCAACCATAGAAGCATCATCCCGCGGGTATGAGGGGACGCTGAAAGATCTTTGGAAAAGTTTGCAGGAGAAACATATAACGCTTCCTGCAAATGCTCCAGATTCTGATCTCAAGCAACTTCTTAATGCTCATGATCAGAAATCATTAGATAGGATTGTGCATAAAATCGCTATTCGACACGGATTTTTCCATGAGCTCACCGGGAAAAGCGTCCTTATTGACGCGCACTCTCGCCTCACTGTTGATCCAGAAAGCGGGCAGATCGAGCTACTGACCTTCACGGCGCCTTCACGTGCGCCAATCACTGCTGCGCTTTACCCCGACGCGTCTGGGGCGTCTAGTATACCGAGCGTTGAAGCCATTCACTCGGCCGGTATTCCTCCCGTCGAAGTTCCTGCCCCAATCGAACCTTCGAATCTGCCGCCGCCTACCACGCATGCCGAAGTCCCTGCTACTACGGAAGTTCCAAAACCTCCAGTCGAGACTATCCCGGCCTCATCGGAAAAATTGCCCATAGTGAACCTTGCCGGTGAAAAGTCGCCGGAAATACCCACGATAGATTTAACCCACGGGCAGGATCTTGCCGCGCAGAAGCTTGCTGAAGCAGCTTCTACGCAAGTGGCGGCCGAACATGCACAAGGTCTCGTGAATGCCTTTGGTATCGAGGTATCGAACATTGAGCCGCATATTTATGCAGATAAGGGGGCTGAACATTTGTTCGTATTTGGCGGTTCGCCAATTGAACGGGCAAAAGCGATTCTGAACTACCTCACCGCGAATCCGGACAAGACGGTGTACGGAGCAGATAATAATGGCAACTACCGTATCCCCTGGGGTCTCGTTGAAGGGAAGTTAGTTCCAGGCGCGCCAGCACAGACGAGTGGATTCCTCGGTTTTCTCAAATCGTTTATGGAAGCAGCGAAACCAGATGAATTTGAAAAGATTATTCAATAACCTATGGTATGATTGAACCCATGCAAGACGAACTCACTGCGCTTATCGCTGCCGACCTCGGCATTAGTACGCTCTCACTTGAAGAGCAGAAAGGGCTGATTGCGCAATTCGGCGAGGTGGCGCTCAAAGCGGCTACGATAGCAATCGTAGGGAAACTTGCCGAAGGAAAACGCGAGGAGTTCGTGAAGCTCGCCGAGGCGGGTGATGCTAACGCCCTCAAGACATTTCTCGATCATGAAGTTCCTGATCATGAGGATGTTGCGAAGGCCGCTGTTGCCGAGGAGGTAAAACGATTTAAAGAGTTCCAAAATGAAGCCGCTGATAAAAAAAGCGATTCATAATATACTTCACTGATATGAAACCAATTCAAATTCAAACTGGGATTGCCGTTGCGCTTGCGCTTGCGGTCATTACAATATTTTTCGTCTTTCCGGGACTTTCGCCATTCGGGCAACCTGCCGCTCCGAGCGAGACACCGCCGGCCGACGTTACTACCAATACTACTACTCAAATCGCTTCAACTACTATGCCTACAGAAAATCCAGATCAGCTTCAGATAACCGATGAGGTCATCGGCACAGGCGCTATCGCCGGCGCGGGCGACAGCGTTACGGTGAATTATGTCGGTTCGCTAACCAATGGCACTATTTTCGACGCTTCTGCCAATCACGGCACCACTGGATTCACCTTAACGCTCGGTGTCGGGCAAGTGATTAAGGGTTGGGATCTCGGCGTTTCTGGCATGAGGGAGGGCGGCAAGCGCAAACTTGTCATTCCGGCATCGCTCGCTTATGGCAATCAGGCAGTGGGGAATGTCATTCCGGCGAATTCCACACTCGTGTTTGAAGTGGAACTCATGAAGGTGGTGAAGAAATAAAAAGAGTCTTTAAAGAGAAGACGGGGGGGGGGGGGGGGGGCGCGCCCCCCCCCCCCCCGCCCGAATTTTTTGGGGCGGGGCGCGGGAAAAAAAACAAAAAAAAAAATTTTTTTATTTTTTTTATTTT
>VFSW01011406.1_pt1 | contig 12502 bp, 16 predicted proteins | sample 5358111 | NCBI WGS metagenome assembly VFSW01 (sample SAMN11554181, study PRJNA540505) | mine drainage metagenome | isolation source: sediment from site ElyBrook_90M | place: USA: Ely Copper Mine, Vershire, VT | collected 2017
GATAGCGGCGGCGAGCCGCTATCCCTCGGCCCCAGCGAGTCGCGCCAGACCCAGGGCGCACCGCTCCTCGGCCATCGTCGCCGCGGCATCCCGCCAGGGCAAGCGCTCGGCGGCGCGCACTTCGGCAAGCGGCTCGACCGAAGGTGTGGCCGTAGGGGCGAACAGGTCGGGCTGCCTGGGTCCGAATCGGTGCATGGCGGCCAGTATAGCGGGACCGATTGGCTGCCGTCAGGGTCGGCCCAGCCGGACAGTCGCGCGGGCGACCAGGATAGCCTGTGACGCAGCAGCGTATCCTATCGGACTACCCTCGCGGAAATCGCCCGCATCAGCGCCACGCGCGTCGGGACTGGCGAGATCGGCTACATACGGCGAGCCTGCGGGCAGTGCTGGTGGACAGAGACTAACCCGTCTTCGCGGATTCGCTCTCCAAAGGTGCCATTTTCCAATGGTTGCCGTCTGATAGGAACTTGATATTCCACGCAGATGTCATGCCGTGACAGCTGAAATCGGCTGTAGTGAAGACCTACCCCATTTCCATGCGTGGATTCCTGCGCCTAAGATTGCACTATGGAAGGTGGAATTCGCGCAGTGTCACAGGAGCCAGCCAGAATCGCGGTCGGCGCGTTGCGCAAGACGCCCCTGTAGTGAAGACCTTTTCGGCTAACCCATTGATGAACAATGGGGGTGGCCTAGAAAAACCCGCCAATCCGCGAAGACGGGTTAACGCTTGATGCCCGGCATCACGAATCCAAGCTGTGGAATTCCGTCCAACCAGTCGGATTCCTTCGTCGGATTTTAACCACTAGCCGGACCCCGCGAAACTCTGCACCAGGCTGCCCGCCACCAGCCGCCAGCCATCAACCAGCACGAAGAAGATCAGCTTGAACGGCAGCGACACCACGCTGGGCGGCAGCATCATCATGCCGAGGCTCATCAGCACGCTCGCCACCACCATGTCGATCACCAGGAACGGCAGGAACAGCAGGAAGCCCATCTCGAAGGCACGCCGCAGTTCGCCCACCAGGAACGCCGGCACCAGCGCGCGCCACGGTGTGTCGTCCGGCGTCGCCGCCGCGGGCAGATGCGCGATGTCGAGAAACAGTTGCAGATCGGCAGGGCGCAGATTGGCCACCATGAAGCGGCGGAACGGCTCCGTCGCCAGCCGCAGCCCTTCGATCTCGCCAACCCGTCCCTGGGTCAGCGGCAGCAGTCCCGTCGTCCAGGCTTCGTTCATGACCGGCTGCATGACGAAGAAGGTCAGGAACAGCGCCAGCCCGATCAGCACCATAATTGATACTCTAGACGCATCTCATCAAGAGGGGATGCGCAGCGGCATCTGAACCGGCTCGCATGGGCTTTACGGCGCCCCGCAACCGTTCGCAGACCATCCAGCCAGACCGTCCCGCCAACCCTCACCCACCGTCCTCACCGCCCTGGCAGCCCACTGTCTCGTCGATGTTCACGAGACCGTCCAGCCGCCGCCTGAACCTGCCAGCACTGGCGGGGAGGGTCTCGGAGACCGTCCTCGACCGTCACCGAACCCTCATCCAGACCGTCCTCCCCATCCCCTGCCAGACTGTCCGGGCACCCGCCCTCCGTGACCATCTGTGAGTCGGTTCGGGGAAAGCGCCGGGCTTCCGGCACGGTTGGTGGGCTGATGACCTATTGGTTGCCTGGAAGGCGCCGGTGGCTGGCTCTGTCCTCCAGGTGGCATCGACTACCAACAGGGCTTTGATGACCTGTTGGCTCGGCGGGGGCAGTGGCTGCCCCTCCTACTTGAGGTTATCCACGGGACAGAGGACGACTTATCCACAGCTTTCTGCACAGCCTCCCATTGCGACTCGGCTGTCAAGCGTAGAATGATCTTGGAGAGGCTACGTGTACAACATCTATACTATTTCGCTTGCCCGGAGGGCTACATCTTGATCTTGATTGCCGGGCATTCCATCGATGTGATAGCGTGCCTCCCTGGAAAGCCAAAGAGGCTGAGGTTGTCGGACCCCAGCCTCCAGGCAATCCGAAGCCGGTGTAGGAGCCGGCTCGAACGGCAGTAGCAAGCACCCCACAGTGTGGGAAATCTCCGCTGCCCGTCAACACCGGCTCCTACAAAATCTTGTCGTGCCGTCATCTCGACATCTTTTTGTAAGGAGAACAATCGTGCCGACTCGTCGTCAAGTCACGTGCATCACCAAGCGTGATCGCCACAGCCCGCATGAGCGCATCGAAGGTATCGGTGGCGTTCAGAGCGGTGCACCATGGTATCTGCCTGAAGATCAGGCGATCCGAGGCATCGAGAACGGGTCGATGTCGTTCTACACTCACGTTGGCCTCCATACGGCTGACGTAGTGGTGGCCGTCCACAACGGTCGCAAATACCTGAAGACCACCGCCGATGGGTACTCACCGGACAATCTCCTGTCCCTATCGGCTTGTCCGATTCGTCGGGCTGCTTGAAGCGATACCCGCCGAAAACAGCGCCCTGGTCAAAAGCCAGGGTGCTGATCGGCTGAAGACATAACAGAGGTTCTGATACTCTTAGCGGGAGCGTGCCATGGGGTTTCTTCACAAGAGGGAATATGCCGAGGCTGGCGATGTCGTGGAGGTCAACTGCACCCACAGGTGCAACGTCCTCGTGATGGGCGACAGCGACTTCAGTGCCTATCGCAGTCGTCGGTCATTCCGGTATCTCGGCGGCCATTTCGATAGGCTCCCTGCTCGGATCGTTGTTCCTCATAGCGACAACTGGAACATCGTGCTCGATCTTGGCGGTGGGAGTGCCAACATCCGCTCTTCTATGAGAATCATCAAGGCGGCATAACGACGAACCGCCCTCTACGGCAGATGTGCAGGACGCCATTCGCTTTCTCGAATTTCTGCTCGAATACCTCTTCACGTTACCCGACAAGATCGCAGGCTATCGAAAGAGAAGGCAAACATCGAAGAACTGACCGAACTACGACTGACTTCGCACAACAGAGAGTGATAGAGGGACATGGGCGGATACATTTCACCGGCTCAAGAAGCTGGCATGGAACTTGTCGATTTTCTGGCTGATGAGGTCAAAGCCCTTCTTGGCGATGCGCCACCGTTCTTATACCACTATACCTCGGCGTCTGGCATGATAAGCATTATCGAAAGTGGCGTCTTGCGGGCTGGCTCACTCCATCGCATGAACGACATGGCCGAGGTGCGCTTTGCAGCTTCGGTATTTCGTGCCTGTCTGGATCGTCGTTGCGCCCGAACAGATTCGGGCGGGACCGCTGAGATTCTCACGGCGATGCAAGACAGGATGCGAGAGCCGGTTGCGATCACCAACATCTTCTCTGCATCGTTCAGCAGCGACGGAGATGAGGAAGGCATGTGGCAACTCTACGCCAGCCGTGGCACAGGATTTTCCTTTTGCATTCCCATCGGCCATGGATTGCGATGGTCGGAAGGGCCACCGTTTGGCTGGTTCTGGCGGTGTCATTATGGCGAAGAGACCGTCACTGCGTTTTGCAATCGAGCACTATCGAAGGCCGAGGAGTTATTCGACCGGATCACTGCGGAAAGGAAGAATGCACCCTACGAAAGAGTGGAGAACCCCGATGGAGAAGGGGCGGCCACAACCGATTTCGCCAACGAATACCTGAATTGGATCGCTCCATTCGCAGCCGCTTTCAAGCCGGGGACGTGGGCAGACGAACAGGAGTGGCGATGGGTCTTTGTACGACATCCAGACGATACTCCGGCATTCCTTGAGCTTGATCTGCGGAATTCCCGCCAGGAAGACAAACTTGCCATCGCCGCAATATGTGCTGGTCCCCAATGTAACCAGGAGAGCATTGACCGTGTTCGGAGCATTCTGGACTCAAATGGTCTTGCGGGTTGTCCGATACACCGATCCCTCAGAAGCCCGCAGCGGGTAGCAACTATTACCAACCAGCAGTTCTGACGACGGACCACTCCTCAGTCCTCCATCGCTGCCCGGATCATCGCTCGCACCGCCTTCCTGAAATCGGCCCGGCTGTTGATCGCCCAGAAGGCGTCGAACCCCACGGCCTGATGGGCCGCATCAACCATCGCCTCGGTCGGTCTGGTCAGTGGCTTGAGGGCCGCCAATCCTAGCTTTCGGAAGCGTTTGGGATCGTCCTCAAAGCGGGCGCCGTCCGTTTTGGCAATGGCTTTGGCGATCTGGTCGACCATGCTTGGGGTCGATGATGAAGTTCGTCGCAACGCTGGTCTCCTGCCGCTTGCCTGCCTTCGATCACTCGAACCGAGCGACTGGCCCACATGGCTGAGCGAAGTTGGGCACGATCCCAGGACGCTGCTGAGACCGGCTGCCGATGATGTGCTGAGGGTTTGGCCGGTCAGCAAGCGGGTCGATTGATGGTTGGGCGTCCCGGCGAATTTCGTTGCTGCTATGTTCGGACTGCGCTTACCTCGGGTGACTTCAAAAAATCAATGATTTGGGACACCGGCATAGCGACGCTGATTCCCGTATTGAAGTCGGCGTCCGGCCGCCTCTGCCGAACATCAGTCACAACAGAGTCTACGTCATCTATGCGAAACATACTGAGTACCATCCCGACAAGACGATAAGGGAAAATAGTAGTCGCTGGCGATGTCTGTCCTGTAGTCGAGTCGGTCACTGTCACAGGACCAAAGCCCATTCCGCTTCTCCCGTGTCGAGAATTGGGGTCAAAGAATATAGGCGATCCGCTGATCCCTCCTAGCGATCTGGTCTCAACCAAGTAAGTTGGCCGTGTGGGCGAGCCGTTCTCCAGCGGGCCATCAAGCATCGCTGCGATGTTCCCCTGGCGAACGATGGGCACATTCTTTGTTTCTCCAAAGTGCCCTGAGAAAGCACCGGTAATGAATACCGCATCCCCAAGCATCAGAGTATATCTCGGAGTGAAAGGAGGCACGCCATCAACGGTAAGATTCTCGATATTTAGAATGCCTACATCAAATTCCCGATGAAAATCGTACTTCTCTTCATCGACCGCAAAAGCACAAATGTCAACCATGTGGCGGTCCCTGTGGTACAGCCACTCCGATCTATCCGTCTCCAGAAGAAAGGGAGTCCGTCCGCCAGTCCGGTTTATACGAACGAACGCCTTTCCCGGTGGCGGCCATGGAGCACTTGGGTCATCCCACATCTCATTCACCACGTGATGCGCTGTCACGAAGTACGTGAACGACTTGTCATCCAGTTGGAGGAAAACGAAAAATCCGCTTCCATGCAAGTCGAATCGGCGATCATCTAAGGGCTGCCCCACAAAGGCCGAGCAGGTAAGAATCCTGTGGTCGATAGGCATTCGAGGCTTCTCCTACCAAACATCACCGACAATGGGTCAGCCCTATTCGTTCATCGCACGCATCATGATCGACCATGCTGGCGGTCGTGACTGGTTGCTTTGTCATCTGCGTCTGCGACCTCCGAGCCTGCTGCGACCTCGGTTCGACGGTGGCTTCTGATAATTCCGCCAAAACTCGTGGATGGCCGCAACGCAGGCTGGGATGATGTCCGGCACCTCCGCCAAAAACCTGTCCTCATCAGCAGCACCATGATCGCCCACACCGACATCGACATCACCGTTGAGCATCAGGAGGGGTATCATCATGATCCCGGCCCGGCGGTCCTTCATGAGCGGCTCCCATGCCTTTGGACGCAACGCAACCGCATCAAGAAAACCACCAGCCCAATCTGATGCAATTACCTTGCCCTCTGGCCCCTCCCAGAAAATCGGTTCGAATTTTTCCGGGTCGATGTTGAAGCAAGCGACGATTTCATTGTAGCGGCCCATAATCGTGCCGAGAACCGTCCGCATCTCATCCTCGCTCGCAAACTCTGGTTCTTCGCCACTCCAGATCACTGGCAGCCATTCACTCGGTGGGATGAGTTCTGGACCGATGACGATGGCCGTGAGGAAACCGTCCAAATCAGACAGCCCCATGCAATCATCGGGCGCATGGTCGGACATCAGGTAGTCGTCCAGTGCATCGAGGTCGATTGGACCTGACGGGATGATGTTTTCTTCCATGTCACCAATCTCGGCATTATTTGGCCAGCGATCACTCTGATGGCCAGTGTAGCATTTCCTGGGCGAATAATCCTTCGTCGCCCTGGCCGCACCAGTCCCTCGGAGCCAGCGTCCGAGTCCGCATTACGGACTCTTGGCGGTCTCTTGCCTCCGGTCGGCTGCCGATTTCGAGCGTATGCAGAAAACCTATCCTCCGGCGACCCTCGGAAACCCACAGAAATCCGCCGTCCCGAACCCCCTGTAGTTCGTATGCCGAAACCACTCGATAACTGTATGCGTAATGACGCAGGATGAGTTGGCTGGCGAGATCAGGGCGACCTGATACGTGGCGGACAGGCAAGGGGAAGCACGCCGTGGCCCGTGGCGTGAATACTGGACGGAATCCAGCACTGGCGCCGCACCAGCAGCGTGAGGCGATCAGGCATGGCGGCCAAAACCTCTGTGTGCAGAGGTACTAGCCTACCTTGGCGGTCGGCATCTTGCTTGCGGTGTGTGCGGCATAGTGGTTGTGACTCACCTCGAACGACTGCTCATGGCCGCACTTTGCGCAGACAAATATCTCGATATCCAATTCAAGGGACGGCGGCCCGACTGGCTCAATCTGTTTGAGCCGTAGCTCGCCATGGCAGTGATCGCAGTGTAGCGAGGGCGGCGGCTTGACGAGGGTACGCATGTGATTTCCTTTCGCTCGACATGCTTCGGAGCGAGGAAAGGGGACGCTCGAAAGGGTCCCGGTCAATGCGATTGGTTGGAAGCCGAACGCTTTGAGTTAGCGTCTCGGTCTAATACATCATGCGGGCTTCACCCGATGAGCTTCACCCGACATTTCTCCTGTCGTCGGCAGTCCGATGCGAGTTACCGACCGACCGGCCGGCGGACCCGCCCAGAATGAAACCGTTGGCTGTCGACGCCACTTTGTCTCGGTTACCAAGTCTAATTTCAATCACTTGGCGCCACAGTCTCACTTCCTGTCGGAACAACTGGGAGGCTGGGTTTCTTGTCAGGCTCAATGGCTATAATGCTGGCACAGGCGCCGCCCGCATTGATCTATATCAATACACAGCACGAGCGCCATGGCGCACCGATACCCGTTCTCGTCTGCGGGCTTCGGAGATAGTCCGGGTAAGAGCACGGCTCCGTAGGCGGCCACTGTGCCACCAGCCGCCCAGAGGGCCGAAATCGACCCTGATACAGAAGACCAACCCGTCACCAACCCTCGGAAATCCGCAGAAATCCGCCACTCTGGTTGCCCCACAGTCGGTATCCCGGAACGCTGCATGGCTGACACCGCACGTCCGCTTGGCGGCTGCGATGAATAGTGGGACCGTGGGCTGCAAGCAACGGCCGGCACGATACACCCTCTTTCAGATCGAGCAGTCCTCATCAGGCGGGCCTTCTGGCCGTCCCGGCTGAGTGTCGGCTGGATGTCGATAGAAGCTGTCGTTGTGGTTGGCACAGGGATCGCAACAGGAAGCCTGACCCTTACGGCCTTCGGTCTTGATAGTGTAATCGAATTGCTATCCGCAGCGGTGTTGATCTGGCGTTTGATCGTAGAGCTTCAGCAAGGCCGACACATTGCCGAGAAAGTCGAGCAAACGGCCAGCCGGGTGGCAGGCGGACTGCTTTTCGCACTGGCCGCCTACATCCTAGCCGGTGCTGCTTGGAGCCTGTGGACGCAACACGGTGAGGCATTTTCAGGTTGGGGTCTCGTAGTGGCTATGCTCGCTATGCCGATCATGTTTCTTCTGGCCCGCCAAAAACTTGCGGTCGCTGAGAAGCTTGGCAGTCGGACCATGCGGGCCGATGCCATCGAAAGCGTCGCCTGCGGTTGGTTGTCGCTCGTCGTCGTCATTGGCCTAATTACCGACCTCCTGCTGCATGCGTGGTGGGTCGATCCTCTGGCCTCACTCGGAATACTTTGGTTGGTGATCCGAGAAGGGAGAGAGGCTTGGTCTGGGGATACCTGCTGCGACTGACCAATTCGGAATTCGCCGCCATCGCCTGTCTCACTGAAAGCCTGTCCCAATAGACCAACCCCTAGTAAGCTACCGTCCGACTGTCTCACAGAAATTGCTCGACAGATTTGGGACCTGTGGTATCATTACGTCATAGTTCCATGTGAGGCAGAAATCCGATGCTGATTGGCTACGCACGCACGTCCTCCCTCGGTCAGGTAGCCGGTCTGGAAGCACAGGAAAGGGAACTCCGTGCTGCTGGTTGCCAGAAGATTTTTCGGGAGCGGGTCTCATCAGTTGCCCAGCGTGACCAGCTTGAGGCTGCGCTCGATTTCTGCCGGGAAGGCGACCAATTCATCGTCACCAAGCTGGATCGCCTCGCACGGTCTGTCGGCGATCTCCTGAACATCGTCGCCCGCCTGGAGGCGAAGAAGGTCAGCCTGCGGGTCCTGAGCATGAGCGGCAGCCAGCCACTCGACACCAGCACGGCGACCGGTCGGCTCATGCTGGCGGTCATCGGCGCTGTGGGCCAGGCCGAGCGTGAGACCATGCTCGAACGCCAAAGGGAGGGGATCGCAAAAGCGAAGGCCGAGCACCGTTACAGAGGCCGTGCGCCCACGGCTCGCCGGAAGGCTGCTGAGATCATCAGGCTCAAGGAAGCAGGCGTCAGGCCCTCGGAAATCGCCAGCAGGCTGGGGATCGGTCGGGCGAGCGTCTATCGGGTGCTGCGTGCCAGTGGTGGCGGTGATCGCCAGGAGGTGGCGTGACAACCGGGGGAATGGGGCAGTCCCGAACCCGGCACCTGCCCCATCCACCCAGGGCCTACGGGAAGCCCAGGGGCCTACTTGCCCTTCTTTGTCGCCATAGAGGCTCCCCGCCGCTGAGCCAGATCGGAGGCGGCGACCTCCTTCTCTTTCTTTGTGCTCTTCGGATTGCTGAGAATTCTTCCGGCGTCCGATGCCGGCTTTTTTCCAGTGGCCATTGTAACCGCTCCTGTTGCTGGTGGCGGACCAATAAGGGGTTGACACCGAGTCGCCCAAGCGGATTCCGGCCCCGATCACCCCACACGGGGAGACATCTCGGCTCCCAGCCGTCCGAAGCGGGTGAGGCAGCGTGACCCCATGATCACCGCCTCGATGCTCTACGACCTGATTTCGTGCCCCCACAGGGTCACCATGGATTTGTTTGCCGATCCTGGTGACCGGGATGAGATCAGCCCGTTTATCAAGATGCTTTGGGAGAAGGGTGCGGCCCACGAGCAGGCGGTCATTGCCGAGATCGGTGTCCCGTTTTTTGATCTATCCAGCTTCCACGTGGACGAGAAGGAACGGCTGACCAACGAAGCCATGCAACGGCACGAGCCGCTCATCTACGGCGGCAGGATCATGGCCGATGACCTCTTGGGCGAACCAGACCTGCTGCGATTTACCGGCCACGGATACCTCGCCGGGGACATCAAATCCGGTGCCGGTGAGGAGGGCCGTGAAGATTTGTCGAAGCCGAAGGTTCACTACGCAGTGCAGTTGGCGCTTTACACCGACATTCTGGAGCAGAAGGGCCTATCAGCCGGGCGCACTCCCTACATTATCGACATTTATGCCCAAGAGGTCACGTACAACCTCGGCGACCTCTATGGCCAGCGTAATCCAACAACCCTGTGGGCCGACTACCAACAAGCCTTGGCCGAGGCTCGTGCTATTGTCAGCCGTCATACGGAGACGCTGGCCGCCTATAGCAGCACGTGCAAGCTGTGCTGGTGGTACTCAGCCTGCACCAAGAAACTGGAAGAGAGCGACGATCTGTCTCTGCTCCCCGAACTCGGACGGGCAAGGCGTGATGCCATGCTGTCCAAGGTCGGCACCATTACTGAATTCGCCAGCACGAACGTCGATGCCTTCATCACCGGCAAAAAGACCGTGTTCAATAACATTGGCCCCGATGTTCTCAGGAAGCTGCACGAGCGTGCGAAGCTTGTCACCAGCCAGAACCCTCAGCCATATCTCACCGCACCTTTGACGCTGCCACATTCGGACATCGAGGTGTTTTTCGACGTTGAAACCGACCCGATGCGGGATTTCTGCTATTTGCACGGCATGTTGGAGCGTCGTGTTGGCGACAATTCCATAGAGAGGTTCGACGCCTTCTTCGCCGATGATCTGACAGCCAATGCCGAGCGTGAAACCTTTGCCCAGGCATGGGCCTATCTGTGCGCCAGACCAACGGCGATCATCTATTTCTACTCCAAGTACGAGCGGACGATCTGGCGCACGTTGCAGCAGAAGTATCCCGATGTCTGCACTGCGGATGAGATTGAGGCTTTGTTCGATCCTGCACGGTCAGTCGATCTGTTTTACGACGTGGTTCAGAAGGCTACCATGTGGCCAACCAGAGATCACTCTATCAAGACGCTGGCCAAGTTCCTCGGCTTCCAGTGGCGTGACACGAACCCATCTGGAGCAGCATCTATCGAATGGTTCGATCAGTGGGTGCAAACAGGCGATCCTGCGGTCCGGCAACGCATCCTCGACTACAACGAAGATGACTGTCGGGCGACACGTGTGCTGCTGGACGGGATAAGAGCGTTAACCTTAAAGTAACCATTTGGGTCTACCGTCAGGCAAAACCACAACCACCTGGGGAATGTGATGGTAGACGACAGACACCCGACCGTAGCCGACTTGGGCAGACAGGCGCAGCAGGCAGCCAGTAGCATTCCCGACCCTGTGGCCGCTTTGGTGAACCAGATTACACTGGCGATCCAGAGCGATGCCGATCCTTACCTGCTCATGGGAGCATTGGCAGAAGGTGCGGTTCAGACCCTCGCACAGCGTATTCCAGCAGAGAATTGGCCTGACACATCGGCAGCACTGGTCCAAATCATCGTGGATCGACTGCGGGACGAAGGGCTGGCATCGGCATAGCTACGGGAGTTCGACCACCTACACAAACGGCATCGCCGGTTCGAACCGACGAACTGTAACTTGTCGGCTGTTCCGGTACCAGATAGAATACCGCCTCTCCTATAGGACCAAGAGGGGGCGTTTCCATGCCCAAGAAATTTGTGCTGGCGTTCGTCGTGCTACTCTCGGCTTCATCGTCAGCGATTGCCGATGATCTCCCTGATCCTACCAAGACGCCCGGCGCCATTCTCGGAACGGTTCCTGACGAACAGGTGGCAAGCTGCCTGTCTGATAAGACCGGAACCAATGTCCAGGTTGATGACGCAATCACGGTCAGTCTCATCTGCACCGCTGGATACAGCAAGTGCATCCGAAATGTGCCGCAAGCCGAGAAGGCGGCCGTGTATCAGAGCTATGGGTTAGCTGGGAACCATACAGGCTACTGCGACACGAAGCAGGGATGTGAGGTAGATCACCTCATCTCGCTTGAGCTTGGCGGATCAAACGGTCAAACAAATCTCTGGCCGCAGCCCTATCAGGGGACAACGTGGAATGCCCATATGAAGGATCAGCTTGAAAACTTCCTGCACGCTCAGGTATGCGCTGGCAATATAGCTCTCGATCAGGCTCAACAGGAGATCGCCAAGGACTGGATTGCGTCGTATAAGAAGCACCTGAGCAATCGCTGAACATGCTCGAATGTCAGAAGGGAGGAAGCCATGCTACAACGCCTTCACCACGTTGCCTACCGATGCTTGGATGCTGCCGAGACGGTGGACTTCTACACCAACGTCATCGGCCTGAAATTCGCCCACGCTATCTCTCAGGACCGGGTACCATCGACACAGGAGTTCAGTCCCCACTTGCATATCTTCTTCGAGCTTGGAGACGGCAGCTATCTCGCCTTCTTCGAGCTTGCGAAGGCACCACCACCGCAGAGAGACCCGAACACACCCGATTGGGTACAGCACCTCGCTCTAGAAGTAGCGAACGAAGCTGCCCTGATTGAAGGCAAACGACGGCTGACCGAACGAGGCATCGAAGTTGTCGGCCCCACGGACCACCGTTTCTGCAAGTCGATCTACTTCTTCGATCCAAGCGGGCATCGGATGGAGATGACCGTCCGAACAGAAAAGGCAGGGGATCGAGATCGGTTCGCCCAGGCTGCGCCTGTGATCCTGGCTGAATGGGAGGCTCGAAAGAAGCAGGATGCTTCGAGCGGGCAGGTAGTGACCGCCTGACGTGATGTTGGTGACGTGGTGAGAGACGAAACTACCTATACCCTTTAGGTCATTTCGTCTCTTACCAATCTGATTGCGACGTGAAGCCAAGGCTCAGCGAGTGCAGGGCTTTGGCTCGTCAGGCGTGCCGCAGTTGTTGGGGTCCCGCCTGACTGACATCCCATAACCCGGATATGCATTGTAGGCACCCGCCAGTCCGCCGGGACCATGGTAGCCAGGAGCGTATCCGTACGGATATGGCGACGGTGGATAGTAGGTTGGTGGTGACGGGTAGTATCCCGGTCCAGGGTAATAAGCTGGCGGCGTGTAGTAGTAAGCTGGTGGATGTGCATAGTAGACCGGCGGAAGGCCAAATCCGAAGGCCACGCCCGGTCCCCAGC
>VFSW01011407.1_pt1 | contig 12501 bp, 10 predicted proteins | sample 5358111 | NCBI WGS metagenome assembly VFSW01 (sample SAMN11554181, study PRJNA540505) | mine drainage metagenome | isolation source: sediment from site ElyBrook_90M | place: USA: Ely Copper Mine, Vershire, VT | collected 2017
CAGCAGACAATACCGAAAGCAACGCTACTGCGCAAAAAACGCCGCCAGAACCGCGCTCCAGAACGCTCATTATCGCAATCGATGCCGGCCACGGCGGCGAAGACCCTGGTGCCAGGGGAAGCCGTGGCTCACATGAAAAAGACATCACGCTGGCCATTGCGCGCCGTCTTTGTGCGCTGGTGGACGACACGCCCAATATGCATGGCTTGCTGATACGCGATGGCGATTATTTCATTCCGTTAGGTGGTCGCGTCATCAAGGCACGCAAAGCCAAAGCCGACCTGTTCGTTTCCATACACGCCGATGCCTTCATCAGGCCCGACGCACATGGCTCATCCGTGTTTGCACTTTCAGAACATGGCGCAACCAGCAGTGCCGCACGCTGGCTGGCTAAAAAGGAAAACGAAGCCGATTTGATCGGCGGGGTCAACATCTCAGTGAAAGACCCTTATCTTGCCCGCACCCTGCTCGATCTTTCGCAGACCGCGACCATCACAGATAGCTTACGGCTCGCCAAGCAAGTGCTGGGAGAATTGAACGACATCAATGACTTGCATAGCGGCCATGTCGACCAGGCCGGATTTGCGGTGCTTAAATCTCCCGATATTCCGTCGATACTCGTGGAGACTGCTTTCATCAGCAATCCCAGCGAGGAAATTCGCTTAAACGACAAAAATTACCAAACGAAGCTGGCCAACGCCATTCTGGATGGTATCAAACGTTACCTCGCACAAAATCCCGCATTATCCAAACGCAATATTGCGCAGATGCCATGAATCAGCGATTGCTTAGGATATTGGGCGGTTCAGCCGAACGCTATCCCCATGCGCTGGAAAACAAATTTCCACGCATCCTCAACATGATCATGTCGCTTTGGGACAAGGATGAAATCGACGAATACCTCATGGAACTGATGGTCAGCAAGCGTCCCAACCGCGCCGGCTTCCCTCCCGATGTCGCTGCAGATATCATGCATCTGAGCCTGCTCCATGCAATGCAGGATAGTTCCATAAGTCACGAGGACGTCTGGGAGGAAATCGCCACAGTATCATCAGAAAACCTGACGACACAACGCAATGGCAACTGGTCAGAACCCAGCGCTCATGTCGGACGCGAACTCAACAGACTCAACATACCTTGCACGCCTGAAGGTCTTTTTGAGTCGGTTCAGACTGGCAATACTATAGCAATCAATTTGTTTCTTGAAGCGAAGGTGGGCACAGAAATTCGCAACAAGCGTGGCTGGACACCGCTGATCTCTGCCGGATTCTACGGCCACGATGGCGTTCTCGACTTGCTGCTGCATCACAAATGCGATGTCAACGCACAGGATATGGACGGAAACACTGCCTTGCACTGGGCCGCGTTTAACGGGCATATTTCAAGTGCTGCTCGCTTAATCGAACATCATGCAAAAATCGATGTGCAGAACAACTCGGGCTGCACCCCGTTGATGCAGGCAACTGCACACAACCATCTGGACATTGTCACGCGCCTGATCGCAGCCGGCGCAAATCTGGATAGCACCGCCGACGATGGATATACTGCACTGCACCAGGCTGCCGCCTCAGGCCACCTTGAGATCGTTAAATCGCTGCTTGCTCATGGTGCCGCCAGAACTCTTCGCGCAATTGATGAGAACACGCCATACATGCTGGCTGCGAGAAACAGACAAACAGAAGTGATCAAACTGTTGAGCTTGCCGCCATGACACGGCATCAACCCATCTTCCCTGTTGCATACAGAGGATTATCCGGGTCCAGTTTTCCTCCCATCACGGCCGCTTCCTTTAAAGATGCAGCGTCCCCCGCCATCTGGAGCTGCTTTGCTATATTCTCGAAGCTTGATTTGTCACCGCGCTTTTCATAGAGCTTCAGCAATGCAAGATAACCGTATGCGTTGCTTGGATTGATTCCAATTGCCCGGAGCAGCGCACCCTCGGCCAAATCCTCATTGCCGGCACGCAAATGCTTGTTGGCCTCCATCAAGACTGCATATTCCGGTGGCACAATGGATTGCCCCTTTTGCTCGCTGCTCGCAACGGGCTGTACAGCCGTGTCAAATTTCAATGGCGCAGGCTGCTTCAAAAGGGCTGACTCTTCCCCATGCATAACAGCAGATTCTGCATTGTCTGAAGGCGTCGCAAATGCCATGCCGGCTTCATCAGCATGCAAATCATCAAATGGCCCGGGCCTTACCCTGTCCATGCGTCCGCGAAACCAGAATAAGCAAGACACAACCGTTAAAAGCGAGGCGAGCGTTACAACGGGTTTTTTCCATTCACCCAGGGACTGAACGACAGGCGCAGCCTTAGTCTTGTTCGCTTCATCGTGAAGGATTGCAGGCACAGGCCTCACAGCAAGCACGCCGCTTGCAGGAACAGCAGCAACGACAGCGCTTGCAGGCACTACGCCACTTGCAGCAACAACCCCGCTCGCAGCCATATCAACTGCAGTCTTGTCCGCCTGCTTCTCTTTCAAATCCTTGATCACCAGTTGCATTTCGCCAATCTGCAACTTGAGATCATTGAGCAGTTTCTCCTTGGCGATCAATTCTTCCTGCAGTGCATCACTGTTCGTACTGGCAGACATTGAAGGGTCATATCTTGATATCGACAACGACATAGAAAGCTTCATCTGACGATGGTCATCCTGCAAGGTCCTGACTGCCACTCCTTTGTGGTGGTGCCTCTTGTGAGATGTCAAGACTTTAGCCGGCGCCCTCATCACCGCATCAGATTTAACGGCTGCTGGCGGTGCGATTTCCATAGGCGTATCTGCCTGTCGTGCATCTTCATTTGAATCCACAGGTAAATTGCTGGAAGGATCAAGCAAAACAGTATATGATCTTTCCTGTTTGCCTGCGACAGATGTGGTTTCAATCAATAGATCAACGAAAGGATCAACCACCGGGCGCAGCGATGTCACCTGTATATAGGGTTGTTTTCCTGACTCGTTGACCAGCTGAAAGCGGAACTTATGATTATCGGGATATATCAGCCCAAGTTTTTGATAATCCTGATTATCTGCCAGACGCACCTTGAATTGCTGCGCCTCCGCCTCGGTCAGCTCGACAATGACGATCCGCGCATTAAGCGGCCGACCCAGGGCGCTGTCTACCTGAATATCATCCCCAAGTATCAGCGCATTGGCATCCGCCATAAAAACAGCGGCCATAAAGAACATGCATAGCTGCTGAATTACCCCCCTGTAACACAACGCCCCGTTTTTCATTATGATGAACTATTATTGATTTGATATTGTAAACATATTTTACAGGTTTGTACTCCATTCAGACTGGATCAAGCAGAAAAGTATATGACTTGATCTGCCTGCCTGAACCGGATGAAATTTCCATCACCAGATCATTGAGCGGATCATCTAATGATTGCTCTGTTGTCACTGCGATATAGGGTTGCTTGCCAGACTCATGCACGAGCTGAAAGTGGAACTTGCACCCAAGCGGATATTGCAACCCGAGTTTTATATAATCCTGATCGCCTGCCAGACGCGCCTTGAATTGTTGCACATCTGCATCTGTCAGCTCTGCAATCGATATCCGTGCATTGAGCAACTGACCTATCGTGCTGTCCACGTGAATGTCGCCTAATACCAGCGCATTTGCTCGCGCCATAAAAAAAACGGCCATGGAGAACATCCATAGCCACCTCTTTGCATGTGTCTCGCATTTCATTGTCATCAGCAGTGTGATCATCGATTGAGCATTGTAACCAAATTGTGCATTTTTGTGGTCAATTCAAACAGGAAACACCCCTGTTGACAGATAACGGTCGCCCCGATCGCAGACAATAAATGCAATCACCGCATTTTCCAATTGCTGCGAGATGCGCAGCGCAACGCTTAACGCACCGCCGGATGATATACCGCAGAATATGCCTTCTTCATGCGCCAGCCTGCGGGCCATCTCTTCCGCATCCGCCTGACTCACAAGCTCTATGCTATCCACGTTGTTGGCATGATAGATGGCCGGCAGGTACGCCTGCTGCCATTTGCGTATCCCTGGAATCTGCGCGCCATCTTCGGGCTGCACCCCTATGACCTGTATTTCTGGATTTTTTTCCTTGAAGTAACGCGCGCAACCCATGATGGTGCCGGTCGTACCCATGCTGCTGACAAAGTGCGTCAGCCGCCCTGCTGTATCACGCCAGATTTCCGGCGCAGTGCTCTCATAATGCGCGAGCGGATTATCAGGGTTTGAAAATTGGTCCAAGATAATGCCCTGCCCGGCATTTTTCATAGCCTGTGCAGTATCTCGCGCCAGTTCCATGCCGCCTTCCTTGGCTGTCAGCACCAGTTCAGCGCCGAATACACGCATGCTCTGGCGGCGCTCAACGCTCTGATTTTCCGGCATCACCAATATCATCCGATATCCCTTGACTGCCGCCGCCATCGCCAGCGCAATGCCTGTATTACCGCTGGTCGCCTCAATCAACGTATCTCCGGGCTTGCTCTCTCCGCGTTGCTCGGCATGGGAGATCATAGAAAAAGCCGGCCGGTCTTTCACGGAACCTGCAGGATTATTGCCTTCAAGTTTGGCCAGCAACACATTGCTTGTCATGCCCGGAATGTGCTTCAATCGCACCAGCGGCGTATTGCCTACAAAATCTTCTATGAATGAATACATCGTTTTGTCTTAATATCTTCAGAAGGTGCCATCATAACTGCCACGAAACCGCATGACGTTTGCTCATCCATGCAAACCTGCAACACTTGATGGAGGAAGTTTACCCTACAGCTGACCGGCTGAGTGATCTGGAATAACCATCGCCATCGCTTGATCCAGTGGGATATGCAGCAATTCACTCAAAGCCCTGTAGTCATCCGGCAATGCCGCATCGTCCCAACCATTCGCGGAATGACGGGCAAGATTGACGGCAACGATGACGTTACGCACACGCTGCAAATTGGCGCTGGCATCATTCATCAACGTGATCAGCAGTTCCGGCAGCCCCCATTGCAACACCAGTTCCTTTTGCAGCTCGGCGAGAGTAAAACCCAGCACCTGCATTTGCGCATCGCGGCTGCGCATGGCCTTGTCATGCAACTGAAGATCGCGAATCTTCAACATAGCTTCAGGCGAAAAGCACCACATCAGTATCTCGGCAATATCGTGCAGCAATGCGGCAACCCGCACCTCCTCAAAGCGCAAGTCCTTCAAATAAACCGCCCAATCGAAGGCATATTCGGAAGCCCGGTGTGAGCGATGCAGCAAGCGCAGCAAGGGCGGCAACGCGACGACATGTGCCTTGAGCTGATCTTCAATCAGAAGTTCAGGCATCACATTCTTGAAAAATTGCTCTGTACCCAGCATCAGCAAGGCCTGTTCGACCTGAACGAGTTCGGTGGTTTGCGCCTTGCGCTTGTGCTCCTGCAGATATCGCAGCAGCTTGACGGTCATCACGGGGTCTTGTCTGATCGCGTTGGCGATGGAATGCGCAGTCAGCTTGCTTTCATCCTCGCGCAACAAGACAAGATCGCGCACAGTATGTTTCAACACGGGCAATTCGCTTTTGCTGAGCTTATATACCCACCCGCTTAAATCCTTGTTATTATCATCCATTACACCCCCTCCGGTACGACAAGCTACAAAACCCAAATCAGCTTCTGTCCCCCTGTACAGCCAGGGTGCCTGCGCGCCCTTCAAATTCGCGCATCAGCACTTCGTGCCTTGGCAAGTCTCCCAATCCTTGCAGATATTGCTGCATGGATACCAGCGCATAACCCTGCTCCTGCCAACCCTGCATCAGCTTTTCAAACACCGGCATCCACTTGCCGCCTTCGAGTTCTGCATGCAAGGTATAAACATGATCTGCCCCAGGTGCAGTCAGTTGCAAGAGATGCTCCGCAACATTCTCCAGGGTGATGCCATCGCGATTGACCAGCTCATCCAGCGTCGGCAAGGTGGTGGGCAACTGCGGGCACGCAACGATCTCCGCCTGCCAGGTCGGAATGAAAGGATGCGTGCCGCGTGTATCCGAACAATAGTCAAACCCCATACGCTGCATCAGGCGCAGCGCATGCCGGTTCATCTGCCAACCGGCCGCCGCATGCGCATGCGGTGCCTCACCAAAAATTTCCTTATAGCGATTAACTGTACGCTGCAACTCCCGTTCTGTCCACTTTGCATCCTTGTGCGCGACATTGTCCTGCCAGCGGATATGATCAAAACAGTGTATGCCCACTTCAAACCCTGCATCGCGCACCCCGCGCATGATGTCTGCGCAGCGTTTCCCGATATCCGGCGAGGGCAACAAGGTGCCATACAGCAGCGTCCTGATGCCGTAATGCTCCAACACCGAGGTGCGCGACACCTTGCCCAAGAATCCTCTGCGGAATACCCTTCTGATCGCACGCCCAGTATGATCTGGGCCCAGCGAAAAGAAAAAGGTGGCCTGCGCATGATAGCGTTGCAGCACATCGACCAGACGAGGCACACCCTCGCGCGTGCCGCGATAGGTGTCCACATGAACCTGCAACGCAAGTTTTTTCATATCAGGGCTGAGAACTGGGGATTAAGGTAATGCGCAAAATCCATTCGCGCTTTTTAACTCTATCCTCGCTCCTCGATCCTGTTCCTAGTCCATCAGTTTGCGCGCTTCGGCAACCTGCCCGCGATAGGCATCGAAGATATTGCGCAAGGTATCCGCCATGGTGACGACGGGTTTCCAGTTCAGCTCTTCACAGGTATTGGTGATCTTGGGAACGCGGTTTTGCACATCCTGGTACCCCTTGCCATAGTAGGCGGCCGACGTAGTCTCGACGATTTTCACCTGCTGCGCCGATTCGCGGTATTCAGGATATTCATTGGCCAGTTTCAACATCATGTCGGCCAGATCGCGGATCGCAAAATTGTTCGACGGATTGCCGATGTTGTATATCTTGCCTGTGGCGATACCGTCCTTGTTCTCGATGATTTTCATCAACGCGGAAATGCCATCGTCGATATAAGTGAAAGCGCGCTTTTGCAACCCGCCATCCACCAGGCTGATATTCTCGCCGCGCACGATATGTCCCAGGAATTGTGTGACCACGCGCGAGCTGCCTTCCTTCGCGGTATGAATCGAATCGAGACCCGCACCTATCCAGTTGAATGGGCGGAACAGCGTGAAATTCAGCCCTTCCATGCCATAGCCCCAGATCACGCGATCCATCAACTGTTTGGAACAGGAATAGATCCAGCGCGGCTTGTTGATCGGTCCGCAGATCAGTTCGGAATTCTCAGGATCGAATTCCTCGTCATGACACATGCCATAAACTTCCGATGTCGAAGGAAAGACCAGATGTTTGCCGTATTTCACCGCCGCGCGCACGATGGGAAGGTTGGCCTCGAAATCCAGCTCGAACACGCGCAACGGTTGCTTCACATAAGTAGAAGGCGTTGCGATCGCAACCAGCGGCAGGATCACATCGCATTTCTTGACATGATATTCGACCCATTCGCGGTTGATCGTGATATCACCCTCGAAGAAATGGAAGCGCGCATGGCCGATCAGGTCGCTGATGCGATCCGCGCTCATATCCATGCCATACACCTCCCAGTCAGTGGTATTCAGAATGCGCTTGGAAAGATGGTGGCCGATAAAACCGTTCACACCCAGTATCAATACTTTTTTCATGATGACTTCCTTAACAATTAAACTCAAACCTTTGTGTGCCGTACTTACCGGCAAATTCTGCCGCACTGATTTCGCGGCCATCCAGTTCAAAACGCACGATCTCAAGCATGCCCTGCCCGCAGATCGCGTAAGCGCGCCGACCTTCCACATAGAAGGCAGGCTTCCCTTGCGCACTACCCTTGACCAAAAGCGTCTGCAATATCCGCATCGGCATATTCATCAATCGCGTCATCGCACCCGGATAAGGAGGCGCTACCGCCCGCACCAGATTGTGTATATCCACAGCATTTTGTTGCCAGTCGATCACGCCATCCTCAGCGCGACGTCCGCCGAAATACGCACCCAAGCTTAAATCCTGTTTCACCCTGGGCGCGCGACCCGCAAGCAGCTCGGGCAAGACCTGATTCAACGTCATCTCGGCTGCCACGGTCACTTTCTGAAACACCTGCAGCGCATTATCATCGGGCAATATCGGCACAGCCTGTTGCGCAACGATGTCGCCGTTGTCCGGCTTCTCGGTCATGTAATGCAAGGTTGCGCCCGTTTCAGTCTCGCCGCGGATTATCGCCCAATTTACTGGCACTCGGCCACGATATTTTGGCAGCAATGAACCGTGCATATTCAGCGCGCCTGCTCTGGGAATAGTCAACAGCGGCGCTTTGAGCATTTCACGATAATAAAATGAAAAGAAAAAGTCCGGACGCAATGCGGCGATCTTCTCAACTATCTCAGGCGCATTCGGATTATCCGGCGTGATCACTTCAATATTGTGCAACGTCGCCAGATCGGCAACACTTTCGAACCAGATGTTTTCATCGGGATTGTCGCGGTGCGTCACAACGAGTTTCACATCCACTCCATGCGCGAGCAGCACGGAAAGACAGCGCACCCCCACGTTGTGATAGGCAAAGACAACCGCTGAGGATAGAGGCATGAGGGCTGAAGATTGAGGATAACCCTTAGTTGCGGTTGTTGTTTCCAACTCGCTCCTCATTCCTCTATCCTCGATCCTGCACTCTTATTTTCCAGAACGGCTTCAACCAGATAGCGCGGCCTGTGGCGCACCTGCTGATAAATGCGCCCGACATATTCTCCCAGCAGGCCGATGCCGAACAACGTGATGCCGATCAGGAAAAAAGCGATCGCGAACAATGTAAACAGGCCTTCCGCTTCAGGACCGACGATAAGCCTGCGCACCAACAGGAACACCACGAAGAACGCGGACAGCACCGAGATCGCAATGCCCAGCATCGAAAACATCTGCAACGGCACGACGGAAAATCCTGTCATCAGATCAAAATTGAGGCGGATCAGGCTATACAGCGAATATTTCGACTCGCCGGCAGCGCGTTCCTCGTGCCCCACGACCACTTCGGCGGGATTGCGCGCAAAGCTGTAGGCCAACGCCGGAATGAAGGTATTCACTTCCTTGCAGCTGTTGATCGCATCGATGATCCCCCTGTCATAGGCGCGCAGCATGCAGCCTTGGTCGGTAATCTTGATGCGCGTGATGCGCTCGCGCAGATTGTTCATCGCGCGCGATGCGGCATGCCGCCACCAGCTGTCATTGCGCTGCCTGCGGATCGAACCGACATAGTCATGGCCCTCGTCCATCTTGGCCAGCAGATTGCCGATATCCTCAGGCGGGTTCTGCAAATCCGCATCCAGCGTCACCATGCGTTGCCCGAGTGCATGCTCGAATCCGGCCATGATGGCCATGTGCTGGCCAAAGTTGCCCTTGAACAGAATCACCCGCGTCACATCCGGGCGCTTCTGGAACTGTTCGCGCAGGATGGCGGCAGAACGATCACGGCTGCCGTCGTTGATGAACAAGATTTCATACGCGATCCCTAGCTTGTCGAGCGCCGGATACAAACGATCGAATAGGGCATCCAAGCCCTCTTCCTCGTTATAGACGGGAATGATCACGGATAGTTGTAAGGTATTCATGGGGCGGCATTCTACCGCATGGAACAAGGTTAGCGAAATCGGCTTCAATCAGCACCATTTATGCAGCGATTAATTTTTTTTCATGTTGATCGACACTGCCATTGCTTCAGTACAATCCCATGAGTCTGGTGATACTCTTTAAGTTCCAGACAGACCTGTTGCAGTCAGTCTATTGCATAACCCAGAACGCCAAGTTTAGCTCAGGATACAATCCGGCATGACTGCCATCTGGTTTCTTCTAGCATGATGCAATCTCAAGGAGAGTGCCGTGTTACTTGCAAAACCAGCCCGAGAAATTTCTGCCACAACCACCGCATGAGCAGGGAATGAAACATGCGTAGCATTCACAAGCTAGTCATCACGCGTCTGATCATTGGATGGATTTTACTGTCCATGATGCTGAGCGGGATCGTCTATTACATCGAGTTGCAGAAAGTTGGGAAATTCGTATTTGATCTTGCAACGGTGGAATCCCGCTTGTTTACGGGCACGGTTGACCGCAACAGTGCTCGCCGAAAAGATGAGCTGAAGAAGCGGGCTGATGAATTTCTCAAACAGCATTTCGTCGTTATCGAGCTTTATGATGCAAACAAGGACCAGATCCTTCACGAAGGAAGACCGAGTGATGAGACGATTGAAAAAAAGCTGAGTCAGTCTCTGCAAGCATTCCCATTGGAGAATGCAATGCATTACAAACAGTTTCTGATGGACAGAAACTCGTTTCTGCAGGTGATGTTGCCGCTACGGGATGACAGAGGAGAGCTGATCGGCTATTTCAAAGGCGTTTATCAAGTGGATGCAAAAACCCTGCGCAATATTGAAATTGATATTTTTGGCACCTTGCTGCTGGTCGTCGTGGTGATCCTCATTACAACCATCATGCTCTACCCCATCATCATTTCCCTCAACAAAGGCTTGGTAAAACTTTCGTCCGACCTTTTGAACGGCAATATCGAACTGATGGACGTGCTGGGCAGCGCCATCGCCAAGCGGGATTCCGATACCAACAGCCATAATTACCGGGTCACTATTTATGCGATTCGTTTCGCCGAACTGCTCAAGCTTCCCAGCACGCAAATCCGCAAACTGATTGCAGGAGCATTTTTACACGACGTGGGCAAGATAGGTATCAGGGACAATATACTGCTCAAACCGGTCCGCCTGACTGACGATGAATTTGCGGTTATGCGCACCCATGTGCTGCTTGGCGCCGATATCATCCGCAGATCGAAATGGCTGACGGGTGCCAGAGAAGTGGTGGAATTTCATCATGAGAAATTCGATGGCAGCGGGTATATGAAGAGGCTTTCCGGGAATGAAATCCCGCTAAACGCGCGCATATTTACCATCGTCGATGTGTTCGATGCGCTCACCTCGAAACGCCCGTATAAAGAACCCTTCGGCTTCGAAAAAGCCATGGAACTCATGATGCCGGATAGCGGGAAGCGTTTCGACCCGGAGTTATTGCGCATATTTAATGAAAAAGCGCATGCGCTTTATCAGGAAATATCTCATGCCCCCGATGATGTTCTGGAGTCCATGCTGAACACCCTAATCAGGCAGCATTTTTTTCGGGACTGAACAGAAACATGCCGGGAAATCCTACGATTTGGGATACCATGGCTAAAAACTGCGACAAAATGATGACAGACGACAATACAACGCCGCACACAACGGAACAAACCGAGTCGATTCCCGCGCATCCCTACGGACGCAATATGCAGCTGTTGCGCATGCTGGGCTTGGCAATCATGGTCGGCATACTGGGCGCATTGGCAGTGCTGGCATTTCATCAGTTGCTGCTAACCCTTGAAGCCACCATCTATGGGTTGAACCAGGGTCTGGTGGCTGATGCTGCGCGTCTGCCACCTGAAATCCGCGTCATCACTCCTGCCTTGGGCGGACTTGTTGCCGGAATCATGCTGCAGTACTTTCTCAGGCGCAAAGAAACCGGCTCAGATTACATGGAAGCCATCACTGCAGGCAGTGAAATTCCTTTGCGCTCTTCGCTGCTGAAATCGGTAGCCTCCGCCGCCACAGTGGTGTCAGGCGGCTCAATAGGGCGCGAAGGTTCGATGGTGCAGCTTGCAGCCTTGTCGGGAAACATGCTGGGGAAAATCCTGAAAGTATCCCCTGTCGAACAGCGTTTTGCTGTGGCTTGTGGTGCGGCAGCAGGGCTTGCAGGCGCGTATAACACGCCGATTGCAGGCGCTCTGTTTGTCGCTGAAATCGTTCTCGGCAGCATCAGCGTAGGCAGTTTCGGCCCCCTGCTGCTTGCAGCGGCCATTGCCGACTCGGTGGTACGCCACGTCAGTCGCGTCGGACCCATTTTTGCAGCAACACCCGGCAACCTGCAAAGTCTGCCGGAGCTGCTGCTGGTGGTTGCAACGGGGATTATAGCGGGATTGCTGGGGCCCTTGTTTATCGCCTCATTGAATTATGCACACCGGCATCTGTCCGCATTGCGTCTTCCTCTATGGCTCAAGATGATGCTTGCAGGGCTTGTGGTCGGCGCTCTTTCGGCCATCCGCCCTGAAGTATGGGGCAATGGCTACTCGGTGGTGAATTCACTGCTGCATCAACCCTGGATATGGCAAAGCGTGCTGCTCATCCTGGTGCTCAAAGTCATAGCCACTGTGTTGACATCAGGGTCAGGAGCGGTCGGCGGTGTATTTACGCCAACGCTGTTCGTAGGTGCAGCCATGGGTACACTGGCAGGCAACGCAGTGCAGACGATCTTGCCAGGCGTGTCGATGACGGGATACACGCTGGTCGGCATGAGTGCCTTCCTTTCTGCAGTCACCCACGCACCGCTCACCGCTGTGGTGATGATCAGCGAGATGACCGCTGGATACGATCTCGTGCCCGCATTAGCGCTTGCGAGTCTGGCCGGATACTATGTCTCTTCGGTATTG
>VFSW01011408.1_pt1 | contig 12500 bp, 12 predicted proteins | sample 5358111 | NCBI WGS metagenome assembly VFSW01 (sample SAMN11554181, study PRJNA540505) | mine drainage metagenome | isolation source: sediment from site ElyBrook_90M | place: USA: Ely Copper Mine, Vershire, VT | collected 2017
TTCATAGTCATGATGTCAGGCGCCCGGTCTATACGGTATAAAACGATCAGCATGACTATGGTCGCTGCAAGCATGAAATGCGGGCCAAAGAGCCAGAACACCAGCGGTATTAAATAATAATAGGAACGCATACCCAAACTGTAGAAATAACCTGCGCGATTAAGATGGGTAGCAACATGTGCCGGGGTGAGCATTTTATGATTTAGCCTGAGTGGAACATTGATCATGAATCCCACATGGTTGTAGATACGGATAGACATTGAGAAACTGAAAAAAGCGACAAACAAATCCAGCAATAGCAGCAGCAGTTTCACCATCCATAACATCGGATGGATAGCACCGACCATATTGAGGGCATGCCAATGAGCCTCAAGTTTCTCGCCTTGTTCGCTAAGAGTCAGCACGCCGATAATCAATAGCACCGAAGTTGAGGCAAGAAAAGTAGCCGCCATGGTGGAATTTCGCAGCGTTTGCACAGCCAGCACGCCGTTTTTCTCATCCTGCATGATGGTTTCCACCCAGGCAGTGCGTGCAATCATGTTTACAGACTGTACGGTATAGGCAGGGTTAATTTTGATTTTATGGCGAAGAAAGAGATGATAAGCAGAAACAAGTGACGCGCTTATCAGAAAGCTTAAAACGTCATTCGTTATTGGATTAAAGAGTGTAATGTCCATGAGCGCTCAAACTAATAGGCAGAGTATTAACGAATCGTTTGATATGAAATTTATACATCAAATGACCAATGGGAAAGGTTGACATAATAATCGTTTACAGGATTACGTATGTAACCTTAAAGGGTAATGATCAGGAGAGGCTGCGTCTTGGCTCTCAACATAAGAAATTATTCCACTGAACCAGCGTTCTGTTTAACCAGACCTTGAGATTCCTCCAGCAGAAAAAGTTCAAACTCCTGTGCCGCAGTTGATGGCCGCTTGTCTTTGCGGTGCACGATATACCAGTGGCGCACAATGGGGAAATGGTCAACGTCCAATACAACCAGGCGATTGGTTTCCAATTCCAACTCGATGCCGTGCCGGGAAATGATACCTATGCCCATGCCGGCTTGTACCGATTGCTTGATGGCTTCATTGGTGTCCATTTCCATGTGCGCGGGCAGGGCCAGATTGTGGCTGGCGAAGAATCGCTCCACGACACCGCGAGTTCCGGAGCCTTGCTCCCGTAACAGAAAAGTTTCGTTTGCCAGTTGTTTGGGCTGAATCCTTTTGGCTTGAGCGAGCAGATGCGCAGGTGCAGCGATGACCACCAGCGGATTTTGCATGAAGGCGTCTGCGCGCATGTCCGTTCCTTGCGGCGGCTGACCCATAATGGCGAGATCGGCGTTATTTTCGGCGAGCTGCCTGATCACTGCGTCGCGATTGGCGACGGACAAGCTGACTTGTATTTTGGGATGCGCCTGAATAAACTTTGCCAACAGTTGCGGCATGAAGTAGTTGGCAGTGCTGACAACCGAAATGCTCAATTGCCCACGCTCCAGGCCTTTCATTTCATCGAACACCGATTCCATCTCCAGCATCAGTTGCAACATAGAGCGAGCATAGTGCAGAAATTCGGTACCGGCAGCAGTGAGGTGCAGTTTTTTGCCAACCTGCTCGAACAAAGGCAATCCGACAGCACTCTCTGTTTGTTTGATCTGCATCGATACGGCGGGCTGCGACAGGTACAGCTCCTCCGCAGCACGCGAATGGCTCAAATTGCGGGCGACGCTCTCAAAAACCTGTAATTGGCGCAGAGTGATAGGCAACATAAAACGATTTATATCATAAGTAATGCTTATGGTTGACATAAAAACAATTGACTATTGATTATGATATGCGAGCGTATAGTTCGCTCCGTAGTTAATTCCAAACAAAGAGGAGAACAAAGATGGATCAATCGAATCGTTACTCGGATCTGAGCCTGAAAGAAGAAGATCTGATCAAGAATGGCAAGCACATCCTGGTGGCATATCACATGCGCCCTGCAGATGGCCATGGCTATTTGGAAGCAGCAGCCCACTTTGCAGCCGAATCTTCTACCGGAACCAACGTGGAAGTTTCGACTACGGACGAATTTACCAAAGGTGTCGACGCACTGGTTTACTTCATTGATGAAGTAAAAGGCGTGATGAAGATCGCGTACCCATCAGTATTGTTCGATCGCAACATCACCGACGGCCGCGCCATGATCGTGTCCTTCCTGACCTGCGCAATCGGCAACAACCAGGGCATGGGCGACATCAAGCATGCGCAAATGCAGGATTTCTACGTTCCGCCCGAAATGCTGATGCAGTTCGACGGTCCCTCTATCGACATCTCCGATATGTGGCGCATTCTCGGCCGCCCGATCAAGGACGGTGGCTATATATCCGGCACCATCATCAAGCCCAAGCTGGGTCTGCGTCCTGAGCCGTTTGCCAAAGCGGCATACCAATTCTGGCTGGGTGGCGACTTCATCAAGAACGATGAACCACAAGGCAACCAGGTATTCTGCCCGATGAAGAAAGTAATTCCATTGGTTTACGACGCGATGAAGCGTGCAATGGACGAAACAGGCGACGCGAAATTGTTCTCGGCAAACATTACCGCCGACGACCACTACGAGATGTGCGCGCGCGCCGACTACATTCTGGAAACTTTCGGACCGGATGCAAACAAGGTAGCTTTCCTGGTAGACGGTTTCGTGGGCGGTCCCGGCATGATCACAACAGCCCGCCGTCAGTATCCGCGCCAGTATTTGCACTACCACCGTGCCGGTCACGGCATGATCACCTCGCCATCGGCAGTTCGCGGTTACACCGCATTCGTGCTGGCCAAGATCTCACGCCTGCAAGGTGCTTCCGGTATCCACGTAGGAACGATGGGATTCGGCAAGATGGAAGGTGGCGCCGATGACCGTAATATCGCCTACATGATCGAGCGCGACTCGGCAGATGGTCCTTACTACCATCAGGAATGGCTGGGAATGAAGCCGACGACACCGATCATTTCCGGCGGCATGAACGCGCTGCGTTTGCCGGGTTTCTTCGAGAACCTCGGTCACGGCAACGTGATCAATACGGCAGGCGGCGGTTCCTACGGGCATATCGATTCTCCGGCAGCAGGTGCGATCTCTCTGCGCCAGGCTTACAACTGCTGGAAAGAAGGTGCTGACCCGATCGCTTACGCCAAAGAGCACAAAGAGTTTGCACGTGCATTCGAATCATTCCCGAAAGATGCGGACAAACTGTATCCGGGCTGGCGCGAAAAGCTGGGCGTGCACAAGTAAATTCAGAAGTTTTGAATCTTTACGCGCCCCCACAAGCTGGGGGCGTTTTTTTCCGGGATTCAAGACCGTTCTGCATATGCGGTCACATTGTGGAAATTGGAGCAATTCATGACGAACATAGAACAATACAAAGTTCACGAAGAGCCGTTCTATCAGGAACAAGGCAATGAAGTAAAGCTGTATCAGGCAGCCTACGCTGCGCGTCTGCCTGTGATGGTGAAAGGTCCCACGGGCTGCGGAAAATCGAGATTCATCGAATACATGGCCTGGAAGCTGAACAAGCCGCTGATCACCGTTGCGTGCAATGAAGACATGACCGCCAGCGATCTGGTTGGGCGCTATCTGCTGGATGCAAACGGGACGCGCTGGCTGGATGGCCCGCTCACCACCGCCGCCCGCATCGGTGCGATTTGCTACCTTGATGAAATCGTCGAGGCGCGCCAGGACACCACAGTGGTGATCCACCCGCTGACCGATCACCGCCGCACCCTTCCATTGGACAAGAAAGGCGAGATGCTGCAGGCTCACCCTGATTTTCAGCTGGTGATTTCCTATAACCCCGGTTACCAAAGCTTGATGAAGGATCTGAAGCAATCCACCAAGCAACGATTCACGGCATTTGATTTTGACTATCCGGCAGCAACCGTTGAAGCCGGGATTTTGAGCAAGGAAGCGAAGATCGATATCGTGCTGGCAGCCCAACTGGTAAAGATCGGACAGGCAGCACGCAATCTCAAGGGACATGGATTGGACGAGGGAATCTCCACGAGATTGCTGGTTTACGCTGCAACCCTCATGAAAGGTGGCGTCGAACCCAGGGATGCCTGTCGCATGGCCCTGGTGCGTCCTATCACCGACGATGCAGACATACGCGATACTCTGGATCACGCGATCGACGCAACTTTCGCCTAGTAAGATGACAATACAGACCGTCAACATGCCGGAAGAATTGCAGCCCTACTGGAAGCAGCTTGATTGCGGCTTTCCACGTGTGGCTGAGGTGTTCCCGGATTGCATGCGCGAGGCGCAGGCGTTGTTGTCGGATGAAGGATTGACCGCGTACATCGAACACGCGCGATTCCTTGGAAAAATGGGCCGTGGCGCAGAGCCTATCCTGATCTTTCTGGAAGAGTGGCCGGAAGTCGCCAAAGTGGCTGGCGAGGAAGTGCTATCAGACATCATGGGATTCGTCCGCAAGATGTCGAAATCGCCAAACAGCAAGGCAATCGCCCCCTTTCTGCAGTCGCTCCCCGCGACCGCGCGCAGGCTGCACACTCATGAGCAACTGAGAAACTATATTGCCATCGCGCAAGACCTGATGGAATCAACCACCGGCTCCGTACATGGCATACACCAGACCTTTCCCAGTCCGGGATTGCCGGAGATGTTCAAGCAGATATCGCAATTGCTTGGGCAAATGTCGCTGGCAGGCCTGAAAAACTGGGTGGAATACGGCGTGCGCTATTACGAAGACCACCCGGAACGCCAGATCGAATACTTCAGCCTGCAGTCGGCAGACAGCAAGGCAGTGTTGATGCGCGAACGAAACGGTACGTTGCTGGTGAACAACGAACGCAAACTGGGAATGTATCTTCGCGGGCTATGGCAGGACGAAGATATGCTCATACCCTATTCCAGCGCATACGACGAACTGAGAAAGCCCATTCCCTATTACGACAAATTGGGTATACGCCTTCCCGATGTGTACGAAGATGAGCATGGCATAAGCGGCCTGAATCGCTACCGTGCCGCGCTGGCACATATCGTCGGACACCGGCGTTGGACAAAAGCCATCATTGCGGACAATCTGAGCCCATTCCAGCGTATGGCTGCCGAGTTTCTGGAAGACAGCCGCGTGGAATTCCTGGCGATGAAAGAATATCCGGGACTGCGCCGCATCTTCCTGGCATTGCATCCCGTTCCCGAAGAAGATGCATGCGATGCGGAAAAAGAATCAGGGTTGCGTCATCGTCTGGCGATGCTGTCGCGAGCCATACTTGATTCGCACCACCCCTATAAAAACCAGTATGTGATCGAGTATGCGCAACGCTTCCATGGATTGATGGAGAGCGGGGAATCCAGCACACAGGAAATGGCCGATCTGGGCGTTGCCTTCATTACTAAGACACGTTTGCAAAGCGACAACCTGCCCAAGACCCACTTCAAAAATACCTTGGTGGACTATCGGGACGATAACCGCCAAATGTGGAAGTTCATCGAAGAGGGCGATGAGGAGGAGGCATTCGATGAACCGCGCAAGATTGAACCGGGCGAAGAATTAAAGGGTTTGCCTCCCAGGCATTACCACGAATGGGATTACAAGAACCAGAGTTACCGCCCCGATTGGGTAAGCGTATATGAAGGATTGCATCCCCAAGGGAATGCAGCGGACATCGATCGTTTGCTGGAAAAACATGCGGGACTGGCCAAGCGCCTGAAGAAGATGCTAGAGCTGCTCAAGCCGCAAGACAAGGTGCGTATCCGCTATCAGGAAGAAGGTAGCGAACTGGATCTGGATGTGGCGATTCGTTCGCTCATCGACTACAAGAGCGGTGCCCAGCCCGATCCCCGCATCAACATGAGCCATCGCAACGACGGGCGCAGCATTGCCGTCATGGTGTTGCTCGATCTGTCCGAATCGCTCAACGAGAAAGCGGCAGGCAGCGAACAGACCATTCTGCAATTGAGCCAGGAAGCAGTTTCCCTGCTGGGGTGGGCGGTGGAAAAACTGGGAGACCCGTTTGCGATTGCGGGCTTTCATTCCAACACGCGACATGACGTGCGCTACCTGCACATCAAAGGATATAGTGAGCATTGGGACGATCCAGTTAAAGGCCGCCTGGCAGCGATGGAAGCGAAATACTCCACTCGCATGGGCGCAGCGATGCGCCATGCCGCGCATTATCTGGAAAAGCAGCAAGCCGACAAGAAGCTGATGCTGATCCTTACCGACGGGCAACCATCGGATATTGATACCAAAGACGGGGAACTGCTGATCGCGGATGCACGTCAGGCGGTACAGGAGCTGGACAGGCAGGGCATCTACAGCTACTGCATCAATCTCGATCCCAAGGCGGACGAGTATGTGGCAGACATATTCGGCAGGCAGTACACCATCATCGACAAGGTGGAGCAATTGCCGCAGAAGCTGCCCGAGTTATTCATTTCACTGACCAAATAGCCGTAGAGAGCAAATCGTAAAACCTGTAAAATTCATCAACTAAAATTCAAATCAGAGGAGAGCAGTAATGAGCAAGAGTTTGATCCAGTTCATCATCGAAGAACAGCGTCACATCCCCAATGCCAGCGGCGATTTCACAGGCTTGCTGAGCGATGTTATTTCAGCTTGCAAACAGATTGCCCATGACGTGAACAAGGGTGCGTTGATCGGGGTACTGGGCAGCGCGGGCAGCGAAAACATACAAGGCGAGACCCAGAAGAAACTGGACATCATCACCAACGAAGTGTTCATCAAGGCCAATGAATGGAGCGGCCACCTGGCTGCGATGGCTTCGGAAGAGATGGATGACATCTACCCGATCCCTGCCAAGTATCCCAAGGGCAAGTACCTGATCACGTTTGATCCGCTGGACGGCTCTTCCAACATCGATGTGAACATCTCCGTCGGTACCATCTTCTCCATCCTGCGTTGTCCCGAAGGCGTGACCAATCCGACCGCTGCCGATTTCATGCAGCCCGGCACCAAGCAAGTCTGCGCGGGTTACGCGCTGTATGGCCCGAACACCATGATGGTGATCACCACCGGCCAGGGTGTGAACGGCTTCACGCTGGACCGCGATGTGGGCGATTTCTTCCTGACGCATCCGAACATGACGATTCCGGAAGATACGGCCGAATTCGCCATCAACATGTCCAACCAGCGCTACTGGGAGAAGCCCGTGCAGCGTTACGTCGAAGAGTGTGTAAAGGGCAAGGACGGCGGCCGCGAGAAGAATTTCAACATGCGCTGGGTTGCGTCCATGGTAGCCGAAGTACACCGTATCCTGACACGCGGCGGCATCTTCATGTATCCGTTCGACACCAAGGATCCAACCAAGCCCGGCAAACTGCGTTTGATGTATGAAGCCAATCCGATGTCGTTCATCGTTGAACAGGCAGGCGGTGCAAGTTCCACCGGTCGCGAGCGCATCATGGAATTGAAGCCCACCGGCTTGCATCAGCGCGTGCCGGTCATTCTTGGTTCGAAGAAAGAAGTCGAACGCCTTGTGGGTTACCACAAGGGAGCCTGATTGATGTCCAGGCCGCTCGTTTCGATCGTGATGGGTAGCAGCAACGACTGGGAGATCATGCAACAGTCCGCACGTGCGTTGCAGGATTTCGGTGTGGATTTCGATGCGCGAGTCATCTCGGCGCACCGGTCGCCCGACCTGTTGTTCGATTACATCAGGGAAATGAGTGCGCAAGGCGTGCAATGCTTCATCGCCGGCGCCGGCGGTGCGGCCCATCTTGCCGGTGTGATCGCCGGAAAGACGACGTTGCCGGTTCTGGGTGTGCCGATCCCATCGAAATATCTGAAAGGCATGGATTCGCTGCTCTCGATTGTGCAGATGCCGAAAGGCATACCGGTAGCCACCTTCGCCATCGGCGAGGCGGGCGCTGCGAATGCAGGCCTGTTTGCCGTTTCCATGCTGGCATTGAACGACAATAAATTGGCGCAGAAACTGGCCGATTACCGCAAGAAACAAGCAGAACAAATCGCCGCAACCACATTACCGACCTTGAATTGATATGAGCGCACTGCACGAATCCAATCTACCCAGCCTGAAATTCCTGCATCGCGGCAAGGTGCGAGACCTGTATGAAGTCGACGCCGATCATCTGCTGATCGTTCAGACGGATCGCTTGTCCGCGTTCGATGTGATTCTTCCCACGCCGATTCCAGGCAAGGGCGAAGTACTGACGGCCGTATCCAATTTCTGGTTCAAGAAATTGGGCAATGTCATTCCCAATCATCTTTCCGGAATCGATCCCGAATCCGTTGTGAAAACCGATGCCGAGCGCGCGCAAGTTCGCGGCCGCGCCTTTGTCACCAAGAAACTCAAGCCGTTGCCGATAGAAGCGATCGTGCGCGGCTATCTGGTTGGCTCCGGCTGGAAAGATTACAAGAAGACCGGTGCTGTGTGCGGCATCCAACTGCCTGCGGGATTGCAGGAAGCACAAAAACTGCCGCAACCGCTATTCACGCCTTCAACGAAAGCGGCCATAGGCGAGCATGATGAGAACATTTCGTTTGAAGAAGCCAGGAAACTGCTGGGTGCAGAGTTGGCCGAACAAGTGAAGAACGCCACGCTGGCGCTTTATACACAGGCTGCTGATTACGCATTGACACGCGGGATCATCATCGCGGACACCAAATTCGAATTCGGCGTGGACAAAGCGGGCAAGCTCTATCTGATTGACGAGGCCTTGACACCGGATTCCTCACGTTTCTGGCCTGCAGACCAATACAAAGTCGGCAGCAATCCGCCCAGTTTCGACAAACAATTTGTACGCGACTGGCTGGAATCTTCAGGTTGGAACAAGCAACCGCCGGCTCCCCAGGTGCCCGCAGATGTTCTGCAAAAGACCGCGGACAAATACCGCGAAGCGCAGCGCTTGCTGACGGGCACATGAACACGATTCCACGCAAACTGCTCGAGGGCTTTCAGCGCTTCCGCGAGCGTCATTTCAAAAGCAACGACAGCTTATACCAACAACTGGTGACGGAAGGACAAACCCCCAGGACTATGGTGGTGGCGTGTTGCGACTCGCGCGTGGATCCGGCACTGGTGCTGGATTGTGAACCGGGGGATCTGTTTGTCATCCGCAACGTTGCCAACCTCGTTCCTCCTATCGAAGGCCGTGCCGGACATCACGGGACGACCGCCGCCATCGAATATGGAGTGCGCAACCTATGCGTCGAACACATCATCGTGCTGGGCCATGCACATTGCGGCGGTATTGGGGCGCTGGTGAGGAGCGGCGGCGTGAGCAACCCCGGTTCGTTTATCGACGACTGGATGTGTCTGGTTGAGAGCGCACGCAGAAGCGTAATGGCAGAGATGCCGAATGCAAGCCTGAAAGAACAGACCAGAGCCTGCGAGCAGCGCGCGATACTGGTTTCGCTGGAAAACCTGATGACGTTTTCATGGGTACGCGAACGCGTCGAGGCAGGAAAACTCAGGCTACACGGGTGGTATTTCGATATAGAAAACGGGCAATTGCTGCGATACGATGAAGCTGTCCGTGACTACATTGCACTGTGATCAGATTACTTGGTACCGGTACTTCCCGGTGACTGTCCCTTCAGTTCGCGATAACGCTGCTTGTCAGCATCGTAACGCGCTTTGACTGAAATCATTTCCTTCTGACTGGCATCAAGGTTCTTTTGCAGGTCGGCAACCCGTGCTTCGGCGGCGGCGATGTCTTCGGTGAGGGATTGAGGAACTTTGTGTCCTGCCTTGGTACGGGAATCGCTTTCGCGATGCAGGTCGTCAAGGGAAGCCTGAGCGGACTTGAGCACAGTGCTATAACTATTTACGCGGGCTTCGACCTGCATCAAATTCCGGTCACGCGCGAGGTCGATTTCCTTTTCGCTGCTGTAACTGTTCAGTAATGCCTCGTCATGCCGACTTGCTGCCAACGCCGCCTTGTCAGCATCAGTTTCAACCTTTGGAATTTTAAGTTTTTCGGTGTCGAAATTCTCGTTGCGGTCAGTTATGCGCCCATTACTGAGCTGCTTGGCATCACGGTTGGCGTATTCAGGCGGGATGGTCTCACCGTAATGTGTCGTTCCGCTGTCGTCCACCCATTTGTACAGTTTGGCTTCGGCATTGAGGCAGAATGCAGTACATGTCACGACACCAGCCAGCAAAAACATAAACCTAGATTTGATCATTCTTCACTCCATAGCGGTCTCGATAAGCTTGCACCGCGTGCAGATTTTGCACCAACTCGGCTTGCCCTTGCAAATAGCCAAGTAAATCATCCAGCGCAGAAATGGAAATGACAGGAAGCCCGAAGTCGCGCTTTACCTCTTGCACAGCCGAAAGTTCACCCTGACCGCGTTCCATCCGGTCAAGCGCGATGACAACCCCGCACGGCGTTGCGCCGCCAGCGCGGATAAGTTCTATGGATTCGCGGACTGAAGTGCCTGCAGAAATGACATCATCGATGATGAGCACCCTGCCCTGAAGCTTTGCACCTACCGTGCTGCCCCCCTCACCGTGGTCTTTTGCCTCCTTGCGGTTGAAACAATACGGTACGTTACGGCCCATTTCCGACAAAGCAATGGAAGTGCCCGCTACCAGCGGAATGCCCTTGTATGCCGGGCCGAACAGCATATCGAATTCGACATTCGAAGCAAGGATGGCCTGGGCATAGAACTGGCACAGCTCGCGCAATGCAGCGCCATCCTGGAACAAACCGGAGTTGAAAAAATACGGCGACAAGCGCCCGGCTTTGGTCTGGAACTCGCCAAAGCGCAATACATTCTGGGCAACGGCGAAGCGGATGAAATCCTGGCGGTAAGCGTGCATGAGAAGCAAGTGTACGGATTAATGAATGCCACTATTATAATGCGCACGTCCATCTATCGAGAGAATTCATGCGCATCATCACCCTCAACCTGAACGGGATCCGTTCCGCCTGCAACAAGGGCATGCTGGAATGGTTCGCCAAACAGAACGCAGATATTCTGTGCGTACAGGAACTCAAGGCACAAGCCGCTGACATGACGCCGGATATGCTCGCCCCGCTTGGCTACCACGGCTATTTTCACTACGCGGAAAAGAAGGGCTACAGCGGCGTAGGAATCTACAGCAAGCGCAAACCGGATAACGTGATAATCGGCCTGGATATTCCCGAATTTGATGCCGAAGGACGGTACATCGAGGCACAGTTTGGCAACTTGAGCGTGGTATCGCTGTACCTGCCTTCCGGCTCCAGCGGCGAAGAGCGTCAGGCCGTGAAATTCAAATTCATGGAAGCCTTCATGCCGCATTTAAGGGCGCTCTATGCCAGCGGACGCGACATCATCGTCTGCGGCGACTGGAACATCGCCCACACCGAAAAAGACCTGAGGAATTGGCGCGGCAACAAAAAGAATTCAGGCTTCCTGCCGGAAGAACGCGCATGGCTCACCGAACTGTTCAACGAAGTCGGCTTCGTCGATGTGTTCCGTAAACTGCACCCCGAGCTCGAGGCCTATACCTGGTGGTCCAACCGCGGCCAGGCATGGGCCAAGGATGTGGGCTGGCGTATCGACTATCAGATTGCCACACCTAGCATCGCCGCGAAGGCCGTCACGACGGGCATCTACAAGGAGCAGCGATTCTCCGACCATGCGCCGCTGATGGTGGATTACGAGAAGGACTTGGCCTAGCGGCTGGGTGTATCCAATGGCGGAACGGCCGAGGCGACATCGCTTGTTACCTCAACCGCACTTGCCGGAACTGGCTCGGGTGAAGATTCAATCGCAACGGGTCTGGCCGCCTCTGGGGCCCGCTGCATCACTGCAGTACGCTTCTTTTCCAGCGCAGCGTTGCCCAGATTGGTCACAGCCTCGGTCAGTAAGTATTTGGCCATGATGATCACGGCGATGGTTACCAACAAGATCAATGCCAGGCGTATTAGTCTGCGTTCGTTCATGCAGCCAGTTTAGCAACGCGGCAGCAAGACGCGCAATCAGGGGGGAAATGAAAACAGGGAACGAGCCATTGTGGCTAATGATCAGCGGCAGCATTCTGCTCGTCCTCACTGCCATCCATCCGCACGACTACACCACCTGGTGGATGGAGACCGCACCAATTTTCATCGCCGTTCCCGTCTTCGTTGCCACCTATAAAAGTTACACCTTAACGCCACTGGTCTATCGCCTGCTGTTCGTGCATGCAATCATCCTGATGGTTGGCGGGCATTACACCTATGCCGAAGTTCCATTGGGATACTGGATGGAGAACTGGTTCGGATTTGTGCGCAACGACTACGACAAGATCGGCCATTTCGCACAGGGATTCGTGCCTGCCCTTCTGTTCCGCGAATTGCTGCTGCGAAGCTCGCCGCTGCAACGCGGCAAACTGCTGTTCACGCTGGTAACGGCGTGTTGCCTGGCAGTCAGCGCCAGCTATGAACTCATCGAATGGGTGGCAGCGATCACCATGGGCCAAGGAGCAGACGCATTTCTCGGCACGCAGGGCGATCCGTGGGATACGCAGACGGATATGTTGATGGCG
>VFSW01011409.1_pt1 | contig 12500 bp, 14 predicted proteins | sample 5358111 | NCBI WGS metagenome assembly VFSW01 (sample SAMN11554181, study PRJNA540505) | mine drainage metagenome | isolation source: sediment from site ElyBrook_90M | place: USA: Ely Copper Mine, Vershire, VT | collected 2017
GCGAGCTAACCAACAACCCGTCGCGAAGTTGCCTTTAAGCCTGATGGTCGTCGCCGTCATGTTAAATAGTCATTGCGACTCGAGCTATGTAGAGCTTCCCTAAGTACGCTTTGCCCGATCGGGAACCAGGTTGTGATCGCAGTTGCGAAGCTGCCGTCACAACTCGACGATATCCGGTCTGGTGCTTTCGATGAAGGAAATTACTTCGCCGCGTTCCTGCGTTGGAACCTGAAACGCATCAAGGGTTGCGTTTAGATGGCTGATGAATGACTGCCAGTCGGCGGCGTTAATCCGCATTCCGATGTGGGAGAGCTTCATGGCGCGGCCTGTATAATAGGTGGGACCTCCCGGGCAGTTGCTCAAGTAATCAATCAGCAGTTGTTTCTCGCGCGCCAAACCATCGGTGCCGCGATGCGCCCAAAACCTGCCAAGTAAGGTGTCTGCCATCAGTCGCGGCAAAAGGTTGTTTACTACTGCTGTGATCGCGTCATAGCCACCAAGGCGCTCATATAAGCTCTTCGGACGATCGCTATCCATAAAGCTTCCCTTCCGATTGGTTTCTTCGGTCGAGGACTACCTTGCGGTCTCGGCAAACTAATGTCCAGAACGCATCGATGAGGGCTTGCGATTCGAGGCGGTCGAGGTATTGTGGGCCTACAGCAGCGGCTCAGCCCTTCGAATCGGACCGTGCTATGGAGGTCACTTCATGTCGGGAAAACTTAGTTCGAAAGAGATTCGCAAGCGCCTTGGGCATCCGGTCATCGACGCCGATGGTCATTGGCTGGAGTTCGGGCCGTCAATCGGTGATTACTTGAAAGAAGTGGCCGGACAGGACGCGGTCAATTCGTTTCGTCGACGTGGTGGATACGTCGCGAAATCTCTCGCTATGACGCCCGAGGACCGCGCTCAAACGCGCCGCGCGCAAGAAGCATTTTGGGGTGTGCCCGCGAAAAACACGCTCGATCGAGCTACCGCGATGCTTCCGCGCCTGCTTTATGAGCGGCTCGATGAGTTCGGCTTCGACTTCACGGTTCTCTATCCGACCGCCGGCCTTGCGGTAGGTTACATTCCGGAAGATGAGATCCGTCGCGCAAGCTGTCGCGCCTTTAATATGTACATTGCTCATCAATTCGGCGAGTACAGCGATCGCATGACGCCAGCAGCCGCGATACCGATGCATACGCCCCAGGAAGCAGTTGACGAATTGGAGTATGTGGTCAAGGAACTTGGCCTCAAGGTCATAGTAATGACCAGCCTGGTGCCGCGCCCCATCTCCGCAACCGACCAAAAATCCGCCGAGATGCGCAGCCTTGGCACGTGGCCCGATGTCTTTGGTATTGACAGTCCATATAACTACGACCCGGTGTGGTGGAAGTGCGTCGAGCTAGGTGTGATGCCGACCTTTCATGCCGGTACCCGAGGTTCGGGGTTCCGTACTTCACCGACTAACTTTGTCTTCAATCATATCGGACATTTCGGCGTAGTGGGCGAGGCGGTTGCAAAAGGATTGTTTCTCGGCGGAGTCACGCGACGCTTCCCTACACTTAAGTTTGCGTTCCTCGAGGGTGGGGTAGGATGGGCGTGCGGTCTATATTCGGATTTGATCGGACACTGGAAGAAGCGCAACCGTCGCGCACTCGAGGAGGTGAATCCCGCGAACCTTGATCGCAAGCTCATGCACGAGTTGTTCGAGCGCTTCGGTGGCAAGCAGCTTGCTGACCGTCTCGATGCGAGCGCGATCTTCGACGGCCTGGGGGCAACCGGTACCGGGAACATAAAAGACCTCGATGATTTCACGGCGTGCGGCATCGAGAGTCCCGAAGACATTCGAGAGTTATTCATCCGCAATTTCTACTTCGGCTGTGAGGCGGATGATCCGATTAACGCGTGGGCGTTCAATTCTCGTGTCAATCCTTATAAGGCTCGCATCAAGACGCTGCTCGGTTCTGATATTGGCCACTTTGACGTGGTCAACATGAACGAGGTGCTCGAGGAGGCGTATGAGCTGGTCGAGGATGGACTCATAACTGAGGAAGATTTTCGCGAGTTCGTTTTTACCAATCCTTTGCACTTTTGGGGCGAAGCTAAACCTGACTTCTTCAAGGGTACCGTGTTGGAAAGCGAAGCTACCGAAGCGCTTCGCGACGCGAATCAGCATTGACCAACTGGAGACGTACGTTCGCGGTCTATGCTGATCGGCGAGTATTGCTAATCTTGCCGCTCGGCATCGCGAGCGGCCTCCCATTACTGCTGACTTTTTCGACGCTCTCTGCCTGGCTCGCGACCGCGGGTATAAGCCGCTCCGCGATCGGCGCGTTCGCGCTGGTTGGAACTCCCTATGCCTTCAAGTTCCTGTGGTCGCCACTCATCGATCGGCTACCACCACCGATTCCGCTCGGAAGACGGCGCGGATGGGGCATAACCATACAATTAGGACTCATAGGCGCGATTCTCGCCATAGGGAGCTGCGATCCCAAACACGATCTCCGTCTCATCGGAGAGTTAGCGGTGTTGGTCGCTTTCCTTTCTGCCAGCCAGGACATCGTCATCGACGCCTATCGAGTGGAGCTTCTGAGAGAAGAACAACAAGGACCGGGAGCGGGCATGATTCAGACCGGCTACCGTATCGGTATGTTGATCGCCGGCGCCGGAGCGTTGATGATCGCTGCGCGCGCGAGCTGGTTCGCCGCCTATGCCACTATGGCTTCGCTGATAGGTTTGGGAATGCTGGTACTCTTGTTCGCTCCTGAACCAGCGCAGCGACTTGAAGGCTTGGTTACCGATCACGGCATTGGACGGGGAGGGCTGCGTGCTTGGCTGGCGACAGCGGTGACCGGTCCGTTCGCGGATTTTATGCGCCGGCCACTGTGGGTTGTGATCCTTATCTTCATTCTCGGCTACAAGTTGGGGGAGGCGATGGCGGGTGTCATGGCGATGCCGCTTTATGTCTCACTCGACTTCTCACTGGAAGAGATCGCCGCGATATCGAAGCTGGTTGGGTTCTTTGCCACAGTTATCGGGGCACTGGTCGGCGGACTCATAACTGCCAAGCTCGGTGTGCTGCGAGCGCTGGTCATCTGCGGCGTCCTTCAGTCGCTCGGCAACCTGTTCTATGTGCTGCAAGCGATCGGTGGGCATCGACTCGATTACCTCGCCCTCTGCGTCGCCGCAGAGAATCTCACCGGCGCGATGGCGGGTGCGGCGCTGGTCGCTTACCTGTCAGACCTGTGCTCACCCGAGTTCACCGCGACGCAGTACGCTTTGCTGTCATCGCTCGCCGCAGTCGGGCGAACGATGGTGGCATCTTCTGGCGGGGTCTTGGCCGACCATCTGGGCTGGGTGCGGTTCTTTCTTGTCACTACGGTAGTGACGATCCCAGCGCTTTTGCTGCTCGGATGGATTTCCAAGCGTAGCCCGCTAAGTGTGAGGCGACACTCACCCTTGGCCGCCTCCACGGGTAGCTGATTGTGCGCGAGAACCTAAGTTAGATCTTCTCGCTGATCGCTACAAAGATCTTTCCGTCGACGACCTTGACGGGGTATGCGGCAATTTTGAGACCTTGAATATTGACGCAATGGCCGCTGGTGACGTTGTAGCGAAATCCGTGCGCGCGACAAGTCACCGTCGTGCCTTGAAACTTACCAGATTCAAGCGAAGCACCGGCATGAGCACAAGCATCGTTGGTGGCATATACATTACCGTCGACATTGAAGAGAGCCACGTCTTTGTCAGCGACCCGTACAACCATGCATTTGCCGATTAGGAGTCGACTGAGAGCCATGGTTTCAACGAAGTTATTTATCGAGAGTCAAAATCCGCTGAAGCCCGATTCGATGAAAGCGCAGCGCGGAGCCGAAATGCATTCCGGCCCCGCGCCACATTCTCACTGTCAGAAGCTTACTGTTAGCCCTCTCCCGCTATCTGCGACCGCGCCATTGCCTGTCGCCATGCTTACCGCGCCGGCCCCGATACTTACGGCATCGCTGGCTCGAGGCACGAGTCCGCTGACACACAAAGTATGGATGCCGGACGGGCGATATTCATCGCGGTACTGGCATCCGCTCCCTTGCAGGACATGGTCTGGGCGTCGGCGACTTTATTGGAGACGACGAGGCGGTCGCTGCGCTGCTCCGAGCGGAATGATAATCGAGTTGCTATCAGGGCGCTTGCACGGGTATCGGCGCGATCCTACTCGCCGCGAGGGATAACCTCTGTCTCAAGCGACGCGCGACGCGCTTGTTCCCGATGGTCGCTGCTCGTAAAGTCGAACGCTGAAGCTGAGGTGAGTTGCTATCTCATCGATGGGGGACGCGATGAATTACTTTCTTGCCAAAACCGATCCGGAAACTTATTCAATCGATGATTTCGAACGTGAGCGCCGCACCGCGTGGGATGGCGTCTCGAACGCGCAAGCGGTACGGGCGATCCGCGAAATGCGTCCCGGCGACCGCGTCTTCATCTATCATAGCGGCGGCGCGTCGAGCGTGGTGGGAATGGCGACGGTCACATCCGAGCCTCGCGACGATACTAAGAATCCTAAATCCGCGGTGGTCGATCTGGAGTACGCGGGACGGCTCGAGCCTCCGGCGACATTGGCCGAGATCAAGCAATCGCACAAGTTCGACGATTGGAGTCTGGTGCGGCAAGGGCGTCTTTCGACGATGGCGGCGCCCGAGAAATTCGTTGTATGGATGCGCGCGCGATATCCGAAAGGCAAAATCTAACGGCTTGAAGGCGCGTGCAATCTGGCGCGAGAAAGGGATAATTTGGGCGGACCAGTTGTACGAAGCCCCGAGGCGTCGCGGAGAGGCTGAATGATTCCGTTTTCCGGCAATCCACTCAATCGCGCAAGCGAGAAGCGCACCGATAGTACCTGGATCGAATCGAAGCGGCGCGATCCTTCCTCACTGATTCTCCCGATGCGCCGCCTGGAACCGTTTCTGCTCGGTTCTGAAAAAGCGAGCCCTCCGATCGAACTCGGTCTGATTCGTCCTGAGATCGCCGATTCACTGGCGGACGCCGAAGCGATCTGTATCTTTCTCGGCCTCGAGGGTGACCGCGCGCTATTCGCCCTCGATGTGCCGGAAGCGAGGGACCCCACCAAAGGTGGACCGCTGGCAGGACTCGGCTACTTCCGCGACGCTCGCATGGCGGCCTCGATGGTTTCGATTGAGCATGCCGCGCTCATTGCGCAAGCCAAGGCGATGATTGATTGGCATCAGCGTCACGGCTTCTGCCCGCGCTGCGGTGCGCGAACCAAAATGATGGATGCGGGCTATCGGCGGCTGTGCGACAAATGCAACGCCGAACATTTTCCGCGCGTCGATCCCGTCGTCATAATGCTTGCCATCGAAGGTGATGCTTGCCTGGTGGGACGCGGCAAGCTTTTTCCCGCGGGGATGTTCTCGGCGCTGGCGGGATTTGTCGAGCCCGGCGAGACTATCGAGGAGGCGGTACGCCGCGAGCTGATGGAGGAGGCCTCGGTGAGGGTAGGTGAGGTAACTTACTACGCGACGCAGCCTTGGCCGTTCCCCTCGTCGCTGATGATTGGATGCTTCGCCAAAGCCGAGAGCCGCGACGTCAAGGCGGACGAGACCGAGCTCGCCGAGGTGCGCTGGATCGAGCGTCGAGTGGCGCGCGAGTTGATCGAGGGAAAAGCGGTGGATGGTTTGCGGGTCCCGCCGCCCATCGCGATCGCTCATCATTTGATTAGAGGGTGGGCTCTGGGAGAAATATGATCGTGGCTCTCAGACCGAGATAGTCAGGAGCAAGGCCATGAGCGTTGAGTTTATCGGAATGATCGGTACACAGCCCGCTTCGGAAATTCACCCGCCACGCGGCCCCGCTATCGACCTCGACTACATGCGGCGTTTCGCACAAGCTCATGAGCAGTCCGGCTTCGATCGCATCCTTATCGGATATTTTTCCAACGCGGCGGACGGCTTTATCGTCGCATCGTATGCGGCATTCGTGACTCAGAGACTGGGTCTGATGCTGGCGCATCGACCGGGCTTCGTCGCGCCGACGCTGGCCGCGCGCAAACTGGCGACCCTCGATCATTTCAGCGGCGGACGGCTCGCGGTTCACATAATTTCAGGTGGTGACGACGCCGACCAGGGCAAAGATGGCGATTTCCTCCCACACGATGAGCGTTATGCGCGTACCGACGAGTACGTCGAAATACTGCGGCGCATATGGATGGCGGATAAGCCCATCGACCACGAGGGTAAGTACTACAAATTCTTCCGCTCCTTTTCGGAGGTGAAGCCGCTGCAGAGGCCGCATCTGCCGATTTACTTCGGCGGCTCTTCCGATGCGGCGATGGCTACCGCCGGCAAGCATGCGGATGTATACGCGCTCTGGGGTGAGCCACTCGCCGAGGCCGCAAAAACCATCGCACAGGTACGTGCGTCCGCGGCGCGCTGCGGCCGGACGTTGAGGTTCAGCCTGTCGACGCGCCCTATCCTGGCATCGACGGAAGAGGCCGCTTGGGCACGTGCGAAGCGAATCATCGAGCGGCTGAGAGAGATTCGGGGCCATGCGATGCTGGGCGCGCCGGGCAAAACTCCTCAGGCGGTGGGATCGCAGCGATTGCTCGCCGCGGCAGCGGAAGGCGAGGTTCTCGATGAGCGACTCTGGACGGCGGTAGCGGCAGCGACCGGTGCACGAGGCAATACGACCGCGTTGGTAGGCACTCCTGAGCAAGTCGCGGAATCGATGATGAGATATTACGACCTCGGAGTCACGACATTCCTGATTCGCGGATTTGATCCACTCGACGATGCCATCGACTATGGCCGCGTACTGATCCCGCTCGTGCGCAGAGAGGTCGCGCGTCGCGAAGAACGAGGGAGTGCCTCGGAGCGCGTCGCCCGATAAGAGCCGGAAACTCCGGAATCAGCCCGAGCACGTTCCGATATAGTCCAAGAGTATTGCTTCCCGACAAAATGTAGGCTCAAATTGGTCGCAGTTGACATGCCTCACCGCGTCAACTGGGGGGATCATGAAAGCACGCATGTTGTTGGGCGCAATCGCTATGCTTGCGAGTCTGGTTCTGGGGTTCCGTCCGGCGATGGCGCAGTCCACCGCCGCACCCACACCGACGCCATTGCCGCAATGCTCGATTTCTACGCTGCCCGACGGGAGCCCCGCTCAATGCAACACCGGGGCGGAGGAGCCGCCTTCCTTCCTTGGAATCTCCGGCGGCAACATCAACAGCGTGGCAATCGACAAAAGTGGAAATACAACCTGCTCGACAGGCACGTTTGGCGCCCTGGTTCAGGACAGCAGCGCGAAACAATATGTCTTAGGCTCTGATCACGTGCTGGCTCGCAACAGCGCCACTCGCGGCTCGGCCAGCGTCAATGAACCGATCGTCCAACCCGGCCTGGTCGACCTCGGCTGCTGGCAAGATACCAGCGACGTCGTCGCACAACTTTCAAAATGGACGCCAATTGGATTCAGCAAAGGTACCAACCAGATGGATGCGGCGATCGCTAAAGTCGTCACCGCGAATCAGGGTCCGGCAGGTCCTTCAGTACCAGGCATAGATCCGCTGGGCAGAATCCTCAACATCGGACAAATCAGTACCACTCCTTTCGACTTCAACAATTTGGTGGATGGTTTGCCGGTGATCAAAATGGGGCGGTCGAGTTGTCTGACCACCGGAGTCGTCGACGCCTTCGATGCGATGGGATATGTGGTCTATCCTGGGACAGCGAATGTGGCGGCGTCGGGCACGTCCTTTTTCGATCATCAGATACTGATCTTCGGCGAGGTCCCCGGCGCGGCTGCCAACTCCGGTTGCACTTTTGCCTCGCAAGGCGATTCCGGCGCGTTGGTTCTCACCGACAGTTTTCAGTGTCCTCAAGCCATTGGCATGCTCTTCGCCGCTGCCTCCGGGACCTCATTCGGACCTGAATCGGCCGGTCAGATCGTCGCGGTTACTCCAATCCAGACCATTCTCTCGAAGTTCAAAGTCACCCTAGTCGGCAACAGTCAGTGCACCTCCGGTCCGATGGCGGAGCAGCTCGATCTGTCGCCCGCGCCGGCGATAAGCAGCGAACTCGAGGCTTCCATCGCAGAGGTGCGCAAGATCAAGGAGAATCACGCCCGCAAACTGCTTACCAATCATGAGGTAATCGCGGTCGGAATCGGAGCAGGCGATGATCCATCGAGCGCCGCGCTCAACGTCTATCTGGATAATGACACTCCTCAGATTCGACGTAAGGTACTCTCAGAGGTCGGCAAGGTTAAGGTGAACTTCAAGCATGCCGGCAAGTTCAACCCGCTCTGAGTACTACAGGCGATCTGATCGCGAAACGATGGAAAAGCAAACGAGAATTTCCGATCCGAACCGCGCACGAGGGATGGATATAGGTTTGACTATCTGATAGTCCACGTCAGCGCATTCGATACTCGGGAGATAGGAATCGATGGCTGACCAGGTGCAGGTCTATTTCAACCCTTTCGACCCGGAGTATCGCGCCAATCCCTATCCTTCTTACCACGCCTTGCGCGATGGCCCCCCGAAGCAGCTGAACCTGTTTCTGCCGGTCACGCTGGTAGCCCGATATGCGGACGTCGTCGCTGTGCTACGCGACTATGAGACATTCTCCAGTGAGCGTCCCGAGGTTCCGGGCCGCGAGTTGACCGATCCGTTTCGGGGCGCACCGACCATCGAGACTGCGGATCCGCCGGTTCACACCCGTCTGCGCAGGCTAGCGGCCAAAGCCTTCACCCCCTCTCGGATCAGCGGGATGGAGCCGCGAATCCGCGCCATTGCGGCAGAATTACTGAATCACACGGCGCCCGGCGGCGAATTCGAAGCGATCACAACCTTCGCTGATCCGCTGCCTGTTCGCGTGATTGCGGAAATGCTCGGAGTTCCTGATGAGCGTCAGACTCAATTCAAACATTGGTCAGATGCCATCATTGCCTCGATCGCGGTAGTGCCCGGCTCGCCGCCACCGCCAGGATCAATCGAAGCGTCCGATGCGTTGCGTGAGTTCTTCACCGAGGAGATTTATCGTCGGAGGCGCAATCCCGGCGATGATTTGATTAGCGTGCTGGTCGGCGCCCACGACGAGCGCGAGGCGCTCAACGCCGAAGAGTTGCTCGCGTTCGTGATCCTTCTGATGATCGCGGGCAACGAAACCACCACCAACCTCATCGGCAATGGACTGCTAGCGCTCGGGAGGAATCCCGACCAGTTGGCACGATTGCGCCGCGAGCCGCAGCTTATGGCCTCTGCTGTGGAAGAGATGATCAGGTACGATAGCCCGGTGCACTCCACCGTCCGGGTGGCGCGCAAAGACACTGACATCGCGGGGACCGGCGTAGCAGCCGGCAGCATTGTCATGGTTTTGTTATCGGCGGCGAATCACGACCCTTTGCAATTCCCCGAACCTGGTCATTTCGACATCGCTCGCCAGCCCAACGCGCACGTTGGCTTTGGCGAGGGAATCCACTTTTGTATTGGCGCACCGCTGAGCCGCCTCGAAGCATCGATCGCATTCGAGATGGTGCTGGCGCGATTCCCCGATTTGCGGCTGAGCAATCCCGAGCCGGCGCTGACTTACAAGGGTGCGTTATCGATGCGAGGAGTAACCTCTCTGCCGATGCTGACCTAGATCCAGACTGGTGCAGCGCGCTCAAATTTCTTTGATGCGATTGTAGAGGTTCGACCAACCGATTCTATCTAAATCGACGCGGTTATTTTTCGGCTGCGCTGGCCGGCGTTTGCGGTGGCTTGTTGCCCGGTCGCCACGCCAAGTCACCGCTCGCAACGTAGGTTAACATCGCAATCAGCATCAGACCTACGGCGATCCAGAGCCTCCAGTCCCTGTGCGCACTTCTCCAGTAGGGACGGTGGAAGCCGACGCTCTCGCTGTCGGAATCTCTATGCCGATGATGTTTTGATTTACCCATTATTTGGTCGCCTTACCTGAGCTTTCCCGAATGACCTCGGACAAGCTCTCCTTACTACACCTCTTTCAATGGAGGGAAAACCGGCCTGCGCCTTAAATTCCTGACGACCGTATGTAAAGTCCGCTGGTTACTGGACCTGGGCCGCAGAAGCAGGCCAACCAGAAGTTGAGTTTTCGGGTTTTCGGTCATTTGGCGTCGACGCCAGTTGGGTCGCTGGTCTCGAATGGGGTGCTGATGGATGAGCATCACGGAAGGTGGCGAGAAAGGTGTCTGTTGGGGTCCAGTGCCAAGCTGACGGCATCGCCAGACGGAAGGCTAAGTGGGGGTCGGCACGACCCTCGCACTGACGCGCCACGATCAGAATAGATTTCCCTCCAACATTAATAAGGAAAAACGAGTATCGTACCTCGAGGCGAATGCGCGCGGAAACATCGCCGGCGGACCCGGTTCAGGTGGCGGACTTCCGCGAAGGAAGAAGAACGACGATTGCGCGCGACGGCTTTCGAGCATGACAGTGCCTGGCTCGATGTGGTTGCGCCAACGGCCGGTTAATGGAAACCCATCGCACGATGGAGCGCGGAGCTGGTCTCGGGTCGCAACGATGCGTATGCGAATGTCCGGATGATTCCACCGTAGGATATCAAAACAAGTGGACCATTCAATCCTGTTTAAGGCAGTGACCCGCCATACAGCCGCCGCGATGCGAGTTAGAAAGCGGGGTTGCATAACTCGCGTACGAGACCGGCGCTGCCCGTGAAATAGCGTACCATCCGAGCACGATTGCGAATCATTCTCCGATATGTCGATAAGGCGCTTCGCAAGCCCGGTAGAACTGCTGCTCTTTGGTGTGGCATGGCAGCGGAACGCGGACTTCTATCCTGACTGGTTTCTCTTAACCCAGGGCGATCCGCCCATCGATTGCGCGGTCACCGGATTATAGCGGGCGAAATGCGGGAGTACTCCGCATTCTGGAACGGGAGTTCCCCGAGTTCCTTTGCGATTTTCAGCTCGTTTAAGAGGTAAACTGTTCGACCCTGTCCCGTCAGGGAGGCCACCCGGTTCGGGAGAAATTCGAACGCTGCCGTGATGTGATTTGAGGTTTTTTTTGAGCAGCGTCAGGTTATCGCGGAGCACCTGATGGCGTCTTACGCTAGGACGATCGAGATGACCGAAAAGGCGCTGCCCAAGCCAGGCGGGCACTTCGCATTCCAAGCCGTGCTCGCGCGCGAAGCTTTGAGGAACATGTATCGAAAAACGCTCGTGCCCCGTCGCCCATGGCGGCCCAGCGAGGTCATGCTGACCGAGGGGGTGCGTCTAGCTCAGCGCCGAAGGGCAGCTTCGCGAATTCGCGATCCCAGCGCGTCTTGATTGGCCATCAGCGTTGCGGGATTTTGTGCGACTCCAAGGCAGCGGGCGCGCCATCGACGTAGCCCAACTTGTGGATCGCCTGCCATGGCGTCTCCAGAAAAGGCGCTGGAGTTCCGGGGGCATTTCGTCGTGCCACGATCCAATCCGGCCGCGTCTGAAGAAAATTCGGCCGACGCTCGTGCAGCCGCTCAAACCTCAACGGTTCATTTCCCGTGCGCGTCAGGGGTATCGCGAGGGCACGCAGAACCTCGCCCACCCATCGCTCCGGGTCGCGTAGGAGATCCTCGAATCGAATGAAGAATGTGTTTGCGACGCGCCAGCAACTCTATTCGGACACGTGCGCAGACCAGGACGCGTGTCGAATAAGGTGTTCCCGAAGTTCGCGGAAGTAGTTCTTACCGATAATCCGCAGCGCGGATGATTCGAGCGGCCGAGGCTTGAACTGTCGCTTCCTCTGGTAATGCGCCATTGAGACATAAGAATCTCGCCCGTCGCGCAATAGATAAATTGCCGGATTGGCGTCCGATGGTCGCTGAGGGGTTTTGATGAAATAAATCTGACGGCGGCGCGCGAGCTCCTCGATCGGCGCAGGCAGTTCTTCTGCCGCAGTCACGTTGATCGCTCCGATCACCCGGGCCGTGAAGTCTGAGTAGGTATTCTGCCCGTATAGATTGTGGAGGGGAGTGCGGAAGAAGGGGTTCCCCGATCTTGGGAAAGACGCGAGCCAGATGATCGGCGAACGCGGACTCTGATAGGTTTCATGGTAGTAGCGAGTCTAGCGCGACCGAGCGCCGTATTTGGCACTGCACCACCATCCAGAGGTTCATGTTGTCAAACCTCCTCGTGTCTGCAGCCTGTTGACAGGGCCGATAATCGCCGACGTGGTGATACTGTGACGACTTCTCGACTGTGGGTGGAATCTTCTTCGCACTGATGAACATCGCATGCATCTTCCTTATAACGATTATTATGGGCGCGGCGTCGTGTCGGACCTCAGCCGCTGATGGCTATGTTTTCGCCGGGCGATGAGGTTAGCCTCCATCTGGTGGACCACCTTCGGGATTGCCGCCGGGCAATCGCGTCCGTATACTCCGGGAGGGGAGTGCTATTTCCTAGCGCCGCCAGAGCGACAATGTCATCGCTGAATCTAGTGGCCTGTAACATTGATAATGGTATCGCTTTAGTGTAGCGTAAGGCATGCG
>VFSW01011410.1_pt1 | contig 12498 bp, 9 predicted proteins | sample 5358111 | NCBI WGS metagenome assembly VFSW01 (sample SAMN11554181, study PRJNA540505) | mine drainage metagenome | isolation source: sediment from site ElyBrook_90M | place: USA: Ely Copper Mine, Vershire, VT | collected 2017
GGTGGGTGTGTGTTTTGTTTTTTTTTTTTATTTTGGGTTGTGTTTTTTTTTAATCCTGTTTGATTTGGGGGGGGGGGGGGGGGGGGGGCGCGGCGAAGCCGGCAAGACCGAGCACGGCCGCCCAGCACGCCAGCACGGCGCGCGCGGGAGGATTCAGGAGACAAGCTTTCGACATCCGCTGACCTAGGAGAGCCCCGTGAATCCCATCATAATGCACCGCAACGGATGCCCTGTCCTGTCTCCGGAAGGCGACATCAACCGACGATCTTGCCGTTGACGAGTCCGGCGAGCGGCTGGAAGGCGATCAAGGCGTCGAGCGCCGAGCCGGTGCCGAGGGTGTTGTTGACGTTCGGCGCGGGATAAAGCGTCGGAAAGTTCGCCTGCGTGCCGTGCAGCGCCATGTAGTTGAGCACCACCATCTGCACGAGATTAAACACGTTGTTCGCGCCCGGACTGCCGGTCGTGTTCACCGACCCATCGGCGTTGAAACTACCCATCTGCAGGCTCGCTTCGGGATTGTTCTGCGCCGGCAGCGGCTTGCCGTAGGGGTTGAAGACGAGAAAATAATTCGCCGCGGTGTTGGAATTGTCCGCGGTCCAAACACCCTTGCCGCGGCCTGCGGCGGAATTGTCGATCATGCCGTTGCTGAAGAGCGAGCCGTCGCTGAAAACGTAGATCATCAAGGGCTTGCGGCGCCGCGCGGCGAATTCGAGGCAGGCGCCGATACATTCGCCGGCGGTGAAATCGCGCGACTCACCCGTGGCGCGATCGCCCGTGTGATAGTCGAAGCCGCCGAGTTCGATCGTGCCGGCCGCGGCATTGCCCTCGATCACGAGCTTCATCACCGCCGCGGTCCTCTGGAAGTCGCTGTTCGAGGCGTACTCGCTCGAGTTGAAGATGCCGCTCGGACCGACCACATCCGGGTCGAGGTCCGGGTTGACCGCCGAGGGGCTGCTGAACTTGTCGGTCACGTACGCGGCCTTCGTGTAACCGCAGGCGAGCAGCTGTTTGGCATTGGCATCGGCGCTCGGATCGGTGTACGCCTGAACCTGGGCGTACTTCGCGTCGCTGATGCGCTTCATCGACTCCATGACCGCCGTGACATCGGCCGCGTTCGGCAGCAGCGTGCTCAACTGCCCGGTGTTGACGAGCCCGACCACGTCGGCCGAACTCGCCACCTTGGTCGGCTGCTCCGCCACGTTGATCATCGTCGCCGGCGCCACCGAGTTGCCGCCGGCGACGGTGCTCTCGGTGCCGATCAGATTGAGCAAGGCGCCGCGCGCGCCGACCTGGTAGATGCCGTAGAGCGGGTTCAAGGGGTTGATGTTGCTGTCGTTCTGCGACAGCGCCGGAATCACCGTGCCGTTCGTGTTGGCCATCGCCAGCGCGCCGGTGCGGGTTTTCATGCCGCGCAGATGCGCGCTGTCGGCGTGATACCTGAGCCCGAAGCTCGCATCGACGCTGCTGCCCGCGGTGCTCGCGCTCGGAATCATCGTGCCCGGCAGGCCGAGCTTGTTGTAGCCCGCGGTGCTGAGGAAATCGAGCTGCCCGCCCGGCCCGCCGACCAGCACGTTCGAGCCGGCGATATTGCCGCCGCCGGCCAGATCGAAGGCGATGAACGGCACCAGCCCCGCGCCGAGCGAGATGCCGCAGGGCCCGAGGAGCGCCTGCAGATCCGGTGCGAGCGTGGCGTGTGCCCGGCGTGGCGCGCCGAGCAGCCCGAGCAGCGAGGGCGCGATGACGCTCGCGGCGCCGGTGAGAAAGCCCTGCGCCAGGAACTCACGCCGCGTGCGCGGACGTGGGTGATCGGCGTGGCGCAACGGCTGCAGCGGATTCACGGTTCTGGACTTCTTGCGCATCGTTCGAGACCTCGGTGGCTGCGGTGGCTCGTCAATCGATCAATGTGTCGGCGCTGCCGAGCGCGGCCGCGCAGGCGGCGCTCGTGACGGCGAGCACCCGCGCCGTGTTGTTGCACGGACTCGACGCGCTGCAGAGCGTGCCGACCAGCGAATCGAGCTCGTTCGTGACCGTCGAGGCGGCCGGCTGGTCGGCGAGCGGCGCGCCGTTCGGCGCGCTGCCGAGCACGTGCGCGGCGATCGGACCGGTCACCGAATCGATGCCCGCCTGCGTCGAGAACAGCGAGCCGTTGAAGGTCACGCCCGGAAACATCTGCGCCGCGAGCGACGGGGTGTTGACCATCACGCTGCAATACTGGATCGCGAGCTGCGCGATGCCGACCTGGTTGGCGGCGACGAAGCCCTCGAGGGTCGGCGAGGACGGCAGCTGCTGCTGCACGCTCAGGTAGGTCTGGTTGACCGCACTCTGCGTCGTCGGCACCCCGGTGATCTGCGACATGGTCGCGTTGATCTGCGCGAAGGTGCGCAGACCGATCGCCGAGGACGGCGGCAGATCCGGCGGCGTCGGCGGCGGTGCCGGCGCCGGTTCGACGACGACGTGCGTTTGCGAGCCGAGCTGATCGAAGCTCAGGAAGAACTGGTCGGTCGCCGGGTTCTGAAGCGGTATCACCGTGCCGATCGGCGACAGCAGTTCGCCCTGGGCCGTGTAGTTTGCGGCGGTCACGGTGGTGTCGAGCGGGATGTACGCCTGGCCGACGTTCGGAATGGTGCCGTCGACGCCGATGCGGATGCCCTTGACGACGATGCCGTTCGGGGTCACGGTCGGGTCGAGCGAGATGAAGGTCGGCTGCGTGAACAGATAGCTGTAACTGTCGTACTGGCTGACCGTGAACATGACGTAGGACTGCGGTACGCCGGTGACGTCGGTGACGTTGAACAACATGAAGTAGCGCTGACCGACGCCCGCCTGGTAGTTCTGCAGGACCTGCGCGGGGGTCAACGCACGGTCGTGGATCGCGACGAATTTGATCAGTCCCGACCACGGCCGGTCTCCGGAAACCTCGTTGCCGAGCACCAGCGCGAAGCTCGAGTTCCAGTTGGAGATCGCGTCGCCCTGCTGCGGATCGGTGACCGGAATCTGCACACCGTTCACGTAGATCCGCCGGCCGTTGACCGGATCGTAGGTCAGCACCACGTGCTGCAGGGCCGCCTGCAGATCATTGGCGCCGTCCGGGGTCGACACCTGCGGCATGCCGTTCAGATCCGAGCCGGAGGTGCGCAGCATGAAGTCGTAGTTCTGGTTGGTCTGACCGAGGGTGAAGTTGCGCGCGTTGTCGCCCCCGGAGTAACTCACCATGTAGGCGTTGTTCGCCGCGAGGCTCGCCGGCGCGACCCAGGCCTCGATCGTGAACTCGCCGGTCGCCTGGATCAGATTGTAGATCTTCTGGCTCCCCACGCTCGAGGCCTGCGCCTTGCCGCCCGGCGCGATGTCGATTCCCCAGCCGCCCGCCCAGGTGACCGGGCCGCTCAGTGTCAGGTCCGCCGACGGCTCCACGCCGCTCGTGTCGTAGGCGACGTCGCCCGAGCCGGTCTGGAACTCGTATTTCGCGATCACGTTCTGGTCGAAGCGGTTGTTGCCGCTCGCGACGATGCCGTCGGCGAGGGTCAGTGCCTTGCTGACGACCAGCGACGGATCGATGCTGGTCGGCGTGAGCATGCCGGCGAAGCGCTGGATCGCCGCGAGCATCTGCGCCGCGTCGTTCGAGCACACGTCCCAGCAGTTGTGCGATTCGGTGGCGAGCTTCAGGTAGAAGCGCGAATTGGCCGGCGTGTTCAGGTCGATCTTCGCGAGCGCCTGCTGATAGGCCTGATTGATGTCGCTCGAGGCGAAATAAGGCGCCTGCGGCACCGCCGCGCTCGGCGAGTGGCAGCGCGAACAGTATTGCGTCAACAGAGGATAGACCGTCTGCTGGAAGTCGCCCGGATCGGACGGGAAGTTCAGGCTCTGACCGACCGTGTGGATCGCCGGCGCGGTGAGCTTGACCTTCGTGCCGCCGCCCGAGGAAGCGCCGGCCCAGTTCGCGATCCAGGTCGTGAGGATCTGCGCGCAGGCGGCGTTGTCCGGCAGCCAGCAGTTGTGCCCCCCCGCCACGTGCTGCACGAGCAAAGAAGCGGCCGGATCCTGCAGATTCACCACCGAGTTGGCCGCGGCATAGGCGAGGTTCACATCGTCGCTGCGCGCGAACGTCGGCACCTGGCCGGGCGAGGTCGCGTTGTGGCACTGACCGCAGCGGTTCTGGCTGCGCACGTTGTTCCAAAAGCTGACCGCGAAGGCCTGCACGTCGGCGGTGGCCGGTGCGGGCCCGGTGTAGGCGTTGGCGGTGCTCGTGGGCGCCACTGCGGCCGACGGCGTCGTCGGCGCACCGCCGCTGCTGCAGGCGGCCAGACCGAACAGCGCCGCCAGAACGATCAAGGTCGGTTTGCGCGCGAGGTTCATATTCAGTTCCCCATGCAATAGACGGCCGACTCGGCGAACACCTCGCGCAGCGAATAGTTGTGCGCCTTGAACGAGGCGATCATCTGCGTGACCTGATTGCGGTCGGCGGCGTTGCTCGGCGCCCGGTAACAGACGTCCTTGAACACCCTCGTGACCTGGCAGCTCGCGAACGCCGCACTGTTCTCCAATTCCTGACCGAGCGATTTCGCCCCCTCGCCGCTGCCGGGCAGCTGCGGATCCCAGCCGAGCAGCGCGTTCGGTCCCGAGCGCCAGCGGTTGCTCCAGTCATCGTTGGTGGTCACGTAGCCGTCGGGGAAGTTGGTCGCGTTGATCAGGTACTTCGGCTGCACCTGGCCGGGTGTGTAGACCAGCGACTGCGTCGTGTCGTCGAAGTTGTAATAGGCGAACGCCTGTGCCATCGGGTCCATGCCGCTGTGACAGCCGATGCAATTGTTCAGGAACAGCCGGCTGTCGCCGCCCGGGCTGCGCGTGACGTCCTGGCGGATGCGGTCCGGTGGACGGGTCGTGTCCATGATCGTCTGCAGATCCGCGCACAGATGGTTCATCATCGTGAAGCGGAACATGCGCCGGTTCGTGCCCTTGTCGAAGAAGGCGGCCGCGGCCGCCCGCGTCGTCAGCACGCCGGCCGTCGCCGATGACGGCAGCCCGGTCACCGAGGACTGGGTCACCGCGACCAGATGCGCCTTCAGGTCGACACCGTTGTCATCGAGCGCCTGGTACATGTCGTTGTTGCTCATCGAGTACGCAGGCAGGCCGAGGCTCGGATCCGCGACGTAGACGAGGTCGGCCGACAGCAGCGTGTTGAAGGGCACGTTGTCGCGCACCATGCCGATCACGGTCGCCGTGTAGTCGTTCAGCGGCGCGAACACCGTTTGCGCGGTGTTGGTCCAGGGCGTGGCCAGATTGCGGATCGTGTCGTTGTAGAACGCCGGGTCCTGGGTCGCGAGCAACGCCGCGCTCAGCGGATCGGTCTGCGTCATCTGCAGAAGGATCGCGGGCGGCGCCGGAATGCCGGCGATGCGGCTGTAGATCCTCTCCGCCTGGGTCGGCGTCGTGGTGGCGGCCGGCAGCGAACGCGCCGCGAGCAGCAGCAGCGCGCACGCGGCAATCAGCATGCCGGCGTGCCTGGTTCGCGGGAGCCTTTCGGCAGTCTCGTTCTTCATGGGTTCATCCGCTCGCAAGAAGTTTTGGAAATTCTTTCTCCGCCAGGGTGGATATTACGTGCCGACAAACACTCTGCGAGTTGTCTCGGCGCGGCGACGTCGGCTTTTCGCGACAGTACTCGGCGCACCCGCCGCGCCTATATCCTGCCTGCCGATGGGAGTCCGATGATGACTACACGCCGCTACGGCCGCCTCCGACGTGCACTCGGCTGGGCGGCACTGCTCGCACCGCTCGCCACGCTGTTCGGCTGCTCGAGCGCCGTCAGCGGCCATGCGCCGGGCGTGGCCGGCGGCCAGAGCCTGAGCCCCGGCGAGTTCAGCTTTCCACTCGCCTACATCAAACGCCCGTTCCCGAAGACCGACATCGACGTGCGCGATCCGATCGCGATGACCCCGGGCGGCGACCTGTACGTGCGCGACCAGGCGAGCGCCGGCGCGCCGGAAACCGACGTCACCGGCGCGATCACCAAGGGTCAGGGGGACGTGCGCGATCTGGACGTCTCGCCCGACGGCACGAAGCTCGTGTTCGCGCTGCACCTGCCGATGCTCGCTAACACGCCGGCGAGCCTGCAGCCGACCTGGAACATCTACGAATACGACGCGACCACGAAGAAGCTCACGCAACTGACGAACGACGACATCACGACCGGCGATGACATCGGCCCGCATTTCCTGCCCGACGGGCGGATCGTGTTCGCCTCGAGCCGCCAGACGACGACCCAGGCGGTGTTGCTCGACGAGAACCGCCCGCAATACCCGGCGCAGACCGAACGCGGCTTCAACCCGCAGCAATCGATACTCGCGCTGCACGTGATGAACGCGGACGGCACCAATATCCACCAGATCACCTTCAACACCGGCCACGATTTCGACCCCTCGGTGCTGAACGACGGCCAGATCGTCTTCTCCCGCTGGGAACAGATCGGCGGCACCGACGAGATCAACCTCTACCGGGTCAATCCCGATGGCACGGGTCTCGAGCTGTACTACGGCGCGAACAGCCATGCGACCGGCGCGAACATCGCCGGCACCAACGACAATGTGATCCAGTTCCTCGAGGCGCGACAAAGGCCGGACGGCAGGCTGCTCGTCATCGACCGGCCGTTCCTCGGCACGCAATTGGGAGGCGATGCGCTGCTGATCGATGCCGACCAGTTCGTCGAATACGATCAGCCGACGCTCACGGCGGCGGCCGCCGCGGCCACCGGCCCGGCGCAGATGAGCGCAACCGCGCTCGGCGTGACGACCGATGCGAACCTGCCCTCGCTCGGCGGGCGCATCGCCTCGGCCTACCCGCTCTACGACGGCACCAACCGCATGCTGATCAGCTGGTCGCCGTGCCTGCTGCTCGACAACTCGGTGACACCGCCGGCGACGACGGTGTGCAGCACGTCGGGCGCGGCATCCGCGGGCGCGCAGATGGCACCGCCGCAGTACACGCTCTGGCTCTACGACCCGGGCACCGGCACCCTGGTGCCTGTCCTGAGCGCCGCCGCCGGCACCATGATCGTCGATCCGGTGATCATGCAGCCGCGCTCGCCGGCGCCGACTTTCCTGCCGGACACCGTGCCCTCGGGGGCGGCGGCGACGCTCGCCGACAATGGCGTCGGCGTGCTCGACATCCGCAGCGTCTATGACGTCGACGGCAAGCAGGAGAACCCGGTCGACGGCGCGCCGGTCGACATCGCCACGCTAGCCGATCCGAGCAAGACCAGCGCCGCCCAGCTGCCGATACGCTTCATCCGCATCGAAAAGCCGGTGGAGATTCCGCCGACCACGGTGCGCAAGACCAACCCCTCGGCCTACGGGCCGACCGACAAGGGAATGCGCGAGATTCTCGGCTACGCACCGGTCCAGCCGGACGGCTCGGTCGACATCCAGGTGCCGGCCAATGTGCCCCTTACGCTCGAGTTGCTCGACGCCAACGGCCGCCGCGTCGGACCTGAGCACCCGAGCTGGCTGCAGGTCATGCCCGGGGAGACGCACACCTGCAACGGCTGCCACGAGCCGGCGGGACCGCAATCGCCGACGCCCTCGCACGGCCGCGGCGGCTTGACCGCCCCGGCCTACAATGGTGCGCCCCCGGGCGGCTTCCCGGACACCACGCCGAGCCTGGTGGCGAACGCCGGGGAGACCATGGCCGAAACGCTCGCCCGCTCGACTTGCGTGACCACAACCGGATGCTCGCAGGTGCTCAGCCCCGACCTGATCTACAACGACGTCTGGACCAATCCTGCGGTCTCGACACCGAACCTGCCGATCTCGCTGCTATACACGGACTTGCTGACGCCGGCGCCGATCAACGGCAGCTGCCTGCCGTGGAATGCGCAATGCCGGATCACGATCGAGTATTTGCAGCACATCCAGACCTTGTGGGATCTGCCGCGGCAGACGCCCGACCCGAAGACCGGTGCGCTGATCGTGCACACCTGCGTGTCCTGCCACAGCCCGGTGAACGCGCAGAATCAAGCCCAGGTGCCCGCGGGATACCTCGACCTGACGTCGAGCGTCTCGAGCGTCGATCCGAGCGTCGTCACTTCGTACGAAGATCTGCTGTTCCCCCACGCCGAGCAGCAGCTTAATATGGGGGTGCTCACGCCGGTGGTCGACCCGACCACGGGGCAGACGGTGAATGCACCGGCGCCGATGAGCGCCGGCAGCGCCACCGCCTCGTCGCCGTTTCTCGCGATCTTCGATGGCCGGGTGCACGACAGCGTCGTCGATCACACGGGCTTTCTGTCTCCGGCGGAACTGCGGTTGATCTCTGAATGGCTGGACATCGGTGCCCAATACTATAACGACCCCTTCGTCGCGCCCGCGGCGAATTGATCCGATGCGCAACGCCTTAATGCTCGCGCTGTGGCTGGCGACGATCGGCGCCGCCGCGGCGCATGCCGCCGGGCGGCATGTGCGGCTGGTGGTGACACGCCCCTATCTGAACATGCACCTCGGTCCGGGGCGCGCCTATCCGGTGTTCTACGTCGTCGCGCGCGGTGAGACGCTCACCGTGCTGTTCAGCCGCACCGATTGGTACAAAGTGCGCGCGCCCCGCGGCGCCGAAGGCTGGGTGCGGCGCCGCGCCCTGATGCACACGCGCCTGCCCTCCGGCGCCCCGGCGCCGATCCCGCCGTACCCGGATTTCGCGACCCATCACTGGGAGATCGGCGCCGGCTACGGCGTCTACAACCGCCAGAACCTGGTCACCGCCTACGTCGACCGCTCGCTGACGCGCAGCCTGGATTTCGAGTTCGTGCTGCAACAAGCCTTCGGCACGCTCGATGATCGCTACATCGCGACGATCGGCCTGCGCCATACCTTCGTGCCCGAGTGGCGCCGCTTCTCGCCGACGGCCGGCATCGGCACCGGCTACCAGTACACCCAGGCGAAGGTGCCGCCAAAGCCGCTCGAGACCAGCAACCAACTCGCCTACGTCTCGGTGGGCGCACGCGGTTTCATCACGCGCCGCTTCATGTGGCGCTTCGACTGGCGCAGCTACGTCGTCTTCACGCACCAAAATTCCAACGAGGAACCGGAAGAATGGAAATTCGGCTTGGCGGTTTTCTTCTAGCAGCAGCCGCCGCGCTCGGCGCGCCGATGCTGTCCGGTTGCGCCTGGTTGCATCGGGGCGCACACCACCGACCCGTGCTGGTCGGCGCCCGCACGCCCTCTGGCGCCGCGGCGAGCGCCTCCGCGCGCCGCCGCCACGACACCGCGATCATCGAACCGCAGGTCACGCGCCACATCGTCAAGACCCCGAAGATCAAGTCGAGCGACTTCGAGATCGGGCCGTACTTCGGTGCGCTCAGCATCCAGGACTTCGGCACCAATCCGCTCTACGGCGCGCGCCTCGCCTACCACGTCACCACCCACGTCTTCATGGAGGGCTACCTCGGCCGCTCGACCGCCGGCACCACCAGCCTGCAGGACGTGTTCCCGAACATCACGGTGCTCAGCAACTCCGGGAAGCACTTCACGTATTACGACCTCGACTTGGGCTACAACGTACTTCCTGGAGAGGTCTATCTCGGCCGCGGACGGGCCTTCAACACCGAGCTGTACACGACGCTCGGAATGGGCGATGTGAAATTCGCGAACAAGGACCAGTTCGCTCTGAACTTCGGCGTCGGCGAACGCATCCTGATCACCGACTGGCTGGCAATGCATATGGACGTCCGCGACCACATTTTCGAGACCGACCTGACCGGCCGTGTCAAGAACGTCGACAACATCGAGGCAACGCTCGGCTTCACGGTGTTCTATTGATGAAATTGAGCAAGGAGTAACGATCGATGCGAAGCAACCCCGTTCGATTCATGCGGTTCTGCGCGCTCGTCGCGATCGTCGCGGCCTCGAGCGCGCTCGCCGCTTCCGGCGAGCGCGGCCCGGCGCCGCCGTTCACGCTGACGACACCCACCGGCCAGAAGGTCTCGCTCAGCCAGTTCAAGGGCCAGGTGGTGATGGTGAATTTCTGGGCCACCTGGTGCGGGCCCTGCCAGCAGGAGATGCCGCTGCTCAATCAGATCTACCAGCAGTACGCGCCGGCCGGATTCACGCTGCTCGGCGTCAACGTCGACACCAACGAGGCCAAGGTCAAGGCGCTGCTCGCGCGCCGGCCGGTGAGCTTCACGGTGCTGCTCGACCCGAAAAACCAGGTCGCCGGCGAGTACCACGTCGAGGAGATGCCGAGCACGGTGATCATCGGTCGCAAGGGCAACATCCGCTATGTGCACCGCGGTTACAAGCCCGGCGACGAGAACGCATATCAGGATCACATCCGCCAGTTGATCCAGGAGTAGCCGTGCGAGGATTCCGACTGGTCTTGATCGGCGCTGCGCTCGCCCTCGGCGGCTGCGCGAACATACAACCCTGGGTGAAACCCTACGAGCGGAATCACCTCGCCGATCCGATCATGTCCTGGAACCGCGACGCGGTCTCGGCCGCCTACATGAACCACCTCTTCGAGACGCGCGAAGGCGCCCGCGGCGCGACCGGGATCGCGGGCGGCGGCTGCGGCTGTAACTGACCGGCATGGCGCAGGAAGAAGGCAAACTCGCCCGATTGTCCGCGCTCGCGGCGCTGCTGCTCGCGCGCACGGCCGCCGCCGCCGTGCTGCCGGAGGACCGCGCCGACATCTTCTACAGCGACTACAACGGCGGTGGCATGAACATCACCGGAAAGTCCGTCTCGGTGCGCAAGAAATTCTCCGAGCAGCTCGGCGTCGAGGCGGACTACTTCATCGACACGGTGACCGGCGCCTCGATCGACGTGCTGAGCAGCGCGAGCACGATCCACGACCAGCGCCGGCAAAAGAGCCTGACGCTCAACTACATCCGCGACAAGACCGAATACACCGCCTCCTACACCAACAGCGTCGAGGACGACTACATCTCCAACACGACGCACTTCGGCCTGAGCCAGGACATGTTCGGCGATCTGACCACCGTGACCCTCGGCTTCACGAACACCCGCGACCGCGTCGGCGAACACAACGGCGCCGTCACCACCTGGCTCGGTCACGCCTACAGCCTGAGCTACGAGGCCGGCTTGACGCAGATCCTGACCCGCAACCTGATCGCGGGCGTCGATTTCGAGGTCGTCACCGACCAGGGTTACCTCGCGAACCCCTACCGCAGCATCCGCTACCTCGATCCGTCGAGCGCGAAGGGTTATTCGCTCGGCGCACAGGTCTATCCGGGCACCCACACGAGCGACGCGATCGCCGCCCGCGCAAAGTACTACCTGCCCTACCGGGCGGCGGTCTCCGTCTCCTACCGCTACTACGGCGACACCTGGGCGATCCGTGCGAACACGGCCGAACTCGGCTACACCCAGCCGGTCGGCCGGCGCTGGGTCTTCGAGGGCCGTGTGCGCTACTACCAGCAGAGCGCGGCGAGCTTCTACAGCGACCTGTTCCCGTTCGCCGGCTCGCAGAATTTCATGGCGCGCGACCAGACCCTGGCGGCGTCGAAGAACCTGATGCTGGACGCCAAGGCGACCTACGCATTCCTGCCCGACGGCTGGAAGATCTTCAAGCGTGGCACCGTCACGCTGGAATACAGCCGCATCAGCTTCAAGTACGGCAACTTTCGCAACATCAAGAATTACGGCCTGCCCGCCTACCCGGCCGGCACCGAGCCGCTCTACCATTTCAACGCGAACGTCTTCCAGGTCTACCTGTCGATGTTCTTCTGATCGCGGGAAAATCCGTGAAGAAGCCGTCGATGCCGATCGCCAGATAGCGGTCGATCTCCTCGGCGAGGCGGCCATGATCGGCCGGCGAGGCGCCGACCCGCAGATCCTCCGGCAGGAATTCGTTCTCGGCGCGAAACGTCCAGGCATGCACCTTCAGTCCGCAGCGGTGCGCCTCGTTCACCCCGTCGGCCGTCGCCAGCGCCTTCCAGATGCCGATCGCGTCGGCGTATCGGGCGATCTCCTCGAGGTCCCCGAGCGCATGCTCCAGCAGCTGCACCAAGGGCAGCCGGGTCATCCCACGCAGCATTCGCAGATTTTCCGGATCGAAGGACTGGATGAACACCGGCGCGCCGCCCGGCCCGTGGCCGTGGCGCGTGAGGGCCTCGAGCAGCGGCTTCTCGAGCGCAAGACCTAGGGCGCGAAAATGCGCCGGATGCTTGGTCTCCGGATAGACGCCGACTCTCGAGGCCGCGTCGCGACCGCGGTTGGCCGCGGCGGCGAGTTCGAGGATCTCCTCGAAGGTCGGCACCTCGAGGCGGCCGTCGAAGGCGGTGTTACGCGGCCGTAATTCCGGCAGCCGTTCGCGCGCGCGCAGCGTCTTGATCTCCGCGAGCGTGAAGTCCTCGGTGAACCAGCCCGTCATGGTCTCGCCATCGATGATCTGGGTGCGGCGCCGCGCGGCGAATTGCGGGGGAGCGGCGACGTCGGTCGTGCCGCCGATCTCGTTTTCATGGCGGGCGATCAGCACGCCATCGCGGGTCATCACCAG
>VFSW01011411.1_pt1 | contig 12498 bp, 8 predicted proteins | sample 5358111 | NCBI WGS metagenome assembly VFSW01 (sample SAMN11554181, study PRJNA540505) | mine drainage metagenome | isolation source: sediment from site ElyBrook_90M | place: USA: Ely Copper Mine, Vershire, VT | collected 2017
GTGCTTCGAATGATCGCGGTCATTGGCGTGGTCTCATTGGGCGTCGCTGTTGTTGGCTATTGGTCGTATCTCGGGCAGAACTCAACGTTTGCCGCTGTTAATCGGGCCGCCGACCTCAGAAACGGTCTAGCCGAGGTCCGTATCGCGGCCGCCGACCTAAAAACCAATCCAACGGATACGAGGGAAAAAGCAAGTTTTGCGCACGCGATGGACTATTTCGTCGCATTGACCAATCGAGTATCCAAAGAATCGATCTACGATCCCGTCGGGCCGCATATGCCGGCGGCTCGAAGTGCCGCTCGAGATTTCATGGCGGATCCGACGTCGGCATCCGCGAGCGATGAATTACGCTCGGTTATTGCGGAGCTCGATTTGGCAATTGCGTCGCGGACTGCATATCAAACTTCGGTTGCGCTCGATGTTCAACGTCGTTCGTTATATGCATTAGTTGAAATTTCGCTCGCGCTTCTGGCTGCCTGTGGTGTCGTCGGGTACCTCGCCTTTCGGCCGATGCATGACGAGATTTCCGGACTCGAGAATGGTGCCGAAGCAGACCGCGAGCGGTTGCGTTCGCTTTTCGAGCTGATGCCCGAAGGCTTGGTCATGTGCGATCGTGACGGCACGATCTCGGAAGTCAACGATGCACTCCTGAAAATTCTTGGTCAGCGACGTCGTACCATATCGGGAGCGCCGCTGCGGTCGCTCTTTGCCGCGGAAATGTCGTCGCAGCTTGACGAACCGTTCGCACGTGCGCTAGAAGGCGCCGTCGTGTCGTTCGATGCACTCGTGGTCGATATCGAAGGCAATCGGCGCGACGTGCGTGCGATCTTGCTACCGAGTATGGCTGGCGACGAGGTTATCGCAATGTACGCAATTTTACGTTCAGTGCGTGAGATTGTCGTCGTAGAGCGTGCGTCGACTCAGCCAATGGCGACGGACGTCCAACCCGTTGCCGTCTTGGAGCCTACGACCTCGGTGCCGATGCAAGCCGATTACGACCTTCGCTTTCGAATGTTGTTCGATGCAAATTTTGAAGGCGGCGTTGCCTTTGATTCATCGGGTCGAGTCGAATATTTTAACGATGCCATGGTAACGCTCTCAGGGTATGCCCCGGGAGAAATCGCGGCGCTGAATCTCGATCGCCTCTTTACGACGACCGGCAAAGATGATATCGGGTCGCGCTTTCAAGCGATTGCCGCTGGTCAAGGGGCCGAGTTCGATGCTCGTCTGCGCTGCAAAGACGGGGCAATGCGACCGGTGCGAGTTCGCGCTCTTCCGTTCGGAAAAGATCAGCCAGGGGTGGCATTCTTTGCAAAAGATACCGCAACGGATCACGCACAACGCCGCCGTTCGAATGATCAACGCGAACGTTTGCGGGCTCTTTCAACGCTGGCTGCCGCCCACGCGCTGGATGTCGACGAACAGCTCGATCGAACGATGGAATTTTGCGTACGATCTCTCGAGGTTGATGCGGCAGTCGTTAATCAAATCGATGCCGATAGTGGGACGGCGGAGGTGGTTCGCTCCGCCGGAGCGGCCGCTCCTCATGGGCAGCGCTTTGCATTGTCGCAAACCTTTAGTCGTCACATCTTCGGGCGTCATCGTATGTTGGTTATTGACGACACCGATGCCGGTTTATGGCGAAACGATTTCGCACGTCGTAACGAACCGTGGAGATCGTTAATCGGCACGACGTTGTTTGTCGGCGAGCGGGCGTTCGGTACGTTGGTTATCGGTTCTCGGGAGTTGCGCGGAAGCGCCTTCGATTCTGCAGATATCGATTTCGTTCAATTAGTTGCAACGCTGATAGGTGCGGCACTTGAACGGGCCGAGCGAGATCGAGAGCTTGGGCAAATGGCAGTGACCGATAATCTTACCTCGCTGCCCAACCGGGCGTTTTTGCTCGAACATCTTCCGCGCGCCGTTACATCAGCGCAGCGTGGGCATACGCAGCTTGCCGTACTCTATATCGATCTTGATGGATTTAAACCGATCAACGATCGCTTTGGCCACGCAGCTGGGGATGAAGTATTGCAGCGAATTTCCGATCGGCTCCGAGAAGTCGTTCGCGGTGGTGACGTTGTCGCTCGCGTCGGCGGCGATGAGTTTGTCATCGTTCAAACGACGAATAGCGGAGCCGACGATGCGCGTCGTTTAGCCGATCGGATAACCGGAGTGTTGGCGGAGGCCATTGAAATTGAATCGACGTCACAATATGTCGGCGCATCGATCGGGGTTGCGCTTTATCCCGACGACGGAGAAGACGCTGAGGAGTTGTTGCGAAACGCCGATGCTAAGATGTATCGGATGAAACGCGCTCGTAAGCGCTCGGCAGTATAGCCTTTCGCGTGCGTGAAACGAGGTTTTTCGTCGAAGGCAAGCATGCTCAGGGCGAGTCGATTCCACTTGCCCCAGGGGATGCCCGTAAACTTCTTTCCGTTCTCCGAGCAAAATCCGGCGATATCGTCGAAATAATCGATTCGACCGCGCAACGGTTTTCGGCATCGCTTGAGATTGACGGCACACAGATTGTGGCGACCTTACATTCGCAGCTCACCGGGGCGACGACGGAGTTATCGCGTCGCGTCGATCTAGCTCAGGCATTACCCAAAGGCCAAAAGATGGACGACATCGTTGAGAAGGCCACGGAACTCGGGGTTACGACGATTCTTCCTTTTGTGAGTGAACGATGCATCGTTCGCGATGCACCATCGGCGCGAATTGAACGTTGGAACCGGATCGCACGCAGCGCGGCCGAGCAATCCGGGCGTGAGCGTTGTCCCCTCGTTCTCGATGCCACGTCGTATGCGCAACTCTTGGCCATGTTTGGAACATACTACCTCGTCCTTTTTGCGTGGGAAATGGCGCCCGAAAACCTGCGAACACACTTGCACGCTGAACAAACGGGCAGCATACTTCTCGTCGTCGGTCCCGAGGGTGGCTTCTCGCACTCCGAAGCCGATGAGGCGCAATCCTCAGGCGCTCAACTCATTGGACTCGGACCGCGAATCTTCCGAACCGAAACTGCGGCTCTTGTCGTGTTGTCGATACTAGGGTATTAACTCGGATAAAAGGACGTTTCGACGCTCGCGAGTCATGGCGGGGCTCGTCATCGTCGTGGTCATGGTGGTGTCCTTGCTTCAGGCAGCGGGCATCGCCTTGGTGCTTTTATCCGGACCGATTATCGGAGAACATATCAATGAAAGCGGATTGCGGAGGTCGATGGTTTTGCTCATCGCCTTGCGTTCCGAACACGTGATAAACCGGCATCGCGTTGGAGATCGGCGCGAGCTGCGTGCCGCGATCGACGAGCTTATCGCCCTTGATAAAAAAGTCGGAGATCCGTCGTCGCCGAAAGACCGAGCACTCTTCGACGGGTTCGTTTCCGCGGCAAATCGTGTCGCCGGCGGACGGGCGCAGAGTAGAGATGCAGTAGCTATTTCCTCGTCGACTCCGCAGCTATTCTCGGCATTCAATAAGAGTATCGAACGTGATGCAAGCTCGATGCTAAATTTGCGCGGCCGCATTCGAGCCTTGATTGTTGGCGGGTCGGCGGTGATCGTGCTCGTTGCCGGTACGCTCTATTTTATCGTCCTTCGACCCGCACTTTTACGCGGCGAACGTCTTATCGATGAACTTGCAGAACGTCGCGAACGATTGACCGCAATCTTCGAGGGCAGTCCGGATCCCATGGCATTGTATTCGGTTTACGGCGATTTAACAAAGGCAAATTCAGCGGCCACGAAATTATTTGGATTCGTTCCTGGCTCGGTGGGTAAACGGTTCGATTTTCATGTTTCGGCAACGTCGAAGTCGCTTGTCGAAAACGCGTTTGCAAGCGTTAAAAACGGCGACTCGGCCCAATACGAAGCTATTTTTGTTCGTGGAGATGGAAAAGAAGTTCCGGTCGCGGCAACGCTCTTTCCGATCCGGGTCGCAGGGCGCGTCGTGGAAGTGTGTGGGATCGTCAAAGATTTGAGCAGTATTACCGAAGCCCAGCGAGCAGTGCGTGAAAGTGCCGAATATTTCCGCTCACTTTTTGAAGGCGCATCGGATCCGATGGCGCTCTACGATACCGGCGGCCTGATCGTTCGTGGAAACGCGGCGTCTGCATCGTTGCTTGGCTTCTCGGGGAGCATTATTGGGAAACCTTATAGCGTTCATGTTGCTCCCGAAATGCATGGCTCGGCCGATGCCTGTTTTAGCAATGCTCTGCAAGGCAGGCAAGTTGAATTTGAATCAATTTTTCTCACGTCGGAAAATGCGCGAATTCCTGTGCTTGCGAGCCTGTCTCCCATTCGAGTCGATGGAGAAATCGTCGGAATTTTCGGGGTGGCAAAAGATCTCACCGAGATTCGCCTAGCCGAAGAAGCGATGCTGCGTAGCGAGAACGAATTTCGGTCTATATTCGATTTTAACCAAGATGCAAGTTTTGCTACCGACCTTCAATTCCGCATTGTCCGTGTGAACACCGCACTGGAAACTATGCTTGGCAAAAAAGCCGAAAATCTTCTTATGACTGATGTCGTGGATTTATTCCCGCCGGACGAGCGCCCGATTCTTGACAAGTTGGCGGAAAAAATTCGAGCCGGTGAAATCAGCACGATTGAAACACGCCTTCTCGGCATTGATGGCCGAGAGCTCGAAATTGTTGCGAGGTCGATTCCGATGTTCGCGCAAGGAACTCTCAGCGGCGCGTTTCATTTCTTGCGAGATGTGACGGAGCTTCGAGCTGCAGAGCGGCGCGAGGCTCTGCAACGCGAGCGTCTCGGTGCGGTTGCGCTTTTGGCCGCTGCTCACGCAATCGATGTCGACGAGCAAGTCGAGCGGATTCTTTCCTTCGGCCTGATGTCGTTTGGCATGCAAGCTGGCGAGATTTCGATCGTCCAAGGCAACGAGGTTGTCGCCTTGAATGGCATGGGTGAGGCTGTGTCGGCGGGGACGCGCATGCCCATTGAGCGTACGTTCACGCGACTATTTTTCGGCCAGCCCGATCCATTTTGCGTGGACGACATTGATGCTAGTGACGTTCGTAATGATCCGGCTGGCGAATGGCAACATTGGCGCTCGATTATCGGCGCAACCATTTTTGTCAGCGGTGTTCCCACCGGGACGGTGATTTTTCTTGGTCGCCTGCCGAGAACCTCACCGTTTGATGACGGCGATCGGAGTTTTCTGCAGGTCGTCGCCTCTTTGATCGGCTCTGCAATGGAGCGAGATCGCCAACAGCGAGAACTCGACGAACACGCACGAACCGACGCTCTCACCGGCTTGCCAAATCGCCCGGCCTTTTATGACGCGTTGCGCGCGGAAATTGCCCGAGCTCATCGAAGCCGGGAAAGCGTTAGCGTGTTGTTTTGTGCTCTTGACGGGTTTTCGGCGGTTAACGATGCCTTCGGACATGATGCGGGAGACGCAACGTTACGCGCGGTGGCCGATCGATTTCGTTCGACGCTTCGAGATGGGGATTATCTTTCGCGAGTCGGTGGCGACGAATTTCTTGTTTATCGGTACGACGCGCTGAATGATAATAGTGGAGAGAGGCTCGCCGAGCAGGTTGTTCAATCTCTTTCGCAACCGTTCGAGCTTGATGGCGTGGCTGCTCAGGTGGGTGTCTACGTAGGCTTTGCACTCTTTCCGGACGATGCGGATTCCGCAGACGACCTGATACGCTTGGCGAACGAGGCGAGGCGTGACGCGAAATCGGACGGCAAGGGCCCGGTCGCTCGCGCGCGCCGGGAACGGAGGGACCCTACGGCGTAAAGAGGCTGGATTCTATGTCTAGCTTTCCATTCTCATTCGTCGTTCCAACCTATAACGAAGCAGGGGGAATCGAGCGTCTCGTGCGCGCGACCTGCGATGTTTTCGCAAAAAACGGCCTCGATGGCGAACTGATCGTTGTCGATGACAATTCGCCGGATGGAACGGGAGCGATCGTCGATCGCCTTTCCGCCGAGCTTCCCGTCCGCTGCCTGCATCGACCTGGAAAGTTAGGGCTATCGAGTGGTGTGATCGACGGGTGGGCCTTCGCTCGCCCTGAATCGGTCGCCCTCGGTGCGATGGATGGCGACTTTAGCCACGATATATCGATTATTCCCGCAATGGTGGAGGCACTTGCTTCGGGTCGCTTCGGCCTTGCAATCGGGAGCCGGTACGTTCCTGGAGGTGGCATTTCCAATTGGCCCAAGCGACGTATCATCACGTCGCGCGTCGCCTGCATGCTGGCTCGCCCACTTACCCCAATTAACGATATTACGAGTGGGTTTTTCTTAGTGAAGCGAGAGGCGCTTGCTGGCGTAACTCTCGATCCGATCGGATTTAAGATCGGCCTGGAAGTGGTGGCCAAAGCGCATTATGGAAAAGCCTTGGAAGTGCCCTACGTTTTTACCGACCGCATAGTCGGTGAATCCAAACTCAATCAAAAAGAAATCCTCAATTACCTCAAACAGCTTGGTAAGCTCTATTCCGCGCGTCTCTTTCCGCGACGAGGGACTCCCTAGCCGTGGCAATGCCGGATTGGTTGCGTTCACGTCGCACCGAACGTGACGATTCGAGGCACGACGCGGCGCTATGGACGAAGTGTCCATCGTGCGCGGAAGTGCTCTATCGGCCCGATCTCTCGGCGAACCTCTTCGTGTGTACGCGTTGCCAGCATCATTTTCGCATGTCCGCATTCGATCGCATTGCGATGCTCATTGATGGTGATTTCACGGAGATCGGCTCTAACGTACTTCCGAGCGATCCGCTTACATGGGTCGATAAAAAGGCATACCCGGTAAAGCTCGCGACGGATCGTGAAAAGAGCGGAATGACGGAGGCCGCGCTCTGTGGCCTTGGTTCAATTGGTGGTCACTCCGTTGCGCTCGGGGTCATGGAGTTTTTTTTTCGCGGTGGCACGATGGGCTCGGTCGTCGGCGAGCGATTGAAGCTTATGCTTGAAGCGGCTTTGCAGAAGCGACGCCCGGCGATTATCGTCACTGCTTCCGGTGGAGCGCGCATGGAGGAGGGTATGCTCGCGCTCATGCAGATGGCGAAAATTTCGTGCGCCGTCGCCCGTCTGAGCGAAGCGCGACTTCCTTTTCTTACCGTTCTCACCGATCCCACAACCGGAGGCGTCTCGGCATCGTTTGCGTTTCAAGCCGATATCATCGTCGCAGAACGAAAAGCGATGATTGGATTTGCGGGCCGTCGCGTTATCGAGCAAACCATTCGCCAGAAACTCCCCGATCAGTTTCAAACGGCTGAATTTCTTTTGGAAAAGGGGCACATCGATCGCGTTATCGAGCGCCACGAACTGAAGGCGTTTCTCATACGCATGCTCTCGTATCTGGCGGTGTCGGCATGAACATCATTGTCGAGCGTGAGAAGGGGCTGCTCGAATTAGAGCGCAGAATCGAAGAATTGCGTGTTGTTAACGCATCGCACGCCGTTGATATGTCCGGCGAAATCGCCGGACTCGAAGCCAAATATGCGCAGATTCAGCATGAGATCTTTGGGTCGCTGACGGCATGGGAAAAAGTCCATATGGCGCGGCACCCACTGCGCCCAACTGCGCTAGATTATATTTCTGCGCTCGATGCGTTCGACGAACTCCACGGAGACCGTCATTTCCGCGACGATCATGCCATCGTCGGTGGCTTGGCCCGCTTGGGCAATCGGAATGTCGTTGTCATCGGACAACAGCGCGGTCGCGATACAAAAGAAAATCTGTTACGGAACTTCGGTATGGTATCGCCAGAGGGCTATCGCAAAGTTCAACGTCTGGCCGAACTTGCCGGACGCTTTGGGCTCCCCATCGTCACCTTCGTTGATACGAAAGGTGCGGATCCCGGTATTGGCTCCGAGGAGCGAGCGCAATCCGAGGCAATTGCGCGCTGCCTCCTGACGTTTGCAAAGGCACCCGTTCCGATCGTCGCAACGATCATCGGCGAAGGTGGCTCAGGCGGAGCGTTGGCGCTTGCGATTGCCAACAGCGTCGTGATGTTGGAGCATTCCGTCTATTCCGTAGCCTCACCGGAAGGTGCGGCGGCAATTCTTTGGAGTGATGCCGGCAAAGCAGATGAGGCGGCAGAGCATCTTAAACTCACGGCAACCGATCTCGAGCGATTTGGTATCGTCGATCTGATCGTGCCCGAACCGGTTGGCGGTGCGCATCGCGATGTGCCCGGAATCGTCGCTCGCGTCCTCGATACGGTTGGCAAGCTCCTTGATTCGCTCGCATCAAAATCGGCTTCCGAGTTGACGGATGGGCGCTATTCCAAGTATCGTCAGATTGGAGCGCTCAACAGTGAGCGTGGGGAGGCCACCGAATCGACCCCGTAGCGCGCCGTCGGCGCACCTCTGGCGTCATCCGATTCGCGGGCCGGTCGCTCACCGCAGCGATCGCGCTCGTTGTGTTTTCGCTTGTCGGTTTTCAGTTTGCGCGCATCATCAATGAGAATGTCTCGATGCAGCGTGATCTCTCGGATGTTACCCAGCAGGTCGCAGCCTTAGAAGCCAAGGCTAAGCGTGATCGCGTTCAAATTCGTCGCTTGAGTGATCCTCGCGGAGCCGTTCCTGAAATTCATTCGCGGCTTCGGTACGTCCGCGCGAACGAAGAACTGGTCATCGTGACGCCTGCCTCCTCTCCGCATCCATCGTCACCTTGAACGGACGCATTCTCCAAATCTCTGGGAGCGGTGGTCTCGTTCGTTTGGAATCAGGGGAGCTTGCGACGCTTTCAAGCCGCGATTTTCTCGCCAATAAGGCGCGCTACGAACGTCTCATGAGTACGGATCGAACGGCCGAGTTCGATTTGCGCCGCTCCGGGCGCCGTGTGGTCGCAGAATTAGCCGTGCAATTGCACGATGCGGAATTCGAGGAAAAGCTTGCCGGATATATGCGCGAGAGCGAGTCGACACTTGGTCTCGACGGCGTAATCCCGGATTAACCCGATGAATCGCGCCGTTCTTTCCATTGGCTCGAATTCGACGCGCGCGCTTGTCGTGACATTGGATGATCGCGAACCCCAGGTTCTCTACGCCGCTTCGATCGGCACGCGAATTGGCGAAGGCCTCAAAACCGACGGGCGTTTAGGCGACGAACCAATGGCCAGAACGGTCAACGCACTACGCGAGCATCTTGCTGCAATAGCTGCATTCCAGCCGATGCGCTTGACGGTGGTTGCAACCAGCGCAGTTCGACGTGCAAAAAACGCGGATGCCTTTGCCGCAATGGTCTATGCGCTCACAAATGTGCGACTACGAATCCTCTCAGGCGACGACGAAGCGCGGGCGGCCTACCGAGGCGCTCTCACTGCCCTTTCGAGCGCCGACCGGGCCGGCAACGTGCGGATCGGCGTGATTGATACGGGTGGCGGATCAACGGAATATGCCGTCGGGCGTACTAACCGACCTGAGATCGCGGTATCCTGTGAAATCGGCGCCGTGCGACTGACCGAACGCTTTGGACAACTCGCTGGAAAATCAGGTCCGATTGGCGACGATGTCCTCTCTGAGGCGCTTCTCGCAACGCGGGAGAGACTTGCCGCACTGGCTACCTTCCCTGTTGCCGAGCGCCTCCTCTGCGTCGGTGGGAGTGCTACGTCGCTTGCCGCACTGATGGGTGGGAATGGCGAATCCGTCCTATCTCGAGTCCTAACGCGTCAACACGTCCGAGAAAGCATTGGAATGTTACGCGAGCGGACCTTCGAACAGCGCATCGGCATGCCCGGAATGCGCGCGCAGCGAGCCGACATTCTGCTCGCCGGGGCGTTGATTCTCGACTCGGCGTTTGCGGTGCTCGGCCACGAGAGTGCGCTGACGACAACGGCGGATCTTCCTCTCGGCGTACTGCTCCTTGATGCAGAGGAGAGCGAGGCCTCGGCCGCGCAGGAGCCTTTCCGGGAGGAACCAGCCATGCAAGATGCAGAGATTCAGTCTCAGATCGATGCGCTCGTCGAAGAAAAAAACCGTTTACTCGAACATGACGATGCGCACCCGATGAGCGATCAAGCTCGTTCGCGCGTGGAATGGGTTGAGGTCGAGTTGGATCGGCTTTGGGATCTTCTCCGTCAGCGACGGGCTCGTCGCGAGTTCGGCCAAGATCCGGAAGTCGCAACGATTCGTCCGGCCGATGTCGTGGAGAATTACGTCGAGTAGTACGCACGCATCACGGGATGATGGTGGAATCGGTAGACACAGCAGACTTAAAATCTGCAGTTCGAAAGAGCGTCCGGGTTCAAGTCCCGGTCATCCCAAATAGCGCCCCCGTCACCCTGACAAGCTCTGTCACCCTGAGGAGCGCACGCAGGGCGCGTGCTCCGTTTTGATGATGCTTCGAGACGCGATGCTACGCATCGCTCCTCAGCATGACAGAAGGTGAACTCCGCGGACCGCATGGTCCCGTCATCCTGAGGAGCGCACGCAGTGCGCGTCTCGAATGGCTGTCACCCTGAGGAGCGCACGCAGTGCGCGTCTCGAAGGGCGCGTGCTCCGTTTCGATGATGCTTCGAGACGCGATGCTACGCATCGCTCCTCAGCATGACAGAATGCTGTCATCCTGAGGAGCGATGTCATCCTGAGGAGCGCACGCAGTGCGCGTCTCGAAGGGCTCAGCTTGACGGGGTGTCAGGCCGAGGAGGCTGTGCTGGTTATTTGGGGGCGTGCGGGGCCATGATCTTTGCGAGGAGATCGGGTTGTGATTTTTCGCGAACGAGATGCGGATAGAGAAGCCCACCGGTGTAGGTGACGGGAATCGTATCGAACCATCCGTCGCGGCTGACGAGCAACGAGATCGGCGCTTTGCTCTTGACCGATGCGGTGATCGCGTCTTCCAAAACCTGGCCTTCGAACTCTTCACCGTTGACCGCCATGATCTCCATGCCCGGCGCGAGCCCGGCGTTCCATGCTGCAGATCCCTTGCGCACATCGAAGATCTTTCCATTGCTAGCGATATTTGCACCCATCGAAAACCACAACGGAACGCTGTGGAACGCTTCTGCCCGTGCTTTGATGAACGTGTTCGGCTTCGTGCTGTATTCGAGTTTCCAGCCCGAACGCGCAATCATATCCGTCGGCGGATGGACGGCCACCGAATAGACGTATTTCTGGAAAAACCCATGCCAGTTGTAGGGTTGTACGCGGTTTAAAAGCGCCTCGATCTGCGCGCGATCGTACGTTTTCGTCACGTAATATGGCGTCACGCCGCCGGCATAGAGATGCAAAAAGTCATCGAGTGATTTTTTGCCGCCGGATTTTTGGCGAATGATGGTGTCGGCGTCAAGCCACATCAACTCGCCTTCGGTATAGAAATCTCCGCCGGTACGACGCAGCGAAGAATAGGCGCCGCGAGCGAGGTAATAATACGGCGCGCCGGTTGTGAGATCGATGATCGGCGTATGGAGGCGGCCCGGTTCGTAATCCATCGATGCATAAATCGATGCGAGGTATTCCGGATACTCCGACGGTTTACGAATGCCCGAGCGGAACGAAAGCAAATCGCCAAGATACTGGTTCATTCCCTCGTAGACCCAGAGGAGATCGGTCTTTTGCGGTACTTGGAAATTCGGGGTGGTTAGATCGGCTGGACGACGATATTTCCCATTCCACGAATGGGAAAATTCGTGCGTGAGAAGATCGCCGCCGGTTAGCTGTCCGAGCGCCGTCATAAAATCGGCAGGGGCCCGATCGTCGCTTGATGAGTGGTGCTCGATCCCTTCATACCCGATCGGATCGGAGAGTGTCAGTAACGAGTGATAGTGCTGCCAGTGGTGCCCACCGTAGAGCGCCAGGGCTTCCGGGGCAACGCGATGATACGGTGCGAGAATTTTTTCGGGGATATCGAGGGTACGCGGTGAATCGGCAAACATGTCGAGCGTCATGTCATCGCCGGACGCATCTTTCCAAAGGGCAACATGTTTAACGTAACGCCCCATATCGAACGGTGAATCAACGAGCGTCGCAAGCGGAAGTACCTGGGATACAACGGTGTCGCCATTGCGCGTCGAGGGAAGTGCGGTTCCATAATCCCAACCATTCGGAATCGTGATTGACGTCTTGAAGTAATCTTGATGCGAATTGGTGTTTGCTTGGTAGAGCAATGCACGATTGAAATTAAGAACGGCAAGGTTGCGCGTCGCCATAGTATCCGGCGCATTGAAGATCATCATAAAATCCGCGGTGATACTTGTAACACCGGAGGGGACATCGACATGAAATGCGTACAGGTCGACGCCGTCACGAACCCAAGCAAGTTGCTTACCGTTGGCCGAAAAACGTAACACCGAAAGATCTTCAAGCGGACCGGTAGGGCCATGCTCGCCTGGGATCCATTCCGGGTATACAACGGTGAATTCGCCAGCCTGCGCTGGAATGGTTTCGTGAACGCGCATGAGCCCGCGAGCGGCCATGCGAGCATCAATCGTTAAAACCGTTGGGTTCGCTTGAGTAGAGAGTGATGGGTCGAGCGACGGTGCGGGAGCTGCGGCGAGCAGCCCGAACGCCGCAAACACGGCTACGG
>VFSW01011412.1_pt1 | contig 12497 bp, 9 predicted proteins | sample 5358111 | NCBI WGS metagenome assembly VFSW01 (sample SAMN11554181, study PRJNA540505) | mine drainage metagenome | isolation source: sediment from site ElyBrook_90M | place: USA: Ely Copper Mine, Vershire, VT | collected 2017
TTTTTTGGGCAGAGGCCGCCTTTTATGGGCATCCGCTGATTAAAGGGCAAGGCCCGCCGATCGTCGTCGGAATGAGGCAGACGAGCAGCGCGATAAGGACGGTGACGCTCTGGTACGCACCCGCGTAGATCGAATACGGCGCAAGCGTCGCGACGGCTACGAGGAAGACGATCGTGAGGCCGGAGAGCAGGATCGAAAGGGCGATCTCGTTCGGCGTCTTCTGCCGCTGTGCTCCCTCGACGAGCGCGATCATCCGATAGAGAAAACTCTCGCCGGGGTTGGCGGTGACGCGCACGACGATCGAGTCGGAGAGCACGCGCGTTCCACCGGTGACCGCGCTGCGGTCGCCGCCCGACTCGCGAATCACGGGAGCCGATTCGCCGGTGATCGCGGACTCGTCGACCGTCGCGGCACCCCGGATGACGTCACCGTCGGCCGGGACGAGCTCGCCCGCCTCGACCCGTACGAGGTCGCCTTTGCGTAGCGCAGGGGCAGGGATGCGCGTCACGGTGCCCTGCTCGTCGAGCTTGTTTGCCATGACGTCACCCTTGGTGCGCCGCAATGCATCGGCTTGCGCCTTGCCGCGACCCTCGGCCACGGCCTCGGCGAAGTTGGCGAAGAGAACCGTGAACCAGAGCCAGACCGTGATCGCAAAGTCGAATCCGGCCGTCCCTTGATGACGCGCGAGATCGCGAATCCAGAAGATGGTCGTCATCAAAGCGCCGACCTCGACGATGAACATGACCGGATTGCGTGCCATCCACCGCGGGTCGAGCTTCTTGAAGGAGTCCGCGACGGCACGCAACACGATCCCGCGCTCGAAAAGGGGCCGAGCCTTCGGCCGGCGCTCCAATCGACGGCGACTCAACATGCTAGAACGTTCTCCCATGGAGGATCGAAAGATGCTCCACGACAGGCCCGAGCGCATCGGCCGGTAAGAACGTCAGCGCGCCCACGATGAGGATCACACCCACGAGCAGGCCGACGAAAATGCCCGAGTTCGTCGTGAACGTCCCCGCGCCCACGGGCACCGCCTTCTTGCCGGCGAGCGCACCCGCAAGCGCGAGCACGGCGATGGCGACGGCGAAGCGGCCGAAGAACATGTTGATGCCAGTCATGACGTCGTAAAACCGGTTCGGGCCGAGACCCGCGAACGCCGAACCGTTGTTTGCGTTCGTCGACGAGAAAGCATACAGGATCTCCGAGAAGCCGTGCGGCCCGTTGTTGCCCAGCGTCGCAAGGCCGGCCGGGACGAGGACGGCGATCGCGGTCGGCGCCAGCACGAGGATCGGCGTCACCAAAATCGCAAGCAGGGCAAACTGCACCTCCCGACGCTCGATCTTCTTTCCGAGATACTCCGGCGTCCGGCCCACCATGAGCCCGGCAATGAAAACGGTCAGCACCACGAAGGCGATCATTCCGTAGAGCCCGCTGCCGACGCCGCCGAAGATGACCTCTCCCAGCTGCATGTTTACCAGCGGCACGAGGCCTCCGAGCGGCATGAACGAGTCGTGCATCGAGTTGACGGCGCCGCACGACGTGTCGGTCGTCACGGTTGCAAAGAGCGCCGAAGCTGAAACGCCGAACCGGCACTCCTTTCCCTCCATGTTACCGCCCATGACGCCGAGATGGTGGACGAGTGGATTCCCCGCGGCCTCCGCGGCGTACGCAGACGTGAAGCCCATGACGAAGAGAATCGCCATCGCCGCCAAGAGCGCCCAGCCTTGGCGCGTATCTTTTGCCATCCGCCCGTACATGTACGTGAGCCCCGCGCCGATGAGAAATATCATGACCATCTCGACGAGGTTGCTGAACGGTGTTGGGTTCTCGTTCGGTGATGCCGAGTTTGCGTTGACGAAGCCGCCGCCGTTCGTGCCGAAGTCCTTGATGACTTCCTGTGAGGCCATCGGGCCGCCCGTGATCGCCTGCGTGAACCCGGAGACCGAGCGCACCGTTCGATACGATTGGAAGTTCTGCGGCACGCCCTGCCAGACGAAGAACAGACCGACGACGACGCAGATCGGCAGAAGGATGTAGAGGCAGCAGCGGGTCAGGTCGACCCAGAAGTTCCCGAGCGTCTTTGTCGTCGTTCGGACGACGCCGCGCACGACTGCAACGGCACACGCGATACCTACCGCCGCCGAAACGAAGTTATGCCAGGCCAAACCGGCCATCTGCGAGAGCTCGCTCATCGAGCTCTCGCCCGAGTAGAACTGCCAATTCGTATTCGTGAGGAAGCTGATCGCCGTGTTCCACGCAAGGTCCGGAGCCATGTTGTCGAAGTGCTGCGGGTTGAACGGGAGGTACTTCTGCAGGCGCAGCAGCGCGTAGAGATAGAGGAAGCCGATCAACGAAAATGCCAGCATCGCGACTGCATACGTCTGCCACGGCATCTCCTCGTCTTCGTGCACGCCACCGAGGCGATAGACCGCCGCCTCGACGGGCCGCAGCACCGGCGAGAGCCACGTGCGCTCTCCGCCGAAGACGCGCGCCATGTACGAGCCCAGTGGCTTGGTCAGCAGGAGAACGATGAGAAAGAAGACCCCGGCCTGGATCCAACCGACGACGGTCATCAGAACTTCTCCGGTCGCAGCATCGCGTAGACGAGGTAGACGAGGCCGGCGACGGTAAGGATCAGCCCTACGATATCGTCGAAGCTCATACGCGCTCACATCCCCGCACATAGAGTTCGGCGATCGCGAAGAACGCGAGGCAGAGCAAAAGCAGCGCGGCGTCGAGCATCAGAACTCGACCCCGGTCTCGACGAGGAATCGCGTCTGCACGCGGCCCATGCCCCCCGCGCCGAATGCGAAGCCCGGCGTCGCAGCGGCCGCGTTCACGGTCGAGAGCTCCGCGCGTGCGAAGAAGAGATTGACCTTGTACTCGGGCGTGATGGTGAAGCTCGTCGCCCGGCTTCCGGGGCCGTACCCGAGAAAATCGGCGTTCGCCGACGTGTCGCCGACGGCGGAGTGATCCGCAAACCATTCGTAACGCGCACCGATCGAGAATCGGGAGTCGACGGCGTAGTCCGCAAGCAGCGCGACGCCGGTTGCGCTTTCATTGTGCGCATAGCCCAGCGCCGTGCTTGCAGGCGAATCGATGAGAAGCACATAGGGTAGTAGCTGCAGCTTGCCGATCTGCTGCGTCAGCATGAGGTCGTACTCGGTCTTGTTTGCGATCGACGTCGTGGGGTTTCCGGGCGTGTTCGCCTGCGGCGCGATGAAGGCGACCTGCAGGTCCGTGTTTCCGCTCGGCGCCCAGCCGACGAGCGCTTCGAACGCGCGATACCTCGCGGTGTAGTAGCCGTCGTTATACTCGAGGTCGCCGGTGAACTTGCCCTGCGTGTACTGCACGCGAACGCCTCGGCTGAAGGTGGGCTCCGCCGCCCAAGCGAGTCCGCGCTGAATATCGGGGTTCTGGTAGGTGAATCCGTTCTCTTGACCGAGGAGCGTCGCCAGCTGGCCGGCACTCACGGTCACGTGCTCGTTCGGTACGAATGCGACGTAGTACGACGGCACGTAGCCGAAGAGCGACGTATTCGCGCCGGCCTGCACCGTCGGGTTCAACGATTGCCCGACGATGGGGAACGCGTAAACGCCGGCAGTGATGCCGAATCGGAAGAATCCCGTGTTCTTCGTGAACGTGACGAGGCCGTTGCTCAGGTCGGTACGAGAGATCTCGTCGGTGCCGTTGGGCGTATCTAAAGCTCCGGTCGCGTTGACGCCGGTCGTATGCGCGGAATAGAGCGAAAAGGTGCCGTCTACCGAGTACGGCGCGGGCGTCGCTTGGGCTTCGACCGCGCCGGCACTCGCGACAGTGGTAGCGAGCCCGAAAAGCACGGCGGCAAGAATTCTCATGACTCCTCTCAGGGTACGCTCCCGGCCGCTCGTCCGCCAGCCGTCGAATGGATGATCCAATCGAACATAGACCGCCTCACATCAAAAATGACTAGTGCGTGTGCGTGAAGTTGCCCACGACCGCTCCAGCCGCGCGAATCGCGTCGAGCGCGGCGCGCATGCCGAGCGGCTCTCGCGGCCGCCCGACGGCGGCGAAGTAGCATTCGGGGTCGATGTTGAGCGTGCGCGTCTGCACCATCGCCACCGGAACGTTGCGCAGAAATGCCGCCGCCGCCGCCACTTCCTCTGCGTCGTCGGTGACGCCGGGGTGCGTCAACAGATTGAGCGAGACCCGAAGGCCGCGCTCGACGGCGAGGCGCGCGGACGCGAAGACGTCGTCGAGTTCGTATCCGATCGGCCGGTAGTAGGCCGCGTAGACGGCGGGACGAAAGGAGTTGAGGCTGATACGCACCGCGTCCAGCCCCGCGTCGATGCAGGTCCCGAGCGCATGCGGCATGCTGCCGTTGGTATTGAGATTGATCGTTCCGTTGCGGCGCTTCTCGCGAATGATGTCGATGGCCCGCGCAATTGCCGGGGACCGAAGCAACGGCTCGCCTTCGCACCCTTGGCCGAAGGAGACGATGCCGTCGTCGACGCGTTCGAGATGCCGGATGGCCACGCGCGCCAGCTCCTGCGCAGAGATCTCATACGAGATCCGTTCCTGCGGCGAGGGAACGTGCGTCTGCGGCTCCTGCTCCGAGATGCAGCCGATGCAGCGGGCGTTGCACCGCGGGGAAACCGGAAGCGCCGCTTCGCCGCGCTCGAGAAAGACGTTCTGCGCGGTGAAGCATCCGTACTCGCGCGAGCAACGGGCAACTTGTGCGAGCACGCGATTCTCCACGTCCTCCGCGAGACGGCGATCGAGCACCGCCTCCAGCTGACCCGGCTCGAAGCGCCGCGGGAGCCAATCCTCGCTCTCATCCGTTCGCATCGCGGCAACCTGCAGCGTATCGTTGAGGACGCAGGCAAAGGTGTAGCCGAAGAGCGGCAGAGCCGGCGCGTCCGGCTCCGATTCGTACGCAGGAACGAGAAGCCGCGTGTACCCTGCGGGTAAAGCAACCGCAAGTGCGTAGCGTCTCGACGCCGGGCCCGAGGCCGTGAGTGGATGACGCTGCGGGAGAATCATCGGCATCGTTCCTGCCGGTGCTGCGATCAACTCGTCGGCGCACGCTTCGCGAACGACGCCGCCGTCGGCCAGAGGGACTGCCGTCTCGTCGAAGTAGATTCGACCGCGCCGATCGCAGTACGCGAGTCCCGCCGTCAGAGCTTCCACGGGTCGATCGCCGTTTCGAAAACGCGCATCGCAGGGCCGGTGAGATGCGCTTCTCCTTCGCCGTCCCATTCGACGACCAAGACGCCGCCAGGAACGTGTACGTCGACCGGCGAGCGCGCGCGTCCGAGCGCGATGGCGGTAGCGGCACACGCGACGGCGCCGGTGCCGCACGCTTGCGTCAGCCCGACGCCGCGCTCCCAATGGCGCACGCGTAGGGTATGGTCGTTCTCGACGACGGCGAGGTGGACGTTCGCGCCCTGCGGCAAGGCCGGCGAGCCTTGCAGCGCGAGCGCCGTCGCCACCAGATCCATGTCGTCGCCTGCGCCTCGCAACAGGACGACGTGAGGATTTCCGAGCGAGACGACGCGCGCTTGCGCGAGCTCGAGTGCGACCGATTCGAAACGCGGAACGCCCATTGCGACGCGAACGAGATACTGCGGCTCGCGGGCAACCACGCGCGTCGCAATGACGCCGGCTTCGGTCTCGACCATGAGAGCGGCGCCCTCGCCCGCTTCGTCGAGATAGCGTGCGACGCAGCGGATTCCGTTTCCGCACATCTCAGCTTCGCTGCCATCCGCATTGAAGACGCGCATCGCAACCTGCGCGATGCGTGACGAGCCGATCACGAGCAGACCGTCCGCTCCGATACCACCGCGCCGGTCGCAGAGGCACCGCGCGAGCTCGGGCACCCGCTCGACGGCCGCTTCGCGCGCATCGACCACGACGAAGTCGTTGTGCGCGCCGTGCATCTTCACCAACCGCATGGAGTTCATCGTGTACGACCCTTACCGCCAACCCAGAGTTTCCCTTGCAAACGCCTCGAGAGCGTCCGCACGAACGCGGGGCGCGGTGCGCGCGCCGCGAAACCAGGCGCGTTGACGCCGCGCAGACCGCCGCGTCGCCCGCGCGAGAAACCGGCGACGCTCGCTCGCCGTCGACCATCCACGGACCCACGCGAGCGCGAGCGGGTAGCCGACCGCGTTCGAAGCGACCGCTTGCGCCCCGATGCGCTCGGCTTCGTCGACGAACCCGGCGGCGAGCATCGCGTCGATGCGCCGCTCGATGCGTGCGTCCAGCTCGTCGAGGGGCACGTCGAGCACCGCGTACGCAAAGCCGATACCCTGCGACGCAAGCGTCGGCAGAGCACCGTCGCGGTCCGGGGCCACGCCGCTCGCGAGGGCGACTTCTAATGCGCGCAGCACGCGATAGGTGTCCTCCGGATGGAGCGCCGCCGCTCGGACGGGATCCCGCGATGCGAGCCATGCGTGGAGCACGCCGGCGGGATGCACGCGTGCCTCGATCGCCAGGCGCTCGCGAAGGCCGCGATCGTACTGAGGAGCAAGAGCGACCTCCCCGGCGAGCGCACGCAGATAGAATCCCGTTCCGCCGGCGACGATCGTGCGCTTCGCGCGCGCGCGAATCTCTTGGATCGTACGTATCGCATCCAACGCGAAGCGCGCCGCCGAATATCGTTCGTACGGATCGACGATTCCGACGAGGTGATGTGGAACAGTGGCGAGCTGCTCCGGCGTAGGAGCCGCGGTTCCGATCGGCATGTCGCGATAGATTTGGCGCGAGTCGGCTCCCACGATCTCCGCGTCGAACGCCCGGGCGAGCGCGAGTGCGGCCGCAGTCTTTCCGCAAGCGGTTGGACCGCCGAGCAGCAGGACGTCCATCGACGCTAGCGTTTGAACAGACGCGCGATCTCGCTCGGCTCCAAGCGCACCATCGTCGGCCGTCCGTGCGGACAGTGCATCGGGTTCGAGCATGATCCGAGACGCCGCACGAGCGTCGCCATCTCCTCCATTTCGAGCCGCTCGCCGGCAACGGTCACGGAGTGGCACGCGAGCGACGCCCAGACGCGCTCGCGAGCGTCGCGCTGCTTCCCCTCGTCGGTCAGGTCGTCGAGAAATCCCGCGAGATCGAAGGCCCGCGCCCCGTAGCCGGCGGGCGTTGCAACGATGCGATAGCTGCGCTCTCCGAACGACTCGATCTCGAGACCGCCCTCGGCGAGCGCCTCGAGAACGTGCGCGAGCGCGTCGCTCTGCGTCGCGTCGAGATCCACGACGTACGGCACCAGGAGCGGCTCGCTCGCAACATGAGCGACGATCGCCTCGTACGCGACGCGCTCGTGCGCGGCATGTTGATCCACGAGGAGCAACGCCTCGCCGTCCGTCGCCACGATGTACGTTCGGTCGACCTGACCGAGCACGCGCAGACCGCCGTCGCCGTTCTCGCTCGCGATCGCGCCAGCGTTCTCGAACAGCGTCACCGCAGCGGGAACGCCGCTCGCCATCGCGGAGAACGTGACGCTGCCGGTGCTTCCGGCATGGTCTTGCAAGCGTCGCGCTGCATCTTCGCGCAGCGTCGATGCAATCGTCCTGCGAACGGCATCGAGCACTTGCGCGCCGTAGCGAAAACGCACCTCGCTCTTGGTCGGATGGACGTTTGCGTCGATGTTCTCCGGCGGGAGATCGAGAAAGAGGACGCCGTACGGCTGTCGACCCAGCATGGTAAACGTCGCGTAACCTGCGCTCCACGCCCCCGCCATCGCTCCGCCGCGTACCGCGCGGCCATTGACGAAGAGCAACTGCAGACGGCGGTCCGGGCGATCGTTCCCCGGCGTGCTGATGAAGCCGCTCAGGCTTCCTCCAAGCGTTCGATCGGCCTGCGCGAGCGGAATCAACGCACTCGCGGCCTGTCGCCCGAAGACCATCGCGAGCCGCTCGCGCGGATCGTCGCTCGCCGGCATAACCCACACGTCTTTGCCGTCGTGACGCAGCGTAAAGGTGATTCTCGGATACGCGAGCGCAAAGGTGGAGAGCAGGCCGGAGATGCGGGCAAACTCGGCGCCTGGCGAGCGCAAAAACTCGCGGCGCGCCGGCACCTCCGCGAAGAGGTGACGTGCTCGCACGCGCGTGCCCGGGGGCGCCGCGAACGGCTCGACCGCCGACGATGCTTCGGCGTGCGCCGTGACGCGCGAACCGATCGGTGCGTCGCGCGTCCGCGAAACGATCTCCAGCTCGCTCACGGCGGCAATCGACGCCAATCCCTCGCCCCGAAACCCGAGGGTTGCGATCGCATGCAGATCGGCCGCAGCCGCGAGCTTGCTGGTCGCGTGCCGCGCAGCAGCGAGCGCGAGCTGCTCAGGCGCGATCCCCGCGCCGTCGTCTATCACCTCCACGAGATCGACGCCGCCGCGCTCTACGGTCACGGTGATGCGCGCGGCGCGGGCATCGACGGCATTCTCTATCAACTCCTTCACCACCGATGCCGGGCGCTCGATCACTTCGCCCGCGGCGATCTGACCGACCGTCACCGCGTCGAGAAGCCGAATCGTTGGACTCGACTCCGAATCAGTCTTCGGCATCGGGACGTAGGAAGGAGAGCTGGAGGTCGGACGGCGTGGGCTTGCGCAAGCGCCGTCGCAGCGGGACGTTCGCTTCGACATCGGCGTTGCCCGAGAGCGCGTCGGCGACTTCGCGGGCGCGCTCGATGACGGCCTCGGGCAAGCCCGCCATGCGCGCGACCTCGATGCCGAAGCTGCGCGACGAACTTCCCGGCTGAACGCGATGCGAAAAGACCGGCGCGCCGTCGCGAGCCGTGTTCTCCACCGCCGTGATGTGATGGTTGGCAACGAACGGCCAGTGCTCGGCGAGCGCGCACAGCTCGTGAAAGTGCGTCGCGAAGAGCACCATCGGCGTCTGCTCGTCAAGGCCGAGCAGATACTCGCAGATCGCCTGCGCGATCGCAAGCCCATCGATCGTACCGGTTCCGCGCCCAACCTCGTCGATGAGCAACAGCGAGCGCCGCGTGCTTCGACGCAGGATGTTGGCGGCCTCGGTCATCTCCATATAAAAGGTAGAGTGTCCAGCAGCGAGGTCGTCCCCCGCACCGATGCGCGTGAAGATTCGGTCGACGATCCCGAGCTCCATCGTCTTCGCCGGAACGAACGAACCGATCTGCGCCATGATGACGAGCAAGCCCGCCTGGCGCAGATAGGTGGATTTGCCGCCCATGTTCGGCCCGGTCAGCAAGATGAAGCGCTGGTCGTGCGAGCGCAGCCGAAGGTCGTTCGGCACGAAGCTCGCGTGCAGGACCGCTTCCATTACCGGATGGCGCCCGTCTTCTATCGCAATCGCGCTCTCGTCAGCGAAGGTTGGGCGAACGTATCCGCGCTCCGCAGCGCAGTGCGCGAGCGCGCAGAATACGTCGATTTCGGCGAGTGCGTGCGCCGCTTCGAGCAGCGCGGCGGTGCGCGCCGCGACGCGCTCGCAGAGTGCGCCGTAGAGGCGCTCTTCGATATGCTCTTGGCGCGTCTGCGCGGTCGAGATCGCAAGCTCGAGCTCCTTGAGCTCCGGGGTGATGTAACGCTCGCCGTTCGCAAGCGTCTGCTTTCGCACGTACTCCGGCGGAAGCTCGCCCGCATACGAGCGGCTAATCTCGATCGCGTAGCCGAATGGGCTTGCGTACTTCAGCCTCAGCGTCTTGATGCCGGTCCGCCGGCGCTCGCGCTCCTCGAGCTCCGAGAGCTTCGAGCGCGCGTCGCTGCGCAGGCTCACGCATTCTGCAAGCTCCGCATCGGCATCCGGACGAATGACGCCACCTGCGGAAACGAGGAGCGGCGGTTCGTCGACGAGCGTCGCACGCAGGTCGCCCAGGAGATCGCCGAACCCGCCGAGGACCGCGAGGCGCGACGCGAACGCTTCCGGGAGAGAAGCGCGCAATGGCTCGAAGATCTCGAGCGTCCTGCGCAGCGACGCGAGATCCCGCGGCGTCGCGCGCCCAAAGCGCACGCGCTGCGCGATGCGCTCGAGATCGAAACATCCCCGAAGCAGCTCGCGAACCGCCCCTCTGCGGGCATGTTCCGCGAGCATCACCTGCACGGCGTCCTGTCGATCGGAGATTCGCCGCGGGTCGAGGAGCGGTGCGAGGATCCAGCGAGCGAGGGTTCGCGATCCCATGGCCGTCTCGCAGCAGTCGAGCGTCGCGAGCAGCGTCGCACGCGGGTTCTGCCCATCGGCCTTCGTCAGCTCTAGATGTTTACGCGTCGACGGATCGAGCGCGAGAAAACCGCGCGAGCGATAAAGCTGCGGATCCAATATCAGCGACGTGCCGCACAGAGCGGTTCGCCGAACGAACGCGCCGAGCGCATCGAGCGCGCGGTGGATCGCCATCGACTCGTCGAGAGAGAACCCATCGATCGCGCCGCGATCCCGTTCCTCCACGACACCGAGGACGGGCGCCGCAAAGCGCGCGCCGAGCTCCTCGACGGCGAAGGCCATCGTCGCTCGAATCTCCGTAGGGAGGTCCGCGATGACCTCCGTAGGCGCGACGCGAACCAGCTCCGCCATCATTTCGTCGTATGCGCTCTCGTCGGCAAAGGCGGTAGCGGCGCACTGTCCCGTCGAGACGTCTGCGTAGGCGAGCGCAAAGGCGTCGCCCAGCGCGGCGATCGCGCAGAGGTAGTTGTTGGTCTTCCCGTCGAGAAACTGTTCTTCGATCAGCGTCCCGGGGGTGACGATGCGCGTGACGTCGCGGGCGACCAGCTTGTTCGGCTGAGGCGCCTCGAGCTGATCGGCAAGCGCGACGACGAAACGCTGTTGCACGAGCTTCGCCAGATACTGCGTCAGCGCGTGATGCGGCACGCCCGCCATCGCGACGCGCCGACCGCCGCCCGCTTCCTTACTCGTCAACGCGATCTGCAGCGCGCGCGCAACCGTCTCCGCGTCCTCTCCGTAGGCTTCGTAGAAGTCGCCGACGCGCGAGAGCAATATCGCCTCGGGATGCCGCGCCTTCATCCCGAAGTACTGCTCGAGCATCGGCGGGTACTTGCGCGCTTGGCTCACGCCCGCGCCTGCCTCATCCGGCGATCAGATCGATTGCCGGCTGCGCGACGCGGATCCCTTCGTCGTGAACGCCCGCGGCGCGACGCACGACCCGCCCCGTGCAACCCCAGAGATGCGACGCGTCGATCGACACGTCGAGCCACGGCGTGCGCGCGTATGCCGTATCGTCGAAATCCGGCGGCTTCGCAGCGACGACCGTCACATTGTCGCCGCTCTTTGCGGCGAGCCTGGCGTTGTCTTTCTTCGAGGTCCCTACGATCAAGCAACGCACCGTCGTGCCGATCTTGCGCGTGTGATACGCTTGCGTCGCCGCGTTCTGTGCGTCGACGAGCCGGCGAAACCGCTGCGCGACCACCGCCGGATCCACCTGTTCCCACGCAGCCGCGGGCGTCCCGCGCCGCTGCGAGTACATGAAGGTGAAGGCGTTCGCGAATATTCCGCTGCGCACGATATCGAGCGTCTGCGAGAAATCGTCCTCGGTTTCGCCCGGGAAGCCGACGATGAGGTCGGTGGTGATCGCCCAGCCGGGCAACGAACGCCGTATCCACGCCACGCGTTCTTCGAAACCCGCGCGCGTATACTTGCGGTTCATGCGTCGCAACATCGCGTCGCTGCCCGATTGAAGCGGTAGATGGATGCGAGGGTTCATGCCGGTAACGGCCGCGAGGTCGGCGATCGTCTTCTCCGTGAAGTCCTTCGGATGCGGCGAGATGAACGTGAGGCGCTCGAGGCCGTCGAGGACGGCGACGGCTCGGCAGAGGTCGCCGAAGCCCGCGCCGTCGGCCGGGTCGCGCCACGCGTTTACGGTTTGACCGACGAGCATCACCTCGCGGGCGCCCGCCCTCAGTCGATCGCTAACCTCGCAGAGAATCGCGTCCTTCGCGCGATGATCGAACCGACCGCGCACGTGCGGAACGATGCAGAACGTACAATAGTAGGAACAGCCGCGCTGCACCGTGACGAATGCGCGCAGGTGCGAGAACGCGTCTGCGAGGCCATCGGCCGTGCCGCCGAACGGCTGGAGCAAGAGCGCGTCGCTCGCGATCGTTTCGTCATCGAGCGTAGCTAGGTCGTCGTACTCCACGCGCCACGCGTCGAGGCGGTCGGCGAACGCGGCGAGCTCCTTCGTGCCAAAGACCCCATCGACGTGCGGGGCGCGCGCGCGCATCCGATCGCGATCCTGCTCGGCAAGGCAGCCGACGACGACGAGCCGCACGCGAGGATCTCGCTCCTTCAACAGCTTGAAGTGGTGGATGCGGCCGTACGCGCGACGCTCGGCATTGTCGCGCACGGTGCATGTATTGACGACGACGACATTCGCCTCTTCCGGTCGCTGCGCTACCGCATAGCCGGCGGCGACGGCGCGATCCGCAATATACTGCGAATCTGCCTCATTCATCTGACAGCCGAAGGTTTCGATGTAAACGCGCGCCATGTCCGTTGCTTGAGGGACTGCATTTCCCGTTGGCGAAGGCTTCT
>VFSW01011413.1_pt1 | contig 12497 bp, 8 predicted proteins | sample 5358111 | NCBI WGS metagenome assembly VFSW01 (sample SAMN11554181, study PRJNA540505) | mine drainage metagenome | isolation source: sediment from site ElyBrook_90M | place: USA: Ely Copper Mine, Vershire, VT | collected 2017
AATTTCTTTGTTTGAGTGCCCCCGCTTCATGTCTTGCGCGGCGGGCAGAGGCGAGGCGGGTTCGGTCAAGGCCGGGCGTTCTGTGCCCGTTCATCGCAGCGAATGCGGAGAGCCTTGACGGGTTCCGACCGCTTCTGCCACAAAGCCGCATGAAGCGGGGGCACTTAAACGAAGAAGAAATTCGGTCCACTTCTGAATTGCTTCAGCTTGTAGGGAGGGGCGTTGCGGGGAAGGAACGGCCCCGCATGGATGGGGAGCGGAAAACGCCGGCACGATTGGCGTTTGCAGCGAGGAACAATTTGCGCTCCTCCAGAGGCGCTGGACAGTTTGTCTCGGTACCAGGAAAGCGGAGAACGCTCGCCGGCTGTAGCAACGGAGGAGACTTCCTCCCTTACAATCACGTTGTTCCAGATAATAGGATGAGAAGATGGACAGCCTTCAGAAAACTCTTGAGAAAGCCTTAGCTGCCGTCCCCGAGCAAATGTTTGCCAAACTTGTCCGGCAGAAATTCTCGGAACAAGGAATCACGATTTCGCAACGCAGATCCGAGATCATTGTCGGCGAGTTAAGGCGCGGAAAGACGCACTTGAAGATACCGGGCAAGCGCACCGGAAGCGCCAATCTATCCATTTCCAATGAAGAAACGAAGGTGCTGTTCCAAAAGGTGGAGGATTTCTTAGACACCAATCTGGCTGATCTGATTGAGAAAACGCGGGAAGAGATGGCGCCTCGACTTCTTGCAGACTTAAAAAAGAGATGGCCAGCTGAGAAACTTCGAGAGCAACGAGTCGTGGATAGATTTCGGAAGAATCTGCGCCTTCGCTGGAGCCGCGGATTAAGCAAATATGCAATGCTCATCCGCATGGCTCGTGAACTGGGAAGTTCTATCAATCAGGAAGCACGTGCATCGACGACTGAGCAAAATGCAGATTTTGTGGATGTACTGACGAGACTCCACATAAGGGCGTGTCAGGTCGCCGAGGAAGTGCTCGTGCTATTGCAGAATGGTTTTGCCAATGGCGCGATGGCGCGTTGGCGAACGATGCACGAGATCGAGGTTTCTTCCCATTTCATCGGAAAGCATGGAAACGAATGCGCCAAACGGTATAAAGATCACCAGTTCGTAGAATCCTATCGGGGTGCGCAGGAATACGAGGCCGCCCGTGAACGTTTGGGATATGCGGAGATAGCGCTTAAGGATCGAGAAGAAATTGACAGGGGATATAAGCAAGTTCTTCAGAAGCATAGCAACGGATTTGGCGGGCAATATGGATGGGCGGCAGCAGATATGCATATCAAGAAGCCGACATTCAAAGACTTGCAGAGCGAAGTTGGAGTTGATTACCTGCGTGCGCATTATCGAATGGCAAGTCATGGGGTCCATGCCAATCCCAGGGGAATTTACTTCAGTCTGACCTCGCTCTTCCCGTCAGACGAAATTGTAGCGGGAGCAAGTAATGCGGGATTAGCGGACGCTGGCGAAGGAGCAGCGCGAGCGCTTGTATCCATCTCCGCCGCTCTACTATCCTTGTCGCCGTCTCTGGATCATCAAGTAGTGATTAAGGCTATGCAGCTCCTGCAAAGCGAGATTGCCTCCGCCTTTCTTCAGGCCCATTGGAAGCTGCATCGTGACGAATCCAAATTAAGAGAACTGGAAGCCGCAGGAAATATGCTGCTTGCGCAGTATGGGATCACAGACAATTTTGATGATTTTAGAATTACGCTCAAAGACTCCGATATTAGGAGAGGACGGGGCAAGGGGCATGTGGGTTGCGCGCGAAATAGCACGTGACCTCGCGATTCACGAGGAGAAATCAGCCAAGCTTAAGCCGGGCTTCTACAAAGTTCCTAATCTCGGTTCTGAGGTGCTCATTCTCTTTGAGAGTCTTTTCCTGCACCGGATTCCAGACGCTCGTCTCACGATATTCCATCCACTGAGCTGCGCTGGCAGATGCACGTCGTACTCGTCCGTCGTAATCGAACTGGCGAACGCAGGACGGAATATCCGTTCGGTGCGGATCGACGATCATGATCCTCAGCTTCGAGTTGAGCAGCATCGCGTTCGAAAGGCGGAAGTTTACGTGCTCATCTCCAAACCCATAGCCAATGATTGTGAGCTCGTCGAGTTCGTTCAACACTCCGTCGAAGATGTGCAGTTTTTCTTCGCCTTCTTTGACCTTGGACGTGCCGCTGTATTTGTGTTCGCCAGTCAGCATCGATTTTGAAATGATGTCGAACTTACCGTTGAGGTCGCTGATCGCGCGGTCTTGGCCCATAAGAATGGGCTCGCCGTTCTCGTAGTAGGCCATTCGTCGATAGAGAAGGAAGTTCTGTGCCAATTCCAGAGACGAAGGTTTATCGAGCTGCAAATTACACAAGAGCGAGCCGTCCTGATATGTGAACTCGCTCAAGCCCCCATGCAACTTGATCAAATTGAACCCGGGTGTCCCGTTCAAGAAGCCAGGGTGGTGTGCGTTCCAACCCTTACGCTCCGTATAGGTGAACTGGATTCGATTGCTGAGCTCCAGGTTGGAGACGGGAAATTCAAGTTCGTGGTCATCACCGTATGTGATCGGTATACCCAAGTCCAGAGCCAAGAACTCGAAGTTCAGATCGTGATTTAGCGATAGCACCCACGTCTCCTCGTCGGAAAGGAACGTCTTCAGGGCAGAGAAACAGTCCCTATTCTTTCCATACAGAACGGCAAATGAAACTTCCTGATAGAGGTCGAGGATGCTGTGGATGACGCGATAGAAATAGTCGAAGAGAGAGTGATACGAATCGCGCTCTGGCTGCGTCGGGCTTCCTAAACCAGCGTTCTTCTCAATATTCGCGAGGAAGGCTTCGTAATTCTTACCTCCACTCTTTTTGTACACAAGCAGCGAGTCCCATCCCGCTATAATCGCCTTCGGGGCGATAGGCCGGTCTTTGCCGTACGGTTGCCGCAACGACATGGCTTTTGCCATCTGTTCGACCGTCTCCGCGTTGAAGAGATTCAGAAAGACCTCGGTGAGTTCAACCGTGAGCGGCATTCCGAGGTCATACGAGAAGCCTGCGCCTAGGAGCAATCCGTTCTTCATGTTGAACCCTCCAACGCGTTCAGTTTAAGAGAAGGACGGGAGAGCCCGCGAGCTCTTTGAGCTCTTTGCCTGCTTCTAGAAAGGCTTCCGCGAGTTCATTTGGACTGGCCAGACCGTTTGGCACAACCCGGATTTCATCGCGCGTAACGATTAGTTTCAGCTTCGAATCTATAAAGCGCACCGTGCAGCGCTTGGCGTCGGCAGGGTACTTTAGTTCGATACGATTCGTATCGAGAGCCTCAAGCATGTCAATTACATGCGCGACGTCGATGCTTTTCGAGGGGCTAATGACCATTCGATCAAAAGCGTCCGCGAAAAGCTCATCAAAGGCGGGCTTAACTCTGATCGCCTGCGAAATCTTTGAAAGCTCTTCGTAAAAGACGGCCTCCCCCGCGTCATCTCTACTCTGTTCACACCATATGGCGTACTCGAAGTCGTTTGTGATGATGCGGTCTTCCTCCACCCGCATCTCAGTGCGCTTCAGCTTCAACGCGGAGCGAATCTTCTGCGCCCAGGCGTCTACGCGACCTTTCACATCCTCGGAAGCGATCCTGCGTATGAAGTTATCCGCATAATCCGCAATTTCGTCGGGTATCCGGTTTCCGCGATGAAAACCGCTCAGATCCTTTACCGAAACCTCTTCTTGGGCACGAAACGTAGCCGTCAAAAAAACGGGGTCGTCGGCCGACGAGACTTCCTGCTCGTCCAAAAGTTGCTGCAGGTCGGCCACGCTGAAGTCGCCAGCAGTTTGCGCTCCATACATCATCGGAGTCTGCTTGTGGTCGTCTGTACGCACGGCCTTCGCCGCGAGAGGAACTTCCTGGAGTAGGTAATTTTGAAGATTCGATGCTGTGAGGTAGCGGCCCTTCTGAAGCGCTGATTTGACCTCGCCGCGCAGAGCCTTCAACAGATAGTAGGTCCAGACGCCGTGCTGCAGCTTCGAGGAGGAGATGGAGGTCTGGTTGAACTTACAGGCAGCAAAACAAACCTTGTGCTCCGCCTTTGCGAAAAACTCTTTCATCTCAGCGTCGGACATGGTGTCCAGCACAGAACGATCCGCCTTGAGGGTCGTCGCTCCAGCGTGGCAGGCGTCGAAGAAGAACATCGCCTTATCGCAGGCCGATTCGTCCAAGCGATCCATGATCCAGGAGACCCGGATGCCGGTTTCCCCAATTTTTTTCAAGATTGAATCGCTGCAAGACAAGATGGTATTGCCTACTTCGGCGAAGCCGTGTCCAGCGTAATAGAGCAGAACCCGGTCGTCTGGCTGAAGGCTCTCTAGAAGATCGGAGATCTTGTGCTGCATTGTGTTCTTCGTTGCCTTCTCGCTCAGGAGGACGCAATCGACAGTGAAGCCAAGTTTCTCCAATGAGGAAGCGACGGCTTGAGCATCCGCCTCGGCGAAGCGAACTTTGCCAATGCCAGGCGTCAGGTAATTCTCAATCCCAATCAGAATCGCAAAATCTGCCATTTCACTCCCTCTGTAAGCACGATTTCAGAAACGAGTAAAATTCACGCGCCGTGTATTTCTGATGACAACTGTGAATCCTCATAATGATATGTAGCAGGTCGGTTGGACACCAGTCTGCTTCACATCATCGGCTCAGAGGCCGGTCCGATTGAAGTGGGCGCGGCGCCGTTCACTCTCGCGGAACTCTTTCGAGCTTGCTTTACGTCGCCAGTACAGCTTCTTCCGTGTCCGCGCATGTGCTTGCCTGCATTCTTCGTGATAGACGGGCTGTCCGCGTTTCGCACGTGCACGTTGGTGGTTTGATCGGGAAGAGCCATCATGGGAAATCGGCAGCTTGCAGAGAGTGCATTGCATCGCAAAGTCGCTGCTCTCAAGCATGCGCGCCAAGTCTAGGCAGAGGGAGGCCTCGAAGGTGGAAGGAACCATGTCGAACCGCTGCGCCAGCAGCCCCCCGGAACGCTTAACGTGCCCCAAACGCTCCAACGTCTCTTTGACCTTCTTGGAAATGTCCCGTCTGGCCTGCACCGCGGCGGGACGCCGTTCTTTCCAAATCTCCAAAACGCCGCGCTTCTGTACCCACTTGAGAACCTGCTGGCGGGATATGCGAAAATCCTCATCGCGCGGGTTGGTCTCGATAAACTCGGCACGGAAGTCGATAATCATCTGCTGCTCGCAGAACCCAAAGTCCCCATCGAGCGCGTCGGTCAAGATGCTTTCCGCGAGGTCATACGGACCGCCACCACCGTATCCCCATTCGTACCCTGTTCCTTCCGCTTCCAGATAGGCACGCGAGGAGTGCTTGAGCAGAAATTCCTTGCCATCTGTCCCCAGGACATTTACGAAGCACGTATGCTTTTCCTGATCACGGATACCAATGTATGAGCGGCGCTCGTCGCGACACGGCACGTCGATGCTCTTCGCAACTCGGCTAACCAGGGCATTGAGGTAATAGCGCAAGGATTCGTCATACTCGGAAGGCTGCTGCACGATTTCGGCTCTGACATGGCGAAGGTGCTTCTGCACGTACAGGGTATGTTCGACCGGAAGCCACCAGCACTCACCCCAATCACCTTGGCCGATCTGGCGATCCTCGTTCTGGCGCTGAAACGCGCCTTCGAGCGCCCACCGGATTCTTTTCTGAATTGGCGCGAGGATTTTCTCCGTTCTGTCGGTGCGGATGGGAGCTCCGTAGCTAAACGACTGGTGGAAGAACGATTCGTCCTTGTTGGCATGGACGAGCTGCCAAAGTAATTTAGCTATTCGTTGACGCGCTGCGTTCCAGCCCCACATCGATTCCAGTGGATCGCGGGCTGTGGCTTGACTCAGATCCCTGATTGATTCCATGCCGCAGAGCCAGTCGATGAATTCACGTACAGATTCAGGGTCAAGGTCTATGCGAGCAAATCGTGTACAGACAGTTTCCGATTTCGAGTTGGGTTTGGCGTTCGTCATAGGATGAACATCCCCCTTTTCGTACAGGACGTAAAGCTGGATGTACTCAGTCTAGTACGGCCAAAGAATTAGCGCACCTGCCGGGGATGGCGAGACTTGCGCAACGAGGTAAATGGGAAGATTATAGAGCGAACACAAAGCGAACATGACACAATTAGACAGCGAGCGGAAATCACGACTCAACAGCACCAACGAGTGGGCATCAGCTAGAGTTCAAGTCTATGAGTAATCCAGCATCCAGCGGCGGCGCGGGGCCTGCTTTCGAAGCGAAGGTCGGAGCGAGCTATCTCCTTTCGATGCTTCTCGAAGTGGAGGCTCGAGGCCTGCCTGGATGTCGCATTGAAAGTGTCCGTCTTCAACGAGGTGAGGAGGGCTATCCACTTGATGACATTGTGGTCCACGGAGTTAGCCGGGAGGGTCAGACATCGAGTGTCGAGATTCAGGTGAAGCGCACCATCACCTTCGGCGGTGCACCGCTGGCGGCAGGATGGGGAGGTCGAGGGCGCCTACGAGGATGCGCCCGGCTTCTGCCGTGGTGTGAAGTTCAGCGAGATTCAGGAGCACGGGTTTGTACTCACGCCTGGGCGGTATGTGGGCGCGGAAGAAGTGGAGGATGACGATGAAGTTTTCGCCGAGAAGATGGATCGTCTGACAGCGCAGCTTTCGGAGCAGATGAGGCGGGGCGCGGAGCTGGATGCCGTGATTCGGGAGAAGCTCGGGGGTCTGGGATATGCCCTCTGATTGGTCGAAGCACCGATTTCAAACCCTCATCGATTCGGGTGACCTTGAGATCGGCGATGGCTATCGCGCCAAGAACTCCGAGCTTGGCGGACAGGGACCAATCTTTCTTAGAGCTGGACACGTCCAGGATACCTATATCGACTTTAACGGTGCCGAAAGATTCCATTCAGGCCTTGAAAGTAAGGTTGCGTCGAAAATGTCTCGCACAGGCGATGTCGTTGTCACAACCAAGGGCAATAGTACAGGCCGAGCAAGTTTTGTAACCGAAGAAATGCCCAGCTTTGTTTATTCGCCTCACCTGAGCTACTGGAGAAGCAGGAACGATGCGGCGCTCTCATCCGACTTCTTGCGATTTTGGGCAAAGGGCCCGGAATTCAAGGAGCAGTTGGCCGGTATGGCGGCATCAACGGATATGGCTCCGTATTTGAGCCTTGTCGATCAGAAGAGGCTGCACATCACGTTGCCACCTATTGATCAACAAATTGCCATTGGAGATATTCTTGGAGCACTCCAGGACAGAATTGATTGGGATCGGCGAGCCAACTTGACGCTTGAAGCGATTGCTGCGGCGATCTTCAAGTCGTGGTTTGTGGATTTCGATCCCATAAAGGCCAAGGCAGAGGGACGTGAGCCGCAGAGCATGGATGCCGCCACCGCCGCCCTCTTCCCCAGCGAGTTCCAGGACTCCGAGCTCGGCCCAATTCCAAAGGGATGGCGACCGGGCGAACTCGCAGACGGCATTCAGGTAAATCCTGCCCGTTCTCTGCGCAAAGGAGAAATTGCACCCTACCTCGATATGTCGAACGTGCCGACTGCCGGTCCTTCAGCTTCCGAGGTCATTGCCAGACCGCTTGGTTCTGGATGCAAATTCGTAAACGGGGATACGCTTCTTGCAAAAATCACTCCCTGTCTGGAAAACGGTAAGACCGCATTGGTGGATTTCCTCAAGCCAGAAGAAGTCGGGTGGGGATCGACGGAACTCATCGTGCTTTCGCCGATTCCGCCTATCCCCGATATATTCGGGTATCTGTTAGCTCGTGATCCGGGTTTCCGGACGTTTGCTGAACGAAGCATGACTGGAACGAGCGGAAGGCAGCGAGTCCCGCCTGATCATCTCAAGCGCTTCCGAATGGTGTTTGCGAGTGATGGTATTTACAGGGCCTTTGATGCTCTGGCTACACCGATGTTCCGATCCATATCCGCCAATGCCGCACAGATGAAGACGCTGGCGTCTCTGCGTGACACTCTCCTTCCCCGCCTCATCTCCGGCAAGCTCCGCGTGCCGGAAGCCGAAGAGATGCTGGCGGAGGTGGTCTGATGGCGTTCCGTCGCGACCGTCCCTACAACGATCTGCCGCCGCTGCCGCCCAGGCAGGAGCTGGAAACGAAATCCGTCCTGAAGCAGACCATCGCGTCGGCTCGCGCGCTGGCCGATCTGCGCGGGATCTCGGCCAAGGTGCCGAATCCGCGGATCCTGATCAACGGCATCGTGCTGCAGGAAGCGCGGCTGTCGTCCGAGATCGAAAACATCGTGACGACCATCGATGAGTTGTATCGCGCGGCAGCGAACGGCGACAGTGCGACGGACGCGCCAACGAAAGAGGTGCTGCGTTATCGTGAAGCCCTCTGGCATGGATTTGAGCAAATTCAGAAACGTCCGCTGAGCACGAATCTGGCCATCGCAATCGTTGGCATCATCCGCGAACTGCAGATGGATGTGCGGAAGGTTCCGGGAACTGCGCTGAAGAACAGTGCCGGCGAAATTGTCTACACGCCGCCGGAAGGTGAGGCGCTGATCCGCGACAAGCTGGGCAATCTGGAGAAGTTCATCCACGCCGAGGATGGCCTCGATCCGCTGGTGAAGCTGGCCGTGATGCATTACCAGTTCGAGGCGATCCATCCGTTCAGCGACGGCAACGGACGCACGGGCCGCATTCTGAATGTCCTTTACCTGGTAGAGAAAGGCCTGCTGGACCTGCCGGTGCTTTACCTGTCGCACTACATTCTTGGTCACAAGGCGGACTACTACCGCGGCCTGCGGAATGTGACCGAGTCTGCCCAGTGGGAAGAGTGGATTTTGTTCATGCTGCGGGCCGTGGAGGAGACAGCGCGGGGAACCTGTGACAAGGTCCAGAGCATTCTGAAACTGATGGAGGCGACCGCTGAACGCGTCCACAAGGAGCAGCCGGGTATCTACAGCAAGGACCTGATCGAGGTGATCTACAGCAACCCGTACTGCCGGATTCGGTTTCTGGAAGAGGCGCGGATTGCGAAGCGGCAGACTGCCTCAACGTATCTGCGGAAGCTGGCGGCCATGAAGATTCTGAAGCCGGTGAAGGCGGGACGGGAGATGTATTACATCAACCAGGCGCTGCTGCGGGTTCTGAGCGAAGGGAAAGGTTGATGCAATCGACATATTGTCATGACATGTCGATTTCTATCCCATTTTTCGACACATTGCGGTAATGTGTCGATGGCGTCGACACGTGAGGACGGAAGACCGGAATGAGCCAAATCACTGAAAGCATGGCAGAAACCGAGTCCCTCGCGTGGTTTGAGGAGCTGGGCTACGAGGTCGTGGCCGGGCCGGACATCGCGCCGGATGGTTCCACGCCGGAGCGCCGGAACTATAAGCAGGTCGTGCTGGAAGAGCGGCTCCGGACGGCTCTGCACCGTTTGAATCCGGAACTGCCGGCGGCGGCGATCGCCGATGCTGTCGGCGCTCTGGCGAATCCCGGTACTCCAGGTTTATTTGCCGGAAATCACGACTTCCACCGCCTGCTGACGCTGGGAGTGCAGGTCTATTGGCAGGAGGATGGCGAGACGAGGGGCGCACGGGCGCGGCTGGTGGACTTTGCCGATCCGGAAAAGAACGACTGGCTGGTTGCGAATCAGTTCACGGTGATTGGGCGGAAGGAGCGGCGGCCGGATGTGGTCGTCTTTCTGAATGGCCTGCCTATCGCGGTGATGGAGCTGAAGAATCCCGCGACAGAGAATGCCGATGTCTGGGCGGCGTTCCGCCAGCTACAGACCTATAAGGAGGAGATTCCGGATCTCTTCCGCCCGAATGAGTTGCTGATTGCTTCGGACGGCGTTTATGCCCGGCTTGGATCCCTGACGGCGAACGAAGAACGCTTCATGGCGTGGCGGACGATCGATGGCGAGACGATCGATCCGCTGGGGAAGTTCAGCGAACTGGAGACGCTGATCCGGGGCCTCTTCGATCAGCGGCGCCTGCTGGACTACCTGCGGCACTTCATCGTCTTCGATGTCGAGAACAACGCGAAGTTGATCGCGGCCTACCATCAGTTCCACGCGGTTCGTGCAGCGGTCGATCAGGTCCTGGTCGCGTCCGCCGCGGATGGCAACGGTAAAGGCGGCGTCGTTTGGCATACGCAGGGTGCCGGCAAGAGCCTCGAGATGACTTGCCTGGCAGGCAAGCTGATGACGCACCCGCAGATGAAGAATCCCACGCTGGTGATGGTGACGGATCGGAACGATCTGGACGGTCAGCTTTATGGGACGTTTGCATCTGCCGGCGAAGTGCTGGGGGAAGCTCCCGTGCAGGCGGATACACGCCAGTCTCTGCGCGAACACCTGAATAACCGGCCGTCCGGCGGGATTATCTTCACGACGATCCAGAAGTTCGTCCCGGGTGAGGACGAAGATACCATGCCGGTACTGACGGATCGCGACAACGTCGTGGTGATCTGCGATGAGGCGCACCGCAGCCAGTACGGATTAAAGGCGCGCATCGGCAAAGACGGCACGCTGCAGTACGGAATGGCGAAGTACCTGCGCGACGCTCTGCCGAATGCGACGTATGTAGCGTTCACAGGGACGCCGATTTCATTGGGCGATAAGGACACGAGGGCAGTCTTCGGCGATTACGTTGCCGTGTACGACATTGAGCAGGCCGTGAAGGACGGCGCGACGGTCCTCATCTATTATGAGTCGCGTCTGGCAAAGCTGGACCTTGACCCGGAGCAGACGCCAAAGATCGATGAGGAAGTTGAGGAACTAACAGAAGGCGAAGAGGAGACGATCCGGGCAAGGACGAAGTCGAAGTGGGCGGCATTGGAGAAGGTGGTTGGGGCCGAGCCGCGCATCCGCAGGGTCGCAGAAGATCTGGTCCGGCACTACGAGACGCGCGACAGCGCTATGGCGGGTAAGGCGATGATCGTCGCGATGAGCCGCGAGATTTGCGTCCAGCTTTACGATGCCATTATTGCCCTGCGTCCTCGATGGCACGATCCCGACCCTGCGAAAGGTTCTATCAAAGTGGTGATGACCGGATCGGCTTCGGATCGAGCGGCACTGCGACCGCACATCTACAATCTGGCCACAAAGAAGGATCTCGAAAAGCGGTTCAAGAATCCTGACGACCCATTCCAAATCGTGATTGTGCGGGACATGTGGCTGACTGGTTTTGATGTTCCCTGCCTGACCACGATGTATCTGGACAAACCGATGCGGGGTCACACCCTGATGCAGGCCATTGCGCGCGTGAACCGGGTCTTCCGCGACAAGCCGGGCGGCCTGGTTGTCGATTATATCGGAATTGCTAACGAGTTGAAGGAGGCGCTGAAGGAATACACGCAGAGCCAGGGAAAGGGCCGACCGACGATTCCCGCCGAGGAAGCGTTCAAGAAGCTGCAGGAGCACGTAGAGGTCATTCGGGGATTGCTCCACGGGTTGGACTACGGAGATTTCAGAACGAATGCCCTACGGCGTGTTCGGGATGCGGCGAATCACGTCCTTGGGCACGAGGACGGAAAACGGCGCTTTGCAGATGCTGTTCTCGCCGCTATGCAGGCGTTCGCACTGTGCTGCACGCTCGACAGCGCGGCCGCGTATCGCGATGAGATTGCATTCTTTCAGGCCATCCGTGTGGTTCTGACAAAAGGTGACCCTGGGTCCACACTCGACGACGAGGCCAGGGAACATGCGTTGCGCCAGTTGATTTCGAAGGCGGTCGTCTCGTCGGGAGTCATCGACATATTCTCGGCGGCAGGACTGGAAAAGCCGAACGTTGGAATTCTGTCTGACGAATTCATGGAAGAAGTTCGAAGGATGAAGCAGCGAAACCTCGCCGTGGAACTCCTGGAACGGCTCCTGAAGGGCGAGATCAGAAGCAGATTCGGGAACAACGTTGTGCAGGGTCGGAAGTTCTCAGAACTTCTTCACAACACCCTGGTTCGATATCGCAATCGTGGAATCGAGACCGCACAGGTGATCGAAGAACTGATCGCCATGGCCAAAGACTTTCGGGAGGCTGTGACCAGGGGCGAGCAGCTCGGGCTTTCTGCCGATGAGCTGGCCTTCTACGATGCGCTGGCAGCCAATGAAGCTTCGGTGAGAACTCTCGGCGATGATACCCTCCGCAAGATCGCCCGAGAGCTGACGGATCGTTTGCGGAATAGCAATTCGGTTGACTGGTACCTGCGCGATTCCGTTCGTGCCAAGCTTCGCCTGATGGTGAAGACGATCTTGAAGAAATACAAATACCCTCCGGACAGGCAGGAGCAAGCGACGGAAACAGTTCTTAAGCAGGCCGAGATGCTGTCTCTGGCGTGGGCAAACACGGGGTGAGCAACGAGACGGCATTTGAGAGTCGCGGCGTAAAAGGCCGCGGGTTGATCAACCGAAACATTCGAGATGGAAGGATTGTTCAGCAGTCTTCCCAGGGAGTGGCGTTCGGGTTGAGAGTTGGGTGTACTTCGCAGAGTGCGTGCTGGTTTTATTCCGGGGTTC
>VFSW01011414.1_pt1 | contig 12497 bp, 9 predicted proteins | sample 5358111 | NCBI WGS metagenome assembly VFSW01 (sample SAMN11554181, study PRJNA540505) | mine drainage metagenome | isolation source: sediment from site ElyBrook_90M | place: USA: Ely Copper Mine, Vershire, VT | collected 2017
GGCTGAATCTGGATGAGAGCGCGGCGACGCCGCCATGTGAATTGTCGGTGAAGGATTGCGCGCCGACGCTGCGGGTGGATTTCTCCAGGAACGTCCGGGTGGACGGAACGAACATCTACTCCGGCAAGGGCTACGTGGTGTATGTCTGGGCGACGGACGGGTTCGCCTTCGTGCATTCGGCGGTGGCGGAGGCGGGGATTATCGGGCTGTATGTCGGGCATTTCAAATTCGGCCCGTCGCATAATGTGGTGATCGCGGATTCGGTGTTCGCGCATAGCCGGACCAACGCGATCGCGCTGCAAGGCGCCGACGGGACCGTGGCAGAGCCGGTGCTGGTGATCGGCGATGTGGTGAACGACAATCACTGGCACGGGCTGTGGCCGGTGCCGGGGGTGAAAGGCGGCATCACCACCGGCGGGCAGGTGCTGGTGGCGGATGGGCGGAATATAAGGCTGGCGGACAACATCATTTCGGGCGGCCGATGCGGGAATTGCGTGCCGCCGGGGCAAAGGGTAGGTGGAGTCGAGATCGGCGATGTGCCTCCGCCTGGAGGCGTCTTCGGGCTGATGATCGACCATAATGCGCTGGTCGACGGGAATGGGATCGCGTTCGGGCGGAATCCGCGAGGTCATCTAACCGCAGCGTCAATTCTCGCGAACCAAATCACGGGCTATCGATCAATGCTAGCGAATCTACCGGACGCGGCAGTACAGTATAACCAAATGCAACCGCGGCCGGCGCCCTCGCTCGCGCAAGTTAGAAAACCAACTCCGTACGGTTTCTCCTTTGCTGTTGCGCCGCAGCCTGGCGCCGCAGCGCGCCCTGTGTATCGGTGCGCACCACGGAATGCAGTCTCCACAACCCCTGACTGCGGCGGCCGCGGGTCCGTGGAAATGGTCCTCGGCTATCCATATGCGGCCACCACGCCCGGTGTCCGCCCGGTGTATTTTTGCCGGTCGCTTGCGACCGGTGACCGAGCACTTAGTGGGTCTGCAATATGCTCGGGCGCGGAACCTGACGGTCCAGCAGGGTACGCAATCAGCTTGAGCCGATAGCGCATAGCTTGGTACCCTTGCGAGTTTCTCCAGGATATGGTCCTACGCGCCGAGCATGAAGCTGGATATATGGTGACCGACCGATGACGATGTGGAGTATCCCTTCGCCCGACTTGATCGCTGCTGATTGTGGCGGATCATGCAGTCTGATGCGGCGGCGCGTCCTCGTGGTCGATAATCGCCAGGCAGGTCGCGGCAATGCCGCCGCCTGATTTCGGTGACTACACTCTGCCCACGTTGGGAGAAGCGCTCAGCAAGCGCCTTTCGCAAGCAGGCAGAACAGCCCCCTGCTTTCTAGCGTTCAGAGACGTACCTGCGGACTGTATCGTTGTAACTTTTCATGCAAATGTTGGTGTCACGTTCCATGTGCCGATCGCAGGTCATAAACTCACCGCGGAACGGCGGGGGTTTTTTATTCATCGGTGGCTCGCCGCGGCGGTTATGTTTGCTCGGGCATTTGAGTGCTTTCCAGATCTGACCGGATCGGCACAACTTTGGCTCGATGATGCGCCGCGCTATCCGGGGTTGGTTTTTAGTGGCAACTCCCCCGGGCATGTGTGTGTCCCGGACCCAAATTTCCTATTCAGCAATGGCTATTCCGAAGCGCGCAACGACGTTCGGATCGAATATCAGCCCTGGCGCGACCGGCGCGACATCATATTCTGGCGAGGGGTGTCAACAGGCCATCGAAGCCCCGGCGAGAGTTGGCGGGACCTCCAGCGGCTTAGATTATGCCTTCTCGTCAAAAATATAGGCCGGCCAGACATATTCGATGTTGGGCTTTCTCACATCGTTCAAATCGATGCCCATCACGAAATGGAAGAAATATATCTGCATAATCTAATAAAACCACACGTTCACCAGAGACAATTCATGTACTATAAATATGCCATTGATATAGATGGAAATACAACGAGTTGGCCTGGCTTATTTCATAAGTTAATTTTTGGAAATACCGTTATCAAGATTCTTTCTAAGCGCGGTTATGTTCAATGGTACTACCATTTACTCAAGCCGTGGGTAAATTTTATTCCTGTTTCGTCGGATATGTCCGAGTTTTCGGACGTTTGCCTCTGGGTTACAACCCATCCGGGCCGAGCCGAAGCCATCGCTGCTGCTGGCCAAGAGCTCGCTAGCACCTTAACTGCCGCCCGCGTCCTCGATGACGCTGCAACTACAATCGCAGACTATGTGCGTGCCGGCGATCCTATGATATCGGCCGAGCATCGAAACTAAACAAATCCATGCAATTGAGCCAGGAGGGCCTTGATGCGGAATTTGATTATTGGGCTTGGTAACCTTCCGTTCGATCGGACGGAATTTTTTTTAGCATCCCTCCATCATATTGGATACGACGGAGATGTCTGCCTTTATACTTACGATGTTAGTGCAGATGTGCTTGATAAATTTCGGTCCCTGGGTGTCATTGTCGGAGATGGCGCCCCATTTATCAGGCCCGGCAGAAACTTAATGAATAGTCGATTTTTTATGATATTAGACTTTTTATCGAAATTTCAATATAAATATGACAATGTTCTCATTACTGATGTACGGGACGTTATATTTCAATCCGACCCATTTCTTATGCTTGGCGGCGCTGAAGTAATATTCTCTAGCGAAGGAGCTTTGATTCGCGACTGCCGAATCAATGGGGCTTGGGTGCAACAAAGCCACGGATATGGTTTATATGAAAATATACGCGACCACTATATTTCATGTGCCGGAACAACCATAGGAACTATGAGCGGCATTTTGCGCTATTTGACGCTTATGTGCGACGAAATGTCTACGTGCAAGGTTATTCATACAAACATAGATCAGGGCATACATAATTATATTGCTCATATGAGACCAGTAACGAATTCAATTTTTGACCACGAGTTTCGAGTGGTTGCGACGCTCAACCATATACCCAACGATAGGATCGCTGTTACCGCGCGGGGTGTCGAGGTTGATGGACATATCCCGGCGCTGGTCCATCAATGGGACCGGCGTGGGCACGTCGCACATTTTGTGACAGCGGATAGGCGCTTTCGTCTGCTCGATACGCAATCCCCAGTGTTCGGGGTGACTCAGCATCGTTCATGGTCCCGCCCCAACCGCCGGGCTGACAGAAACATCGTCGTCGCTTATGTCAGCCGAACTGACTCCGCGCGCCTCGCTACATTTCTTGGTGAGTTGCGAACGGCCGGATTCGTCGGGGATATCGTGGTAATGAGCCCCGCCCCGGCGGCGCCCCAACCTGACCACCTGCATGGTGACAACGTCCGCCATATCGCTGTGCCCGACGCTGGGCCGGATGGCCCTTCGATGTTTGCGCGATACCGTGCGCTAGGGAACGCAATTGAGGGCGTCGATGGCGACAATGTTCTGTTTTTCCCGACCCTAGGAGCCGAGTTTCGGCGCGATCCTTTCGCGGGTCGCGCGCCAGGCTTGTCTCTGTTCGCCGAGGGACCGAAATTCGTGAGGGATTGCGAGCATGTGAGTGAGTGGCTACAGCGCGCCGGTATCAGGCCCGATCATCTGTTTATGCAACAGGTCGTGTCGGACCGCGTTATTGGCGGCGAGCTTTCGGCCATGGCGTCCCTATGCGCCCGTTTCGAGGACTTCGCGAAGAAGCAGCCGGACCTGGTGGCTGCCCCCGAGGCGGCCCGCGGCCTTCTCAACCTGATTGCCTGGATACAACCGCTGGAGGGCTTCCCGACCACGGTGCATCCGAACGGCAGCCGTGCATTCATGGAAAGATGGCCGGCCGAGATCGAAGTGCGTCGCGGGCCGGTTCTTCAGGTCGGTGGCGCCACGCCGTCAATGGTCCTTGATTAGCGGGGACTCTAACAACGCTGTGTAGCGATAGAGAGGTTTATAGGATGTTTGTTATCGATCCAACTAGAGATGATCTCGGAGGAAACATGCGTCACGGCGACGCAAGAACCTTCACGCCCCGGCTATGGCGTCATCTGGTGGAGCGGTTTGGCGCGGGTTCGGTGCTCGACGTGGGTTGCGGTGAAGGTCATGCTGTCAAATTCTTCAGCCGCCTCGGCATCGCCGCATTCGGTATCGATGGGCTACGGATCAACATTGACCGTGCGGTCCATCCTATCGCGCTCCACGACCTGCTGAGCGGCCCATTTTACATGCCGGTTGACCTCGTCTGGAGCTGTGAAGTTGCGGAACACATCGAGGAATCGAAGGTCGATAATTTTCTTGATACGCTCTCAAACGGGAAGGTCATCGCCATGACCCATGCCGTGCCGGGACAAGGTGGTCACCACCATGTCAACGAACAGCCCGCCTCTTACTGGATCGAAAAGCTGCGATCCCGCGGCTATATCTTCCACCAGGACTTCAACAATTTCATCCGCGGAGTTGCGGCATCCGAAGGATTTCCCAACCACTTCCAGAATAATGGTTTGGTGTTCTTCCGGATATGAAAGCAAATAGCGTTTGGTTAATATTCGCCGGAAGAAATGAGGCGGTATCGAGTTACATGTGCAGGGAAATCCCGAGGCGGGGGCGCTTGCTGTGACCCAACGCATCCTTGTCACCGGCGGGGCCGGGTTCCTCGGCTCCCATCTCTGCGAGCGGCTGCTGGAAGCCGGCCACGATGTACTGTGCGCGGATAACTACTTCACCGGCCGGCGCGCCAACATCGCCCATCTGCTGCCCAACCCCCGCTTCGAGCCGATCCGCCACGACATCACCTTCCCGCTGTATGTGGAGGTGGACGAGATCTACAACCTCGCCTGCCCAGCCTCCCCCATCCACTACCAGTTCGATCCGGTGCAGACCACCAAAACCAGCGTTATCGGCGCCATCAACATGCTGGGCCTGGCCAAGCGCACCCATGCGCGCATCCTGCAGGCCTCCACCTCCGAAATCTATGGCGACCCGGAGGTGCACCCGCAGGTGGAAACCTATGTCGGCCATGTCAACACGCTCGGCCCCCGCGCCTGCTATGACGAGGGCAAGCGCTGCGCGGAAACGCTGTTCATGGATTACCGCCGCCAGCACGGCATGGCGGTGAAGATCGCCCGCATCTTCAACACCTATGGCCCGCGCATGCTGCCCAATGACGGGCGCGTGGTTTCCAACTTCATCGTCCAGGCGCTGCGGGGGGAGGATATCACCCTGTACGGCGATGGCAGCCAGACCCGTTCCTTCTGCTACGTGGACGATCTGATCGAGGGGCTGGTCCGCCTGATGGCGACACCGGCGGAAACCACCGGGCCGATCAACCTGGGCAACCCGCACGAGATCACGGTGCGGGAACTGGCCGAACGCATTATCGCCGCCACCGGCAGCCGCTCCGCCCTGGTGTTCCACCCCCTGCCGGCGGACGACCCCACGCGCCGCCGGCCCGATATCACACGGGCGCGCAGCGAACTGGGCTGGGAGCCGAAAACCGCGCTGGAGGAAGGGCTGGCGCGTACCATCGCCTATTTCCGGGGGTAGCGCGCCTCAGCCCGCCGGCGCCGCCGGCTGGAAGGTGCCGATGGAGTTGCCGCCATCCACCCCCAGCACCGCGCCCGTAATGTACTCCGCCGCCTCCGAGCACAGGAACAGCACCGCGTTCGCCGCATCCTCCGGCCCGGAATTGCGCCCGAGCGGGACGCGCGCTGTCATCCGTGCCACATACTCCGCGGGCAGCACGCTCACCTCGCTGCCGGGCGCGAAGCCAGGCTCCACCACGTTCACGCGGATGCCGTGCGGGGCCAGTTCCAGCGCCTGGCCCTTGGTCAGCCGCTCCAGCGCGGTCTTGGACATGCAGTAGGTCACCGAACCGGTGGGCATCTGCCGCGCCGCGCCGGAGCCGATGTTCACAATCCGCCCGCGCACGCCGGCGGCGATCATCTGCCGGGCGAAGGCCCGCACGGTCAGGAAGGGGGCGCGCAGATTCACCGCCATGATGCGGTCGAACTCCGCGGTGGCGAGGTCCACCAGCACGCCGGTGCGCGGATAGACGCCGGCATTGTTCACCAGGATGTCCGGGGCGCCCCATTCGCGCGCGACCAGGGCGGCGAGATCGGCGATGGAGGCTTCGTCCGTCAGGTCCGTGCCGTGGCGCAGCGTGGCGGCCGGGTCCAGCCCCAGCCGCTTCGCCACGCCCTCCAGACGGTCCGCCCGGATGTCGGACAGGCACAGCCGCGCGCCGGCGGCGGCGAAGGCGGCGGCGATCCAGCCGCCATGGATGCCGGCGGCGCCGGTCACAACCACCTTGGCGCCGGTGAAATCCAGTGGAACGTGCATAATCCCCTCCTTCAGTGACCCAGAATGCGGGAGAGAAACTCCCGCAGCCGATCGGTGCGGGGGGTGGCGAACAACTCCGCCGGCCTGCCCTCCTCCACCACCTCGCCCTGGTCCATGAACACCACACGGTCCGCCACCTGGCGGGCGAAGCCCATCTCATGGGTGACGCAGATCATCGTCATGCCGGAGGTGGCCAGTTCCACCATCACGTCCAGCACCTCCTTGATCATCTCGGGGTCGAGCGCGGAGGTGGGTTCGTCGAACAGCATGATCTTCGGGCGCATGCACAGCGCCCGGGCGATCGCCACGCGCTGCTGCTGGCCGCCGGATAGCTGGGCGGGGTATTTGCGCGCCTGCTCGGGGATGCGCACACGCTCCAGATAGGTCATCGCCAGCGCCTCGGCCGCGGCGCGGGGCATCCGCCGCACATGGATGGGCGCCAGCGTGCAGTTTTCCAGAATGGTGAGGTGGGGGAACAGGTTGAAGGACTGGAACACCATGCCGACCTCGCGGCGCACGGCATCGAGCGCGCGTGTATCGTCGGACAACTCGGTGCCGTCCACGACGATGCGGCCCTTCTGGTGGGCCTCCAGCCGGTTGATGCAGCGGATCATGGTGGACTTGCCGGAGCCGGACGGGCCGCAGACCACCACACGCTCCCCGGCGGCCACGCTCAGCGTGACCCCGCGCAGAACCTCGTGGTCCCCGAACCACTTATGCACCCCCTCAAGCAGGATCGCCGGCTCCATCGACGCAGTCTGACCCATCCCGCCGGGCCGCGCCAGCGGGTGAAGGCTCACGGGCGGAGGAGGAATTCCCGCCCGACCTTCACGCGCGCAACACCGTTATAGCTGACGATGTCGGCGGTGGCGTAGGTCTCGCTCCAGGTCTCGGGGATGAAGCTGCCGGTGCCGATGGTGTCGATGGGCGCGCGGGCATCGGCCATGACACGGCATTTGTCCACGCCGAAGCCGGAGGAGGCGGTGATGCGCACGGCCGGGAAGCCGGCCGCGTCCAGCGCCTCCCGCAGATGCCAGATGGCGGCGGCCGAAACGCCGGTGCCGACCAGGAAGCGCAGTTCGGAATCGCTGCGAAAGCGGCGGATGGCGCCCGGCGCATGGCGTTCCAGCACGGCGTAGCTGCGCTGCGGGTCCAGCCCTTCCACGAAGCGTCCGCCATGGGTGTCCAGCCGCATGGCGAGCCGGCCGGCGGTGGCGAGATCGGGGAAGCGGCGGCAGACGGCCAGCGCGTCGGCGATCTCGGTTCCGAAGTAATCCACCAGCACGGTCAGTTTCTGGGCGGGAAAGGTTTCGTGAAACATCTCGGCCGCGCGCAGCGTGGAGCCAGCATAGCCGATCAACGCATGCGGCATGGTGCCCAGGCCGTGCGCGGCGGCGAAGAAATGGGCGGTGCCGTCATTGGCGTTGCCGATGAAGCCGCGCGCGCCCTCGGCCTGGGCGGCGCGGCTGCCGACGGCGGCGGCATAGGCCATCATCTGCTGCATCTCCGCCCCGGCGCAGTGGCGCGCCTCCATCGCCAGGAACGGGATGGCGGGCAGGGCGGCGCACATCTGATAGGCGTTGTGGGCGGCAACGCAGGGCGGGCCGATCTTCTGCAGCAGCAGGGTTTCAAGGTCCGACAGGTGAACCAGGCTGCCGGTGAGATAGACCAGCGGCTCCCCGGCGCCGACCCAACTGCCCTCGGGGTGGGTGAGGTCGGTGGCGACGGCAATGCCGCGGGCGCGCGCGACCTCCTCCAGCCAATCGAGCATCAGCCTGGGCGCCGAGATCACCGGGCGGCGGAGGAAGATGGCGTAGGTGACGGTGGCATCGCCGAAGCGTTCCACCACGGTGCGGGTGCGGCTGAAATAGCTGTCCGTGCGGGCGGCGATGTCCGCCTCCAGCGCCGGGGGCGTGGCGTCCATCGTGCCTACTCGGCCGCTGCCGCCGGGCTGGCGGCGCCGCGCCGCGCCTTCAGTTCCTCGGCCACCAGGAAGGCGAGTTCGAGGGATTGCTCGGCGTTCAGCCGGGGGTCGCAGAAGGTTTCGTAGCGTTCGCCGAGATCGACCAGGGAAAGCCCATGCGCGCCGCCGGTGCATTCCGTCACCTCGCGGCCGGTCATTTCCACATGCACGCCGCCCGGCCAGGTGCCTTCGGCGCCGTGGCTGGCGAAAAACCCCTTCAATTCGGCGAGAATCGCCTCGAAACGGCGGGTTTTGACCCCCGAATTGGTGGTTATGGTGTTGCCGTGCATGGGGTCGCAGAGCCACACCACCTGGCGCCCCTCGCGGTGCAGGCGGCGCAACAGGGGGGGCAGCAATGCCTCCACCTTCTCCGCCCCCATGCGCACGATCAGCGTCAGCCGGCCGGGTTCATTGGCGGGGTTCAGAGCCTCGGTCAGGCGCAGCAATTCCTCGGCATCCGTGCTGGGGCCGACCTTCATGCCGATCGGGTTGCGCACGCCGCGGAGGAATTCCACATGCGCGCCATCGGGTTGGCGGGTGCGGTCGCCGATCCACAGGAAATGCGCCGAGCAGGCGTACCAGTCCCCGGAGGTGGAATCGACGCGGGTAAGCGCCTGTTCGTAGGGCAGCAGCAGCGCCTCGTGGCTGGTGTAGAAATCGGTCTCGCGGATCTGCGGCGTGGTGCCGGAGGTGATGCCACAGGCCTGCATGAAGGCGAGCGTATCGTCGATGCGTTGGGCGAGGTCCTGGTAGCGCGCGGCGAGCGGGGAGCGGGCGACGAAGCCGAGATTCCAGCGATGCACCTCGTGCAGATCGGCATAGCCGCCGGAGGCGAAGGCGCGCAGCAGGTTGAGCGTGCCGGCGGACTGGAAATAGCCGGCCTCCATCCGCGCCGGGTCCGGGATGCGCGCCTGGGCGGTGAACTCGGGGCCGTTGATGATGTCGCCGCGATAGCTGGGCAGGGTGGTGGCGCCCTGGGTTTCGCTGTCGGCGGAGCGCGGCTTGGCGAACTGGCCGGCCATGCGGCCGAGCTTCACCACCGGCAGGGTGGCGCCGAAGGTGAGCACCACCGCCATCTGCAACAGCACGCGGAAGGTGTCGCGGATGATGTTGGCGGTGAAATCGCCGAAAGCCTCGGCACAGTCGCCGCCCTGGAGCACGAAGGCGCGGCCCTCGGCGGCCAGCGCGAGGGAGGCGCGCAGCCGTCGCGCCTCGCCGGCGAAGACCAGCGGCGGGTAGCGGCGCAGCTTTGCCTCCACCTCGGCGAGGCGGGCAGCCTCCGGGTAGGTGGGGGCCTGGCGGATCGGCTTCGCCCGCCAGGAATCCGGGGTCCAGGCGTCCATCATCGTTCTCCCTCGCCCCGCCATGGACGGGGCAGCCGGGCGTTATCGCCGAAGATCGCCGGCTTGGCTACTCGGCCGCGGCCTGTTCCGCCCCGCCGACATTGCGGGTGGGCGTGCGCATGGTCACGAATTCCTCCGCCGCGGTTGGATGGATGCCGATGGTGCGGTCGAAATCCGCCTTGGTCGCGCCGGCATTGATCGCCACCGACAGGCCCTGGATGATCTCCGGCGCATCCTCGCCCAGCATATGCGCCCCCAGCACGCGGTTGGTCGCCGCCTCCACCACCAGTTTCATCGTCGTCTTGCGGGCGCGGCCGGACAAAGTGTGGCGCATCGGCGTGAAGCGGGAGAGATAGATCGTGGCCGGGCCGCGCGCGGCCGCTTCCTCCTCCGTCAGACCGACACTCGCCAGCGGCGGAGTGGTGAAGACGGCACTCGCCACCGCATCGAACGCGTAGGGGCGGTCGTGCCCGGCAAACAGGTGGTCGGCCAGGCGATGCCCCTCGGCGATGGCGACCGGGGTGAGGTTGATGCGGTCCGTCACATCGCCGATGGCATAGACATGCTCGGCACTGCTGCGCTGGGCGGCATCGACGCGCACCGCGCCGCTGGCGGTGACCTCGACACCGGCACGATCCAGCCCCAGCGAGGCGGTGGCGGGGTGGCGGCCGAGCGCGGCGAAGACAAGGTCGGTGGCGATAGCGCTGCCGTCGGACAGGGTGAGGCGCCGCGCCGCGCCGTCCTGTTCCAGCTTCGCCACGGTGCGGCCGGGATGCAGGCGCACCCCCTGGGCGGCCAGCGCCTCGGCCATCGCCGTGCGCAGATCGGCATCGAAGCCGCGCAGCGGCAAGGGCTGGCGATAGACCAGATCCACCTCCGCCCCCAGTCCGGCGAACAGGCAGGCGAATTCCAGCGCGATATAGCCGCTGCCGAGCACCGCGATGCGGCGCGGCAGGCGGGGGAGGAAGAACGCGTCGTCGGAGACGATCGCCAGCTCCGCGCCGGGGAAATCCGGCCGCGACGGGCCGCCGCCGGTGGCGATGAGGATGCGTTCCGCGGTGACCGGCGTGCCACCGACATCGAGCGTGTGCTCGTCGAGGAAATGCGCCCAGGCATCGAACACGGTGCAGCCGGACCCTTCCAGCAGCCGGCGATAGGTGCCGGTGAGGCGCGCGATCTCGCGGTCCTTGGCCGCGATCAGCGTCGCCCAGTCATGCACGGGCGGGGCGACGGTCCAGCCGAAGCCCGCCGCATCGGCGATGGCGCCGCCATATTCGGAGGCCATCACCAGCAGCTTTTTCGGCACGCAGCCGATATTGACGCAGGTGCCGCCCCAGAACCGCCCCTCGGCGATGCCGACGCGCGCGCCATGGCCGGCGGCGATGCGGGCGGCACGCACGCCCCCCGAGCCGCCGCCGATGACGAATAAATCGAAATCGTAACGGCTACGCTTCATGCCCGCATCCCCGTGAATTGTCGCGTCGATCAGCCGAGAGGCCGCTGGCAGGGTGTGGCGGCCGGGATCATGTGCCGATGCCGCCGATGGCGAGGTATTTCACCTCCAGATACTCGTCGATGCCGTTATGCGACCCTTCCCGGCCGAGGCCCGAGGCTTTCACGCCGCCGAAGGGGGCCACCTCGGTGGAGATGATGCCCTCGTTGATGCCGACCATGCCGTATTCCAGCGCCTCGGCGACGCGGAAGATGCGGCCGACATCGCGGGCGTAGAAATAGGAGGCGAGGCCGAAGGGGGTGTCGTTGGCGAGCTTCACCGCCTCCTCCTCGGTGTGGAAGCGGAACAGCGGCGCCACCGGGCCGAAGGTTTCCTCGTGGAAGATCTTCGCCTCCGGCGGTACGTCGGCGAGGATGGTGGGCTGGAAATAGGTGCCACCCAGCTTGTGCCGCGCGCCGCCGGTGACCACCCGCCCGCCGCGCGCCAGCGCATCGGCGATGTGTTCCTCCACCTTCGCCACCGCCTCGGCGTTGATCAGCGGCCCCTGGGTGACGCCCGGCTCCATACCGTTGCCGACCTGCAGCCCCTCCACCGCCGCGCGCAGCTTGGCGGCGAAGGCATCGTACACGCCGTCCTGCACCAGCAGACGGTTGGCGCAGACGCAGGTCTGGCCGGTGTTGCGGTATTTGGAGGCCATCGCCCCGGCGACCGCGGCGTCGAGATCGGCGTCGTCGAAGACGATGAAGGGCGCGTTGCCGCCCAGTTCCATGCTGGTGCGCTTGATGGTCGGCGCGCAGGCGGCAAGCAGCTTCGCCCCCACCTCGGTCGAGCCGGTGAAGGTGAGCTTGCGCACGAGCGGGTTGGAGGTGATTTCGCCGCCGACCTCCCCCGAGGGGCCGGTGATGATGTTGCACACGCCGACGGGGAAGCCCGCCCGCTCCGCCAGCACACCGATCGCCAGCGCCGAGAACGGGGTCTGGCTGGCCGGGCGGATGACGCCGGTGCAGCCCGCCGCCCAACCCGGCCCGGTTTTTCGCGTGATCATGGCGGCGGGGAAGTTCCAGGGCGTGATGGCGGCGAAGACGCCGACCGGCTCCTTGGTCACGACAATGCGGCGGCCCTTGGCGTTCTGCGGGATGGTGCTGCCATCGACGCGCTTCGCCTCCTCGGCGAACCACTCGATGAAGCTGGCCGCATAGGCGATCTCGCCGCGGCTTTCGGCGAGCGGCTTACCCTGCTCGGCCGTCATGATGAGGGCAAGATCATCGGTATTGGCGATCATGAGGTCGAACAGCCGGCGCAGCAGGGTCGAACGCTCCTTGGCCAGCAGCGCCCGCCAGGCGGGCTGTGCGGCGGCCGCGGCCTCGATGGCGCGACGCGTTTCGGCAGCGCCCATGGCCGGCACCTCGCCCAGCACCTCGCCGCTGGCCGGGTTG
>VFSW01011415.1_pt1 | contig 12497 bp, 5 predicted proteins | sample 5358111 | NCBI WGS metagenome assembly VFSW01 (sample SAMN11554181, study PRJNA540505) | mine drainage metagenome | isolation source: sediment from site ElyBrook_90M | place: USA: Ely Copper Mine, Vershire, VT | collected 2017
GTCAATCTGCCGGTGCAAGTTGGACCTCCTACTCCAGTTCTTCGATGCCCAACTACACCAATACAACTTGTGCAAGGGGGCGCGCCAGTTACTCTTACCATTGATACTGCTTGTCAGGTCTGGACGGCATCACCAAGCCAACAGTCAACCCTTTCATTTGCTGCAAGTTGGGCAAAGGCACCCCAAGGTGTTGGTCTTTCAATGGCGAATTCGAATAGTCAGTTGGTCCTTACGGCTAGCGGCTCTGCAACTCGTGGAGAGACTGGCGTAGTCATTCTGAGTGTGCCGGGAACCTCTTCAAGTTCCAAGTTGTCTGTTGATGTCTTGCCGGCGCCTCTGCCAACGATTGCAGCGGTAAATATCCCAAGTGCTAAAGCAGGAACGGCCGTCTCTATAGATATGAGCCAATTTGTAAGTAGTCCCATTCCAAATGCGCATGTTAAAGTTACGGCACTGCATCAAAATGGTGCCACCAACGCCACCTCCTCCTTCTCAGGAAGCGTGGTCAGTATCACACCCGCCGTTGGAGTGAACGGCGTCTTGACGTTTTCGGTCAGCGTAACTGATGAAGCTAGCCAAGCGGCAACTCGAACGGTTACAGGGATAATTACCGTACAGGTACTCGATGTGCCCGGTGCTCCGGGGCCGATTCAAGGCGTGCCAGGCAGTCAGCAAGTAGCTCTTTCTTGGACGGCAGCGCCTTCAAATGGTGCCCCAATTGACTATTACCAAGTATCGGTAAACGGCGGATCTCCAGTAAATGTCCCAAGTACCAGCTATGTTTGGACGGGGCTATCAAATGGAACTCAATACCAATTTGCCGTTCGCGCTCACAATAGTGTGGGTTTGAGTACAGCTCAATCCACAGCCTTCTTTGCGCCTCAATCAGTTCCAGGTGTACCAGGTGCGATCTCGGCTGTTCCAGGTGACGGTAAAGTTACGTTGTCATGGGGAGCATCAAACCCCAATGGTCAGCCAGTTTCATATCTAGTTTCAGTGAGTCCAGCCCCTTCATCTGGCCAGTCATCTGTGAATGTTTCAAGTACATCGTATACTTGGAGTGGATTGAACAACAATGTAGGGCCATATACCTTCACTGTAACGCCATTGAATGCGGTTGGTTCTGGAACCCCAGCACAGTCTTCAGCGGTTTATGCCTATGGAGTGCCGCCAACACCAAGTGCGCCGAGTGCGTCGGGTTCGATTTCGCCTGATCAAAGCACGACAACTGTAACTGTTACTTGGCCGGTTAGTCCACTTTGTAACGATGCTCGTCCTTGTGCGTCATATATCGTAACGGAGCTTAAAAATGGAGTTCCGTTCCAAACGGTTGGCCCATCTTCTCCTACTTGTTCTAGTGGTGGTGGTGACTGTGTCTCGTTTGGTCCGATCATAAATGATGGTTCTAGCTATACCTATGAACTTCAACAGATCAACAGAGAGAATCAGACGTCGCCGATAAGCGCTGCTTCAACGCCGTCGGTGCAAGCTGTAGGTATACCAGCAGCCATCACTAATTTGACGGTATCTGCGGGCGATCATTCTTTGAATGTTAATTTCAGTATCCCTGCCTCACACGGGTCGCAAGTAAGCGAGGTTAAATTCACAGCAACAAATGGCAGTGGTGGGGCAAGCGTAACTGGATCTTGGGCTAACCCGGGAGCCACTGGATCGACCGTTGCAGAGACCATAGGGGGTCTAAGCAATGGAGATACCTACACAATATCGGTTCAGGCCTGCAATGAGCTGGGAGAGTGTGCGCCAAGCTCGAATACGGTAAGTAGCTTCCCCTACGGTCCTCCATTTGCCCCAACGGTCAACGATACATCGAGCGGGAACGCTATAACTTACACTTGGAGTGGTGGCGGTGGCAATGGAAGGCCAGTCAGTGCGTACTACGTTTGCATCGATGGGACTTGTGCAAATGAGGGAGCCCAGGTTGGCTCTAAGTCTATTACTTATGCGCTATCAACATGTGGTACTCCACATAGCGTCTACGCCTATGTGCTAGATAACGCCAGTCCTCCTGAGCAGAGCCCTAACTCATCGACTGCAACAGCTGCAACTGCTGCATGCGCGCCTCCAACTCCTCCATCGGTCTCTGCTTCATTGAGCGGAAATACGGTCACTTATGCTTGGAGCGGTGGTGGTGGCAACGGTCAGACTATTGCCTATTATCAGCTCTGTGTAGATGGGAGTTGCTCCAACGTAGGATCTGCCCCAGGACAAAACCAAGTTAATTATCCATGTGCGGTAAATGCGGTAAACCATAGTGCCTATGGAGATGTCGTGATGGCGGCTACGCAGTACCAAGTTGCACAGACAAGCGGCCCCTCCCCGACCTCCTCTGTATCTATCGCGGCCTGTCCTCCTCCAACTCCTCCAACGGTTACTGCAAGCGCTAATGGGAATACAATCACCTATACCTGGAGCGGTGGCAGCGGAAATGGTCTACCAATTAGTTATTACAACATTTGTATCGATGGAGCTTGCTCCAACGTGGGATCTAACGCGGGTCAAACACAGGTGACCTATTCTTGTGGGCAAACTCACAGCGCCTATGGACAGACCGTTGTTGCGAATGGTGCATCAGCAAGTGCTGACTCTACAACGGCATCGGCAACTACGGCTGCGTGTGCGCCGCCACCAGGGGCTTCGCTAAGCATCAGTTTCACAAGTGGTACTTCTGGATCGACTACTTTTACATGGAGTAATTTCCCGTCAGGTTACACCAATTTCACATGCGAATTTGCTAGCGGTGGAAATAAGACTTATTCTTACCAGTGGCCATCAGGAAGTGGGAGTATTTCTAGCAATACGTGTTACGACAGTATCGCAAGGGATACTATCACTGTCGTAGCTAGTGGTGCAGGCCTGCCATCGATAACATCAAACACTCTTACCGTTCAATGATCGCGTTGCGCAACACCTAGCGAAATATCTTGCCAACCAACAGTTGATTAGAAACCAACATCTAAAAACAATCATTTATAAACCAACATTTACAGAGAAAGAGGAGTATTCAAGTGGAGAAGATCACAGCCGAACAGGCCGTTTGGTTTGCAGAGACATTCAATCGATTGGTTGCGAATGTGGAAAAGGCGGTTATCGGTAAAAATCATGTAGTCAGGTTGGCGATAACGTGCTTACTGTCTGAAGGGCACCTTCTACTGGAGGACTATCCAGGAACAGGTAAAACATCCTTGGCAAAATCTCTATCAAATACAGTACAGGGTACAAGCTCCCGTATTCAGTTCACCCCCGATCTATTGCCAAGCGACGTTACTGGTGTAACTGTTTACGATCAGCAAAGCCACAAGTTTGAATTTCACCCTGGCCCTATCTTCGCCACAGTGGTCTTAGCTGATGAGATCAATAGAGCGTCTCCAAAGACGCAATCTTCACTTCTTGAGGTTATGGAAGAAGGCGGCGTTACTGTTGACGGAATAACTCACTCGGTTGGATCGCCATTTATGGTCGTAGCAACTCAGAACCCTATCGAACAAGCAGGTACTTATCGTCTTCCAGAGGCACAACTTGATCGATTTTTGATGAAGACCTCTTTGGGTTATCCAGATCATGATGCTACGGTGCGACTTTTGGGCGAGGCTGCGAATCGTGATAGGAGTGCTGGTGTCTCCCCGATCGTAACTTCTCAAGTTACCTCTCAGATGTCCCTTTTGGCAGATCGCGTCTATGTTGATTCATCAGTTCTTGCATATGTCAGCCAGATCGCACAAGAGTCTCGCACTGCTCGTCACGTTAAACTCGGTGTTTCGGTTAGAGGTTGCTTGGCGTACGTGAGAGCAGCTAAGACTTGGGCTGCCGCAGATGGTCGGACCCATGTGTTACCAGACGATATAAAAGAGCTAGCTATTCCGATACTTTCACATCGCCTGTTGCTCGATGCAGAGGCTGAATTTAGTGGGATCGTTGTTGAAGATGTAATTTCGGAGATCTTTTCTCAAGTCAAGCCGCCGATGGAACGAGCGAGCTAGCTGGGATGGTAAAGAACGCAGACTTTGACAATGTGCCAGTTGAATCAGGTCCCGCGCAAGACCGCTCACGTTCGAAGCAGATTTTCCGTGGATTGACATCAAATGGCGCTGCTCGTACATCGACCTCCTTTGCAACTATGGGTGCATTGCGCGACGTTGTATTTGTAAACAGTAAGAATATTTCTCGTATTAGTCGGCCTATATTGAGGTTGGTGACGAAGCTGGGTTGGATTGTTATTCTTTCCGGCCTGGTTTTTTGGATCGCTGGAGCCATGCTCGGATGGCATGAATTGCTCTTAGGAGCCAGCGTTTGTATTGTTTTGATCATCATTTGCATCGGCTTTGTACTTGGTAGGGTAGCGCTTGATGTCGAGATCGAACTGAATCCAATTCGCGTGGTCGTTGGTGATCCAGTCGCAGGACAGGTACGTTTTGCTAACAAAACATCGAGACGTACCACTTCGGTCGATCTGGAGTTGCCGGTTGGCGCGGGCCTTGCACGTTTCAAGGTTGGCGCACTTGCTCCAGGTGGTTCGGGTGACGAAGTCTTTGTTGTCGCCACCGAAAGACGCGGTGTCATAAAGGTTGGACCCCCGTCATCGGTCAAGAGCGATCCCGTAGGCCTTTTGGTTCGAAAAGTATCTGGACAATCGATGAAGGAGTTGATGGTATTTCCAAGGACGATTGACATACCTCCTTTTGGTTCTGGCCTATTGCGTGACCTTGAGGGCCTCACCACAAAAGAAGTTTCACCAAGCGACCTAGCCTTTCATAGTCTTCGGGATTACGTTCCAGGAGATGATCGAAGGTTTATCCATTGGAAGAGTTCAGCCAAGATAGGCCAGCTACAAATAAGACAGTTTCTTGACACTCGAAGATCATCGATCTCAGTCATCGTCGATTCGCGCTCTTCTTCTTATGGCGATCCTGAAGAATTCGAAGTTGCAATTCAAGTGGCTGGTTCTATTGCGCTTCGAGCAGTCCGGGATGGATTAGCTTCATTTATATCGATCGGCGACCTAGCAGCTACCTCTGCTGTTCCTCATATGATCCTCGATGTTTTGGCTCGAGCGGAACTTAGTGAGAGCGCTCCAACACTCATATCCAAAACTAGCCAAGTTGCATCGAAGGTTACAGATACCACGATGGCTATCTTGGTTGGTGGGTCTCTCTCGCTAAATCAAGATGTTCTACGAGCTGGTGCGCGATTTGGCGAAAGCGTACGGATTCTAGATTTACGAATAGATATGAACTCTACGTCAAGTATTGTCACCAATGGCCGAACCACCCTGGTTCGCCTTCGCCAATTGCGTGATTTGCCGATAGTTATAGCTTCGGGGGGCTCGGTATGATCCAGGCACAAGGTGCTCCAAAGTCAAAGGGAGAGTCAAAAGCAAAGGCAAGGCCAAAATCAAAGCGCTTGAATCGTCATGGTTTTCCACTTCTGGTCGATGGAACCTTTGTAGTCGTTCTAGGGGCGATTGGGATATTGGGATTTAGGACTACCTATGGTGGCTGGGAATTTTTGCTTATTGGCACTTTTGCACTTGTGCTTGGAGTTGGGATAAGTGAGCTTATAAGACGTCTCGACAAGCCACTGGTATTCGAATTTGTTATCTCCCTTGTTGCCTTCTTCTTATTAGGTGGTTTAGTAGCGCTTCGAGGTTCACAGACCGGTAGTGCCATTCCGACATTTTCCACCATCTCTGCGCTTTTTTCGACAGGACTTCGTGGCTGGAAGGAGCTATTAACCCTCAAACCGCCGATAGGAAATGCCGCTGGTCTGCTAACCATCCCATACTTTATCGGTCTTTTTGGCGGTATGGCGGGATATGGTACCGCCCGAAGAACTAAGTCGGTGATGCTTCCTGCTGTAATACCGATAGCGATCTTGTCTCTTGGAATACTTTTTGGTACCGATCAGTCTGTCGCACTCTACGTACAGGGATCGCTCTTTGCAGGCCTTCTAGTTGTTTGGATGTCCATACGCAGTCACTATCTCACAGAAGATTTAAAGGCAGATGCGCCAAAGAGAAATTACCTTTTACTAGCGGCAGTTGTTTTAGTTGCAGGGATATTATCTCCTATATTGGGGCCAAGGCTGCCCGGAAATAGCCATCAAAGAGTTGTCCTTTCTAGCTATGTAACCCCTCCTATAAACTCGAATCTACTATCGAGTCCACTTGTTGCATTTCGAAGCTACACCAAAGGCGCTCCTAGAACGCTAGCCAACTCAGTTCTCTTCAAAGTTGCCGGATTGAATCCAGGTGCGTTGGTTCGAATTGCCACCATGGACACCTATGACGGGTTGGTTTGGGGATTTGGCACTGGAGCTCAAAGCACTACCTCAACCCAAGCCCAGGGCGATCAGTTTTATAGATATGGATCTGTAGTTCCAACAAATGTCACTGGACAACAGGGTGTGGTATCAATCGATATAGTGAAACCGATAGATAGCTGGCTACCTACGATCGGCCAGGTCTCAAAGATATCGTTTCTAGGACCACAGGCTTCGCTCCTAGCAAGTGAGTTTAGATACGACCCAACAACGGGAACGGCCATTGACAATTCGATCCTCAACAACAATGTGCAATACAAGATAGATGTCGTCGTACCACCGACACCTACCAACAAGTAACTAAATGGGGCCACTGCAGGGAGTCAAGCGATGGATGTGGTGGTTCCAAGTGCCATCCAATCCCTAGCCTCCAAATGGGTAAACAATACCAATGGGGCGTGGGCCAAGGTACTTGTGATCGCAGGTCATTTGAAATCAAATGGAAGATATAGCAATGGAACAGAAACCCCCCCTCTCGCTCTACCTGGTGAAAGCGCTGGTCGCCTTGACTCTTTCATCGCCGGTAGTCCTTTGGTGGGAAAGTTTTTCGTTGGCGATGATGAACAATTTGCTTCAACTTTGGCTCTTATGGCTAATGCCGTTGGGGTGCCAGCGCGAGTTGTTTTGGGTGCTTCGGTTCCAAAGAGTGGCATTGTTGTCGGTCAAGATGTGCACGCTTGGGTAGAGGTGGAACTAAACGGCTTTGGATGGGTTGATGTTCCCCCATCATTGTTTTTGGCGACACAACCTCCTGCACATATTTTGAATAAAGTACAACCACTATCGCAGTCTCAAATTGTGATCGCTCCACCGACCTTGAGCATCCTGGCGCCTGCAACTAGCTATCGTCTCCCTCAATCGGCGGCACCTTCATCTCGACTACTTCAAAAGTCTTCTAAATCTGGCTTTAAGATTCCTGTATTTGTGATTTATATAGGTGAATTCGCAGGTGGGCCGCTTTTAGCCATTTTTATGGTTATGGGATTGATTGGTACTTTGAAATATCGTCGCCGAAAGAAGAGGCGTACCTCAGGCTCGGTCGGAAAGCGTTTAGCCGGTGCATGGTGGGAGCTTTTAGATATGGCCCACGATCTGGGATATGTCTTTCCTAAAGGTATGACCCGTCGCGAACAAGCTAATGCACTCTTGGCTTCCAATGTGAATGTGGTGAAATTTGCCAAGGGAATTGATTCCGGCGTCTTTGGTGTAAATGAACCAACCAACGAAGAGGTCAATAGCTATTGGAGCGAATTGACTGATGCAGTTAAAGGCCTCTCTGGATCTGTAGGCCGACGTAAACGAATATTGGCGAAGTTTCGAATTGGAACGTTGCTACATACGAGAAAGGCGCTTTAGTGAAGGTCAAAGTTAAGCTCACTAGGGAATCTGGAACTCAGAGTGTGGATCTTCAAATTACCTTTGAAGCTTCGACGACGGTAGGAGCCCTAGCGTATTATTTAAAAGAGAGCGATCCGACCTTTAAAAGATCTGGGATTATGTCGCCAACGATTTCATTCGTTGGTCCAAATGCACATCCAATCGCCCCGGACTCGACTATCAACGAAAGTGGAATTCGCTCAGGATCTGAGATCAAAGTCGTTAACTTCGATACAAGTTACGACCGTGGCGACGCCGGTGGCTATGCGGCGATTATCAAAGTTGAAGCTGGTCCTGATGCAGGTAAAGAGTTCAAAATCAAATTTGGCTCAAGTACAATCGGTCGAGATCGTCAATGCGACGTAAGGCTGAGCGATGCCGGGGTGTCGCGACTGCATTGCAAGATCAACGTGGGCGACGTCATTGAAATGGTTGATCTTGGCTCAGCTAATGGGATAATGCTTGGCGATGATTTGGTGGAAAGGGTGATCGTTAGGAAAGGCGAGAGGGTAGTCTTGGGCGACTCTGTCCTTACGGTCACTTCGATAGCGATAAGCCCCAACCATAAAAGCGAAGCCCTTAGGGTTGAATTTAATCGCCCGCCTCGTCTTAATTCGAGCTACGAAGGGGTTGAATTTTTGACTCCGGAACCACCTGAACGCGCCCGATCGCAGAAATTTCCAATCCTTCCGCTCTTTATGCCATTCATATTGGGTGGCGTGATCTATGTCTCTACCAAGAGCTTGTCTTCATTGATATTTGTGGCTATGAGTCCTGTGATGATGATTGGTAACGTCCTAGAAGGTGGTCGCTCAGGGAAGAAGGAGTTCAAAGAGGCATTGGCTGGTTTTCGCTCGGACATCACCGATTTGATCGGTGAAGCTGAAAAGGCCGCCCTAGCAGAACGATCCCGACGATGCGAGGAGAACCCCTCAACAGCTGATTGTATCGATGCCACTAAAAATATGTCTCCGTTGATGTGGTCTCGAACACCTTCGCTGGAGGGCTTTCTCTCTCTTCGTCTTGGTCTAGGTCGTCAAGTTTCTAGAACTTCATTTAAAATATCTTCCGGGAAGAGAAATGATCGTGCTCTTTGGAAAGAGCTCACGGATGCGATTGAGACCTTTGGAACTATCGATGGGGTTCCGGTAGTAGGGGAGTTCAATGATAATGGAGCCTTAGGTGTTTGTGGACCCTCATCAACTTTATTTGATTACTTGCGGTCCCTTCTCCTCCAGATAACCATCCTTCATTCTCCGGCTGAAGTTGTGATTTCAGCCTGTGTCTCCGGATCGAATATATCTGAATGGGACTGGTTGAAATGGATGCCACATTGCAATGCTCCCAATAGCCCTCTTTCTAATAGTGGTTTGGCTTCCAATGTTGGGGCTTGTGAAATATTGATATCGGATCTAGAGCGACTAATTGAGGAGAGGTCGCAGGAATCATCGAAGCGCAAAAGCGATGAGAGGTCACCTTACATTGCCGTAGTTATGGTGGTTGAAGATCAAGCCGCATTTGATCGATCAAGGGTTATTCGGTTGATCGAACGAGGTGGAGCCTATGGCGTCTTTGTACTTTGGAGCTCCAGTGATCTCTCTAGATTGCCTGCCGTGTGTCGAGCATTTGTGGAACTATCGCCACAGCCGTCGGGATCGTGGGCTGGTTACGTTCGGTCGGGAGAGGCAGTAAGGCCCATATCGGTTGAATTGATTAAAAACGAGGACGCACAGGCGATTTCACGATCCGTTTCGGCGTTTGTCGACATCTCTTCATCTGACAGCTCTGAAGATGCTCTCCCTCGTTCTGTCAACTTTCTTGAGCTCACTAATCTTGACATAGCAAGGTCCCCTGAAGCCGTGATCGATCGTTGGACGGAGAGCAGGTCGATTATTCGTGGTCCTAGAGCACCTAGTGTTGATCGTCGCCGTTCTGGCAGTCTTAGAGCTGTAATAGGTCAGTCAAACCTCGGACCTTTTACCGTCGATCTCCGATCTCAAGGTCCTCATGCACTGGTCGGTGGAACTACGGGATCTGGTAAAAGCGAGATGTTGCAATCTTGGATTCTTGGTATGGCAACTGCTCACTCTCCTCAACGTGTTACCTTTCTTCTTGTCGATTACAAGGGAGGATCGGCATTTAGTGACTGCCTTGATCTACCACATACCGTTGGTCTTGTTACCGACTTGAGTCCACATATGGTTCGTAGGGCTCTTATTTCGCTTTCCGCCGAACTTCAAAGGCGCGAAAAACTCCTTCATGCGCATAATAAAAAGGACCTCATTGACTTTGAAATGACGGGAAGCCCGTTGGTCCCACCAAGTTTGGTGATTGTCGTAGATGAATTTGCAGCGTTGGTGCAAGAGGTTCCAGAATTTGTCGACGGGGTTATCAACGTTGCTCAGCGAGGAAGATCGCTCGGGCTTCATTTGATTTTGGCAACTCAGCGCCCAGCTGGAGTTATAAAAGATAACTTGCGAGCTAATACAAACTTACGGTTGGCTCTCCGGATGGCTGACGATTCAGATAGCGCTGATGTGGTTGGTACCACTCAAGCAGCGGCCTTCGATCCATCAATCCCAGGTAGAGGAATACTTCGGAGTGGTCCAAATCAACTTGTCCACTTTCAAGCGGCATACGCTGGTGGGTGGACAGGCGAGCGCAAAGTCGGAGCAGATATAAAAGTCGAGGAATTTGGTTTCGGCCCATCTAAAAATTGGGAGCTACCCCAAGAGGAAGATTCCATTCGAGAGCCTGGTCCGACTGACATAAAGCGAATAGTAATTAATTTGCGCGAGGCGAGTCGAGTTGCCGGAATTGAGCTACCTGAAAAACCGTGGTTGCCTGAGTTGGCACCAGTTTACGATTTGAGCAAGCTTCCAAATGCTCGGACGGATGCCTCGTTAGTATTTGGGGTAGTTGATGACCCACTAACTCAGAGTCAGCCAGCAGTTGCATTCAATCCTGATAAAGACGGAAATATCCTAGTAGTCGGTACCGGAGGATCTGGTAAGAGTACATTCTTGCGAACGTTAGCTATTTCTGCTGGCTTTACCTCTAGGGGTGGACCATGCCACGTATATGGAATAGATTTTGGAGCTCGTGGATTGTCAATGATCGAAGAGATGCCCCACGTAGGAAGCGTTATATCTGGCGACGATCATGAATCTATCGCTCGCTTGATTGAGATGTTGCGCTCTGAGATCGATGAGAGAAGTGTTCGATTTGCCAAATTGAACGCCGGAACTATTACTGACTACAGACGGATTGCGAAAGATTCCCACGATCCGAGAATATTGTTGCTAATAGACGGTATGGCGGCTTTTAGAAGTGCTTACGAAGGTACAGAGTTTAATAGATGGTTTGATATGCTCATTCGAATTGCGGCCGAAGGCAGACCGGTTGGAATTCACTTGGCGATTTCGTCCGATCGAATTTCTGCGATCCCAAGTTCTTTGGCATCACATATCCAGCGTCGAATTGTATTGCGTTTGGCCGATGCGAATGACTATTCGTTGATGTCGATGCCGGCTGATGTACTGAGTGCCAAGTCACCAAGTGGGCGTGGATTTTCCGATGATTCAGAACTTCAAATTGCCATCTTGGGAGATAGCAAAGATGTAAGCGATCAGGCGAGAGAGATTCGTAGGTTTGCTAAGGCGATGCGTTCGGTTGGCGTAGAAGAGGCGATCGGTATCGAGCGCCTAAGTTCAAAGGTCTCATTGTCGGAATTGCCAATTGTTGTCGATGACTTGCCCACTATTGGACTCCAAAGCGCTTCTTTGGGGGCGGTGGGCTTCTACTGCTATGGATGTTTTGTAGTTCTTGGTCCACCTGGAAGTGGTCGAACTACCACCCTGTGGACTATGGTTAGTTCGCTAATGCGCAGCCGTCCGCGATCGACCTATATTTACTTTGGTAATTCTCGATCTCCTTTGGTCCAATGGAGCGGATGGACAGAAAAGTATACGAGTCCAGGTGAAATTGCTAAGCGTTCGGCCGAGTTGAAGAGTTCCTTATCGGCAGATGAATCTAATGATGGCGATATTGTGCTGATAGTAGAGGGAATCGCTGATTTTGTTGGAAGTGAATGTGACTTCCAGTTGCAGGAATTGATTAAAAAGCTTCTATCGCTAGGCCAGTTAGTAATAGCGGAGGGCGATGTTGCGGTAATGATCAATTCTCATCCTCTCATAGCTATGACGCGTCAAGGTAGAAATGGAATTATTTTGCAGCCGGATCAAATGGACGCAAATCTCCTTAGAGCTACATTTCCGAGGATAAGGAAGTCTGACTTTCCGCAGGGGCGAGGATATCTGATTTCACGTGGTGGAACACCTCAGATAGTCCAAGTGGGCTTCAGTGATCTCTCGGATATCAAGTAAATCGAATTGTTTTTTTTGATCCTATCGGTCTTAAATTTGAAATATGTTTGCCGACACTAACGCTACGAGGCGATGGAGACGAGTTTAGAAAACTCCAATAGTTATAATCTCGGTGGTTTGCTACTTGATTCATGAAATAGAATCGGCAGCTTCTAATTCGTAGTTGCTGAACCGGCGGATGTGACTTTTTGTATATGCAGTAGCAAGGGTGATCAACTTGACTTTTGCTGCGGGATTGCTGAATGTTATCCATCACTGGTAATACTGAGCTGTACCAAAGGGGATATGAGGTTCTCGATTGAACGAGTGGGCGAGCTATCGGTGGGCGTTACTCGTATAAGGTATTGGAAGGCTCCCAATTTATCAATCCACCACTAATGTGAGTTTTGTATCCATAAT
>VFSW01011416.1_pt1 | contig 12496 bp, 12 predicted proteins | sample 5358111 | NCBI WGS metagenome assembly VFSW01 (sample SAMN11554181, study PRJNA540505) | mine drainage metagenome | isolation source: sediment from site ElyBrook_90M | place: USA: Ely Copper Mine, Vershire, VT | collected 2017
AATTATAATTTACTGCCAGGTAATCTTGTTGGATATGCCCTTGAACAAGGTAAGATAAATGCGATTCCGTTAAAATTCACAAATAGCTATCAATTTAATAATTACGGCTATGGTTTAATTTGTACGACAGACACGCAAGGGCCTGAATTTCGGAAAAATGGACAGTATTTTAATATAGGGTTTTCGATTCGTAAGTATGTTGAGAGAAAGGGGGATGGTATTTATAGTATAGACATATCATCAGGTACGCCCAGAAAACACATACACGTTCCGAAAATCTGGATAACAACTGATGGTCAGTACATAGATTTCTTTAGGGATGGAGGAGATATGACATACACATTTTTTGTAATCGGTGGAAAGCTTTATAATCAGCAAAGCGGGCAGCTTGCACAAAAGGATAAAAAGGTACTGGATCAGCTAGCCAGAAAGAACTGACCACTGAATCAAAAAGTTGGATTTTGGGCACACTGTTCTTTGACGCGGAGTGCACCTTGGCTTTTTTGCATTTTGCCGGTAAATCTGCAGTATCACAACAAACTACCGCGGATACTACAATAACTGAGAGCTTTCCCCAGACCTCATCGGGGTGCCGGGTCTAATTCTGTAATCACTACGACAGTAACTACCTCGGAATTATCATACGTCCTGCAGGAAACTAATCCATAGTTTCATCAAACCTAAAAACCAGATTTAAAATTGGCATCTACGGGGAGAATGCAACACTATAAGGGTATTCAAAACCTGAAGCGATAGTGCCGGTTACTGTATTAGTTGCCGTGTTTATTATCACTATGTTTCCCATACCTGTAGAAGTGGGCGGATATGCGTTTGTTATATAAGCATACGTGCCGCTGGGTGAGAAGGCGACACCAAGTGGATTGTCGAAGCTTGGGGAGTTTATGGTACTTGTAACGGTATTGGTAGCCGTGTTGATTATGGATATATTCCATCTTGCAAGATTTACTACATAGGCGTATGTACCGTCAGGTGAAAATGCGACGCCCTCTGGAGAATCAAAATTTGATTTTATCGCACCGGTTATGGAATTAGTTGCAGTATTTATTATAAGCACATTGCTGTGCGAGAAGCCCGGGCCCGAGGAGGATGAGGAATTTACATCTGTGACATAAGCGTAAGTACCACTGGGTGAAAAGGCTACAGCAACAGGATAGTTAACTCCTAAGGAGATATGGCCAATCACTGTGTTTGTAGCGGTGTTGATTATGCATATATTATTTGCGCCGTAGTCCGTAACATAAGCATACGTGCCGCTTGGAGAAAATGCCGTGTCAAGAAGGGTAGGTGAACCAAATCCTGAGTTTATGGATCCTGTAACGGTATTTGTTGCGGTATTTACTATTATTACGTTGTCGGGAGTAGCGCTGTTTATTACATATGCATAAGTCCCGCTTGGCGCGAATGCGACGCCTGTCGGCAAGTAGAATGGCGTTATTGCAACAGGAACAGCACTGGTTACTGTATTTGTGGCTGTTTTAATTACCGCAAGGGAGCCGGAGCCTGAATCTGAGACATACGCGTACGTGCCGCTGGGTGAGAAGGTAATGCCCATGGGATTGTTTAGAATAGAGGAACTTACATTTATGGAGTTTGATGGTGCACTGGAGGTTATGCTGTTCACGATATCGCTTCCGGCGGTATCTATTACGACTACATTGTCTGAACCGTAGTTCGTGACGTACGCGTACGTGCCGCTGGGCGCGAATGCGACGCCAATTGGGGTACTGAACCCCGTTTCGCCTGAAGCGCCGACACTTACAGGCACTACATTTATACTGTTTGTTGCAGTTTCGATTATAGATACGTTATTTATACCACTATATACGACGTACGCGTACGTACCGTTTGGCGCAAACGCTATGCCGGCTGCATTGATGGTAGTATTAAAGAATACGCCTATAATGTTGCCCGTCACGGAATTGGTGGCCGTACTGATTATTGTTATGTTAGTTGAGTTATAATCCGTGACATACGCGTACGTGCCGCTGGGCGCGAACGCGACGCCCATGGGATATTCCAGGCCGGAAGTTATCTGGTTTACAACAGTGTTTGTGGCAGTGCTGATTATTGCGGTGCTGTTTGAAGCGTAATTTGTTACGTACGCGTACGTGCCGCTGGGCGCGAATGCGACACCTTCGGGACCGTCGAAGTCCGGAGAGGTAATCTGGCCGGTTATGGTGTTCGTGGCGGTGTTGATTATGAATACGTTGTTTGAATAGTAATTTGTAGCGTACGCATACGTGCCGCTGGGCGCGATTGCCACATCCTCTAACCCGTTTATGTGGGCTGCGGGGATTGCAACTGGAATCGAGTTCACCACGGTGTTAGTGGCCGTATCGATTATTGATACGTTGTTTGATTGGCTATTTACTGCGTAAGCATATGCGCCTCCGGAGCTTACGATTACGTTTACCGGCAGGCTGTTCGTTGTCTGCGGCGGAGATTCAGAGTCGGTTACGGAAGCGATAAAAGAGTACGTACCGCTCGGGTAGGCTGCGGTAAAGACGTACGTGAGAGATGTCGCGCCTGTTATTGCCGTGTAGCTTGAATGCCCTGGCGCTTCTTCATACCACAGGTAGGAATAAGGGGGCAGACCGTTGGATGCCGATGCCGTCAACGTAGATGATCCCCCGTAAACTACGCTGCCTGAAGACGCACTTGTAGAAACCAGCAGAGGGAAAACGGTAGTTGTCGTAGTGCTCGTTGAGGTTGATGTTGTTGAAGTCGTAGACGTTGTCGAGGTTGTTGTTGTAGAAGAGGTGGTGTTAAGAATAAGCGATACCTGTGAAACTGCGGTGCCTGAGGTATTGAATGTCGGGATGCTTGCTTCCCCAGTGCACGAAGCATTATTGCACAGTTTGTAATTAATGTAAAAGACAGGCTGCAGCTGTGTGCCTACGCTCATAGTATATCCGCTCAGATCCACGGTGCATGTCGTTGATGCGCCGGCTTTAAGAATATTTCCGGATACTGCAGTAGCGCATGGCCCGGAGGAGTATTTGCTGTTTGCTATAGGTGCGACAAATAATGCATTTCCCTGCAGGTATATTGATTGGCCCAGATTGTTTGTAAATACGAGGGTTATGTTTGTAGATATGCTGTTTGAGCTTACAAGCAGTCCGGAGCAGTACAGATCGGGGGTTATATAGCAGTAGGATGAACTGGAAGTGGTATTGCTTGGCATCTCAATGACGATGACTGCAGATATTGCGATTACTAATATTATTATTGAAAGGGCGTACTGTGATACGAACTCAAGGGACGACTGCCCTTTTGAGTTTCTGCTTAAGCTTCTTATGCTGACGACCATGTGATTATATGGGGCATATGGCTTTTTATATGTTGTTAGCGCACTGGCAATCTGAGAAAAAGGTTGCGGTTGCTATCGTTCTGTAGTACTGCCCAGCTTCAGGGTCTTCGATATTACGCTTTTTATTTTGCATTCTTTTGCAAGCTGGAGTATTTTGTCAGGCTGCACGCCTGTGCTGGGGTTTCTGACGTTTATAGAACAGACATCCATGTATTTTGCTATGGAAAGCTCGTATGTGCCTATCTGCCTTGCAGTTTTTATTATCTCTTCCTTGTCAAATCCTATCAAGGGTCGTAGGATTGGATGTTTTATGCCCTGGCCTTCTGAGAGCAGGTTAAGAGGAGTCTGCGATGCGACCTGCCCGAGACAGTCGCCAGTAAAAATAAGGCTGGCGTCCTCTTTCTCGGCAACTTTTTCTGCCACGTGCAGCATGAAGTACTTTAGCAGGACCGTTTCGTTTCTTCTTGACTGGAGTGCTGCAAGCTGGAAAATGTGCGTAGGCATAAGGTACAGCTTGTAGTGCATCGAGTACTCGCGCAGCTTGTCTGCTATGCCTATAATCTTTGACAGTTCCGTGGCATCGTTGCCTGGAAAGCCATGAAAGTGAAGGTATATGGGGCGCATGCCCCTTTTCATAGCGTACCACGCCGCTACAGGAGAGTCTATGCCACCCGAAAGCAGTATCACTGCCCTTCCGCTGCTGCCAGTTGGAAGCCCGCCTGCGCCTTTTATGCTTCTGGTGCCTATGAATGCGCTGTCCTTTGTGACGTTGATGTTTATCTCGTTGTCGAAGTTCCTATTTGATATGTTGAACCCTTTTTTCTTCGCTGCCCCGGCAACCTCGCTTATGATTTTAATCGAATCGAAATCGAGTTCCTTGTATGACCGATGGGACTGTATGCGAAGCGTTGAGCCTTTGCTGAAATCCGAGATAATGTTCGACGCAAGCTTTTTTATTGCGCCAAGCTCTGGTTTTGTTACGTATGCCGTCTCGAACCTGCTTATCCCGAAAACAGTTGCAAGCTTTGATTTTATGCTGTTTATGTCTGAGCCTTTATTGAGCTTCAGGAGAACCCTGTCATACTCCCTTACTAGGGCTACATTCTCGCCGCCGAGTCTTTCGGAAAGATTTCTGAGGAGAAGTTTTATGTAGCTCCCGCGGTTCCTGCCCCGAAGCCACAGCTCCCCGAAACGCACCGAGATAACAGCTTCACTTTCATCAAGGTGCATCTGACCACTTTTGCAAGGTAAAAAGCTGTCCTATCGCAGCATAGTGCCAATCGGCACCAATCAAAGACAAAAAATAGGCGCTACTCCTTTTCGCGGTACTTCCTGTCCTGCAGAACATTGAAACGGTAGCAGCGCTTGCTGCAGAAGTACCTTGCAGCACCGGACTTTTTCACGAACGCGAAACCCGTGCCGCGTTCTATCTCCTTTGAGCAGTATGAGCACTTCATTTATCTCGCCATTATCTTCTTGTCCTCCCTACTTGTGTCGGGAAGCCTTATTATGTCGCCTTTCTTTATCTTGCCGGCTATGTTTCTCCTAATTACCCTGCCCTTGTCTTTGCCTTCCATTATCTTGCACATTGCCTGCTTTATCTCGCCGTATATCCCAGTCCTGCCGTGCACTACATCGACCACCCCTGCAAGGTATCCTTCGAATATCTTTTCTTGAGCTGCAGGAGGCGAAGGCGCCTGTACCTCGGCCTTTGCAATGTTTTTCGAGGGCGACTGCGCCACTTCCGGTTGAACTGCTTTCTCTGTAGCCACTATATCACTCCATTAATTATTTTGCGTCTGCCTGTGCAGGTTTAGCCTTTTGTTCCCGAGGTGCCTTTGCCTTTGGTTTCGATTCAGCAGCGGGAGCTGCGCCTGCCGGAGCTGCCGACTTGCCAGTAGTCCTTGAGATTATGTCGATTATAGTCGACTGCGCCTCGCCCTGCTTTTCTATGGCTACCGAAGAGCACGGCACATTCATGCCGAGCGCCTTTCCAAGATCAAGTTTTGTAGGCACGTATACGTAGTTTACCTTCTTCTGCTCGCATAATTGCGGAATATGCATCACCACTTCTTCCGGTTCAACGTCCACGGCTATGACGACAAGAGAGGAGAGCCCGCGCTCTATGCTTTTTGTGACTTCGTTGATGCCCTTGCGTACTGAGCCGCTCTGCCTTGCAAGCCTTACCGCTTCAAGAGCCTTGTCTGACACTTCTTTGCTCACTTCGAACTTTACATAAGATTTTGCCATTTTATTACCTCATCTCATTGGTTGTTTAGCATATACTTGTACACAATATTAAACCTTTCTGCAGCTAGTCCATGAAATCCTGCGCAGTAGGCGGCTCGGGAGGCTGCCCTTTCCTCTTTCTTATCTCTCTGACCACCTTGTCCTGAAGCTCTTTGGGCAGTTTTTCATAGCCCGCATACTCAGGATACCATATGGCTTTTCCGCTCGTTATACCGCGTATCTCATTGGAGAAGCCCTTTATGACCTCTGCCACAGGCATCTTGGCTATTATAGTGACCTGCTCGTTTTCCTGCTGGATGTCGAGCACCTGGCCTCGTTTACCCTGTACGAATGTGATTATCTCCGACATGTAATCGTGGGGTATGTTTATGGTGAACTTCTGCTTTGGCTCCATCAGGCTGACTCCGGAAGTAAGCATACCTGCGTATATTGGATGTTTTATCGCGGGCAGTATCTGCGCCGGACCCCTGTGCACCGGATCCTCATGTATCTTTGCGTCTATTATACGGACCTTCATCCCCGATACGCGTTCTCTTGCCAACGGACCGTCCTTGACCGCTTCCTCAAAACCTTTTACAAGCAGGTCCATCACCTCGTTAAGATACTGTACGCCGTGCGTTGCATCTATGAACATATTGTTGTTGGAGACGTCTATAAGCCCCTTTGCCTCTTCTCTGGCCAGGCCTGCCTTTACAAGCGTCTCTATATGTGCCTTGCCCTTTGGCTTGCCATCGCGAAGCTCGCCCGTCTCTATCAGCTCGACAACGCTGGGCTCGAGAGGCAGGACGTCTATGTAGAAGCGCGAGTGCCTGTTCTGGGTCTTTCCTTCTACGTCTTTGGTCTCCTTCTCTATGGTCTCGCGGTAAAGCACTATAGGCTCGCTCGTAGTTATCGGAACCTTGTAATCGTCACGGAGCTTTGTTTCTATTATCTCAAGATGCAGTTCTCCCATACCGCTGACTAAGTGCTCACCTGTTTCCTGATTCAGCTCCACGCGGATGGTCTGGTCCTCTTTGGACAGCTCACGCAGCGCTTCTATGAGCTTCATTAAGTCCCTCGTATCCTTTGCGTCTATAGCCTTTGTCACTACAGGTTGTGAGTAGTGCTTTATCTGCTCAAAAGGTTCTATGTTGTCCTCGCTTACAGTATCGCCTATCGAGATGTTTTTAAGCCCGACTACCGCAGCTATGTTTCCTGCGGATATGCTTTCTACAGGCACGCGCTCGGGACCCATATAAATTCCAACCTGTGACACCCTCTGCTGATCCGGCATGCCGGTAGCGTATACGACAGTGCCCTTTTTGATTGTGCCTGAGAAGACCCTGCCTATGGCAACCTCTCCGCTGTGTGTGTCGTTGTAAACGCCGAATATTATCATATTTACCTTTGCATCTGGATTGACTTCCACCATCGACTTCCCTGTCACAGAAGAAAGATCTCCGTGCCACAGTTTTGGTATCCTGTACGGCTGCGCCTCTTTGGGATTCGGAAGATGTTCTATCATCATCGAAAGGGTTGCCTCATCTATCGGCGCAACTTCCTGAAGTCTCGTCTCGTTTTGCTCCTGCGTGAGCTTGAATATATCCTTGAATGTGACCTTGTACTGTTCCATTATCCTTGTCGATATGGCCCATTTCTTGTACGCCGACCCCATGCATACGCTTCCGTTTTCAACGCTTACGACCCACTTCTCCTTGAACTCTTCAGGGGCGAACCTGCGTATCAGCTTGTTTACGTCGTTTATCAGTTTGAGCAAACGTTCGAACGTCTGCTCCTGAGTCAGCCTGAGCTCGTTGAGGAGCCTGTCAGTCTTGTTTATGAATAGAACAGGGCGTGCGCGCTCCTGCAGCGCCTGCCTCAGCACCGTTTCGGTCTGTGGCATTATGCCCTCGACAGGGTCGACTACCAGCACTACCCCGTCAACAGCGCGCATTGACCTGGTGACGTGACCGCCGAAATCAACGTGCCCCGGCGTATCTATTAAGTTTATTATGTAGTCCATGCCTTTGTAGTTGAATGACAGCGAGATGTCTGCTGATTTAATTGTCATACGCCTGTCCTTTTCTATGGCTTCGTAGTTGGTGTAAAGCGCATCGCCAGCCACTGATTTTGATATTATCCCTGCACGTGCAAGGAGCGAGTCTGTAAGCGTTGTCTTTCCGTGGTGCACGTGTGCTATGATGGCGACATTGCGTATCCTCTCGGTATCACGCATTATTTTTACTACTTCTTCGGCTACGAACTCTTTCCTGACCATTAGAACTACCTTGCCCTCTTGGCTATCCTTTCTCCTTCAAGTCGCTTCTTTATGGCATAGCTTTCTGATGCACGGTCAGCGGCCATCAGAAGCTCGTCTGCAAGCGCGTCGGAGAGCCTCCTTTTTCTGTTGAAAGCACTTATGAGCGCCGCAAGAGCTATGTTTCTCAGTGCTACGTCTATTCGCCGGTTAGAGCTAATTCCCACTGCAACATTGTAGGATATGCCCCCGTACCTTACGCGAGTGGTGTCTTCTATCGGTGCTGCGTTCTGCAACGCATCAACGAATACCTGCACCGGATTCCTCGACGTCTTGCTATTTATTATGTCAAACGCATCCTCAACTATATGCATTACCTTTAGTTTTTTGCCCTGTAGCCTTCCCTCGGTCCTAATGAACTTGCCTCCGACTTTCTTGCCGGTGCCGCCCCTCATGAGCTTGTTCATGAATCGCTCGATTATGTTGCTGTGCGCATTGTAGTATGCCTGGTTCTTTCTCCTTCCGAAAAGATTCGGGTACGGCTGCTTGTTGAATAGTATATAGTTGGCAATGCTCTGGTCGGTAACCCTGACGGATGCTATGTCGTACTTGTCGAACAGAAGTACATCGTCATCCTTTGCCTGCTTATTTGCAGGAATAGCTTCGCTTTGCAATGCAGCATTTTCTGGCGTGCCTTCCGGCTTGGTGCTTTTTCTCCTGCGCTTGTCTGATGTTTTTTCATTCTGCTGGACTGGCTGAGTCGGCTCTGTCTTCACCAATGCTGCGGCCTTGTCATTTTCTGCATCTAAGCTTGAGTCATCTGCCATAAAATTACCTCTTCGGCTTCTCTTTCTTGCCCTTGACTACCTGGAAGATGTCAGCCCCGTTGACTGCTATAACCTTGTACTTCAACCCTGGTATGCAGCCCATCTGTCCCCTCTGGGAGCCGCCAAGGCCCTGTATGGTAACCTCGTCGTGCTCTTCTATCATGTTTATTGAGCCGTCGTAAGGCACGAACGCACCGACGACCTTTCCGTTCTTTATGAGCTGCACGCGGACACATTTTATGAGGCCGGAGTGTGGTTGCTTCTGCTGAAGAACGAACTTCTGCAGCACAAGTGCCTTCGCCATTGGCACGCACCCTACGGGATCGTACTTCTGCTTTAGCTTGAAATATCTCCTCTTCCACCACTTCTTTAGCATGCGCTGCCTCTTCCTTTTTCGTATGAGCTCTTTTGCTGCAAATTCTCCATTTGGCAAATATATACACCTAAGAATATTCCTCTTTTAAAATGTTAGAGTTTCCTGACTCCAGTACCGCGAGCGCATTGACTGAAAAAGGCTTCCTGCAAAGCGTGCCGAGCTCGAGCGAGTTGCCTCCGAAGCGTATCACCTTTATGCCGGAGATCTTGCAGGTGTGCAGTATGTCCTCTATTATCTCGCGCCTGCCCTTATCCGCCACTACGACGGCCATCGCAGTAGCTGAGCTTATGGTTCTCATGACCTCCCTGTTTCCAAATGCGACCTTGCCCGTGTCAATGACGAGCCTAAGGTCGTTGTTCAAATCACTCATGCTACTGCCTATTTGTGGTTTGGCTAACAAGCCTCATTACCAGAATGCGCTGCATTCAAAAGTAAGCAGTTAGTATTCTCTACAAAAAGATATTTAAACCTTGATGTGCTTCCCATGCTATTTTCCATGCCTTATGTTTCATTCCAGAGCGGGCTTTTTGGGCACAGTGGAGAGATTTGAGGCAACAAAACGTAAAGTATGTATGATTTTGCACGCCTTCGGGTTTTACGGCAGGCTCCAGAAGTCGTAAACGGGCATATTAGACAAATAACTAACCCAGTAGTATGCCTATTAATATACATGAGCGCAAAGGCTACTGGTTTAATGGCTGGCATAGTTGGTTATGGAGTCCACGTGCCGCGCTATCGCATAAAGGTAGATGAGATAGCACGGGTATGGAACGAAGACGCCGAGAGCATTAAAAAGGGCCTGCACATACAGGAGAAGAGCGTGCCTTCGCACGATGAGGATGCGGCCACGATAGCAGTTGAAGCTGCCAGGAGGGCAGTATACCACGCAGGTATAGACCCGAAGGAGATAGGCGCAATATACTGCGGCTCTGAATCGCATCCTTATGCTGTCAAACCTACAGCAACAATAGTGTCACAGGCCATAAGCGCAGGAAACAGATTGACTGCGGCGGACCTTGAATTTGCATGCAAGGCAGGCACAGCGGCAGTGCAGATGCTCATGGGCATGACCGACAGCACAATGATAAGGTATGGTATGGCAATAGGCAGCGATACCTCGCAGGGCAGGCCTGGAGATGCGCTTGAGTACACTGCAAGCGCTGGTGGGGCCGCATTCATAATAAGCAACGAGAAGAGTGAACTTATAGCAAACATACTTGACACAGTGAGCTTCACAACGGATACGCCAGACTTCTGGAGGAGGGAAGGCGCCGACTTTCCATCTCATGGCGGCAGATTTACAGGAGAGCCGGCCTACTTCAAGCACGTGGTGAGCGCAACAAAGATGCTTTTTGAGAAGACGGGTTTAGGTCCCGGTGATTTCAAATACGCAGTGTTCCATCAGCCGAACGGCAAATTCCCGATGATGGCTGCAAAGATTCTGGGTTTCTCGGAGGAGCAGATAAAGGACGGACTCCTGACGCCGATAATAGGCAACACCTATTCGGGTGCTTCGCTGCTTGGTCTTGCTGCGGTGCTCGACAAGGCCGCTCCGGGAGAAAAGATACTTGTAACAAGCTTCGGCAGCGGCGCAGGCAGCGACTCATTCGCAATAGAAGTGACGGATGCCATAGAAAGCAAACGCAAGAGAAGCGAGAAGGTACTTGACATAATAAACAAAGGCAAGATGTACATAGACTATGCATTGTACCTGAAGAACAGGGACAGCATAAGAAAATAGAAGCAGGTAAATCAATGCGAGATGTTGCTATAATAGGAGTCGGGCTCACCAGGTTCGGCGAGAGATGGGAGCATGGCATGAGGGAGCTCATGGCAGAAGCCGGAGTGCGCGCCCTTGAAGACGCCGGAATAGGCAGCAAGGACGTAGAGATGGTTTATGGAAGCACGATGGCCTCAGGCAGATTCATAGGACAGGAGCACGTCGCTGCGCTGTTGGCCGACCAGCTCGGATTCAGGAATATTCCTGCCGTGCGCATAGAAAATGCGTGCGCCAGCGGCGGAAGCGCATTGAGGCAGGGCTATCTTGCAGTGGGAAGTGGAGTGCACGACATAGTCGTCGTAGGCGGCGTCGAAAAAATGACAGACGTCACAACTGGGGAGGCTACAACCGCACTGGGAGGCGCCGGCGACCAGGAATGGGAGCTTGCTCAGGGAATAACCTTTCCGGGGCTTTATGCGCTTATGGCAAAAAGGCACATGCACGAGTTCGGCACCACCGAGGAGCAGATGGCCGCGGTATCGGTGAAGAACCACGAGAATGCAGTTAACAATGAGTATGCACAGTTTCGCAAAAAGATATCAATACAGGATGTCCTCAACTCCAAGATGGTAGCAGAACCTCTTAAAGTATTTGACTGCTCGCCTATTTCTGACGGCGCTGCCGCAGTGATTCTTGCACCGCTTGAGATAGCCAGAAAGTATAATGACACTCCGATACACATACTTGCAAGCTCTCAGGCAAGCGATACGCTGGGCCTTGCGGAGCGCGAAAAGCTGACGGAACTTAAAGCTACCAAGATAGCCGCAGCAGACGCATACAGGCACTCGAAGCTGACTCCCAAAGACATGAACATAGCCGAGGTGCACGACTGCTTCAGCATTGCCGAGATACTCGCAATGGAAGACCTGGGTTTCTATGAGAAGGGGAAGGCCGCAAAGGCCATAGCCGACGGCGAAACAAGAATGGGGTCGAAACTCTCGGTAAACACTAGCGGCGGGCTCAAGGGCTGCGGGCATCCGGTAGGCGCAACTGGCATAAAGCAGGCTGTCGAAGTGGTTACGCAGCTGCGCGGAGAGGCAAAGCAGAGGCAGGTCAGCGGCGCTGAGATCGGAATGACGCACAATGTGGGCGGAAGCGGAGCGACTGCAGTAGTCCATATAATGAAAAGGGCAGATTAGTGGTAGAATGGAAAAAGCATCGGCAAGCATGTGGAGAAAGCTGAACTCGCGTTACAACCTAGTCGGAAGTGAGTGTGAAAACTGCAATGCCATATACTTCCCGTCCAGGATAGTATGCAAGAACTGCGGAAGGCAGACGAAGATGCACGATAGGATGCTCAATGGCAACGGCGCTGTCTACTCTTTTACGAGGATTCACGTGCCTGCGGAGGCATTCAGGGAGAGCGCGCCTTACACCATAGGCGTAATAAAGCTTGACGAGGGACCTATGGTCGAAGGACACATAGTCGATACCGGCAAAAAGATAGAGATAGGCACCAGGGTGAAGAAGGTCTTCAGAAAGATGCTGGTTGAGGAAGACGAGGGCCTGATACATTACCACTTCAAGTTCGAGCCCGTCTGAGTTCTGGATTGCTTTCTTACACTCACAGTTTTTCTCCGGACAATAATGCAAATATTATTCCTGTTAGCACAAAATCTTCGGGACTTCTGCGTAATTCTGCGTACTTGCTCAATAAGTTGTGGTATTCAAGTAAAACCTGTGTGCGGATAGAATT
>VFSW01011417.1_pt1 | contig 12495 bp, 10 predicted proteins | sample 5358111 | NCBI WGS metagenome assembly VFSW01 (sample SAMN11554181, study PRJNA540505) | mine drainage metagenome | isolation source: sediment from site ElyBrook_90M | place: USA: Ely Copper Mine, Vershire, VT | collected 2017
GAACACGAATTCACTCTGCGCGCCGGCTTGTTCGATCATTTCAGCGCCCGCCTCCGCGTTCGCGCGCTCTTCGATCGCGGAAATGTAACGCGCCGAGAGCTTTTCGTTCCACCATCGCTTTGGCCGGCCGCCACGTTCGTCGCCTGCGTAGCTATGAGCGCCCGCGCCGATTCCGAGGTACGTCTGCGCGCGCCAGTAGGTCAGATTGTGGCGCGCTTCGTGGCCGGGCGCCGCATAGTTCGAAATTTCATACATCGGGTAGCCGCGCCGCGGGATTTCCTCGCGCACCGTTTGATACATCGCGGCCTGCTCGTCGGTCGCGAGCTGTTTGATTCGTCCGCGCATCAAGTCCGTGAAAAAGGCGGTGCCTTCTTCGAAGGTCAGGTTGTAAGCCGAGATGTGATCCGGTTCGAGCGCGGCCGCCGATTCGATGTCGAAGAGAACATCGGCAACCGTCTGTCCCGGAACCGCGAAGATCAAATCGAGATTGAGGCGATCGAAGCCGGCGCGACGCGCCATCGTTGCGGCTGCGCGGGTTTCGTCGGCGCAATGAATCCGGCCGAGGAACTTGAGCGTCGCGGAATTGAACGACTGCGCGCCGAAACTGATTCGATTGACGCCCGCCGCGCGCATCCCGCCGAGTTTCGCCAGGTCCACGGTGCCGGGATTCGCTTCGAGCGTTATCTCCGCGTCGTGTTCGATACCGCAAACGCGATTGGCGGCGTCGATAATCTCAGCGATGGATTTGGGATCGAACAGCGACGGCGTTCCACCCCCAAAAAAGATTGTCCGGATGCGCCGGCCTGAATACGGCGCAGTGCCCGCCCGGTACTTGAGCTCAGAAATCAGCGCGCGGGTATATTGCGCTTCCGGCCATGACGATGCCGCGTGCGAATTGAAGTCGCAGTACGGACACTTCGATTGGCACCACGGAATATGAACGTAGAGCGAAAAGCTCACACCACGATTGTAGCGCGCCTTGAGGCCTGCGAGAACGCCCGCTACTACGCGCCTTTGACGGTCGCTATACTCCCTGCGTCAGAGGGAACTTGTCCGAAATCGCACCCAATCGCCAGGATCGCAACGAACCGCGCGTCGAGGCACGCCCCGGCCCCGCCAGCGCGAGCGGATCGGGCGCGAGCCGGGCGGGCACGATCGCCGCGGGCGTGTTGCTCAGCCGGATTGCCGGTCTGGTGCGGGACAGCATCTTCGCGCATTTCCTCGGCGACTCGGCCACCGCCGACGCGTTCAAGGCGGGGTTTCGCATCCCGAACATTCTGCAAAACCTGTTCGGCGAGGGCGTGCTGTCCGCGTCGTTCATCCCGGTTTACGGAAAACTGCTGGGCGAGGGCGACAATGAAACCGCCGACATGGTCGCCTGGGGCGTCGGCGCGATTCTGACTCTCGGCGTATCGGTGCTGGTGGCGATCGGCGTGAGGGGGACGCCGTATCTGATCGACGTGATTGCGCCGGGCTTCGAGGGCGACAAGCGCGACTTGACGATTCAGATCGTGCGCATCCTGTTTCCCGGCGCGGGATTGCTGGTGATGTCGGCGTGGTTCCTCGGCGTCCTGAACAGTCATCACAAATTTTTCGTCTCGTACACCGCGCCGGTGGCGTGGAACGTCGCAATGATCGCGGCGCTGCTCTATTACGGGCCCCGCCGCTCGCAGGACGGACTTGCGATCGCGATCTCGTGGGCGTCGGTCGTCGGCTCGGCTTTGCAAATCGCGGTACAGGTTCCGCAAACGCTGGCGCTGCTGAGAAAGCATCGCATCGACTTCGCGCGCATTGCCGCGCCGCTCAGATCCGTGTTCCACAACTTGACGCCCGTGGTCGTCAGCCGCGGCGTGGTCAACCTGAGCTCTTACGTGGACAACGTGCTGGCGAGCCTCTTGCCGACTGGCGCCGTCGCCGCGCTCAACTACGGCCAGTTGCTCTACATGGTGCCGATCAGCCTATTCGGATACTCGGTGGCCGCGTCGGAGCTGCCCGCGATGTCGCGCGCCGCGGGTGCGACGCCCGAACAAATGAGCGCGATTCTGCGCCTGCGATTGAACCGGGGACTGCGCCAAATCGCGTTCCTGGTGGTCCCGTCGTCAGCGGCTTTTTTGATTCTCGGCGACGTGATCGTCGCGATGATTTATCAATCCGGCGCTTTCACCCGCGCCGACGCGGTTTACGTGTGGGCCGTGCTCGCGGGTTCGGGGGTAGGGCTGCTCGCAGCGACGATGGGCCGGTTATACAATTCGGCGTTCTATGCGCTGTTCGACACCCGCACTCCGCTTCGATTCGCACTAATCCGCGTCGCGCTGACGCTGGTGCTCGGCTATCTATGCGCGATTCCACTGCCGCCCATGCTCGGAATCGCGCAGAAGTGGGGCGTTGCCGGACTGACGGTGTCGGCGGGCGCGGCAGGATGGGTCGAGTTTGCGCTGCTGCGATGGGCGCTGAACGGGCGCATCGGATGGACCGGGCTCGAGCGTTCGTATCTGGCGAAGTTGTGGGCGCTGGCTCTTGGAGCCGCCGCGCTCGCGTTCATGCTGAAACTTCGGATGGCGGGATTCGGGCCGCGCATCCAGGGGTTGGCGATTCTTTCGACTTATGGCGGGCTCTACTTATTCGGCGCCTGGATGCTTGCGATGCCGGAACTCAAGCAATTCACCGACCAAATCACGCGCCGTCTTTCGCCGCGCGCGGCTTCGAACTCATCCGATCAATAGTCGCGCTGGTGGAGCGTCCGCCCAGCAACGGCGCCAGCGCCACGGTTCCTCCGCGCGATTCGACGAAGGCCTGGCCGTCAACCCGCTTGCCGCGCCAATCCTCGCCCTTGATCAAGACGTCGGGTTTGACCGCGCGAATAATTTTCTCGGCCCGCGTTTCGTCGAACACAACTACGTAATCAACCGCTTCCAGGGCCGCGAGGATTCGCGCCCGCTCCGCCGCGGGATAGATGGGGCGCGCGTCGCCCTTGAGCCGCCGCACGCTGCGATCGCTGTTGAGTCCGACCACCAGCAGGTCGGCCTGCGCGCGCGCAAACGCGAGCATCTGGATATGGCCGGCGTGCAGCAGATCGAAGCATCCGTTGGTGAAGGCGATCCGGCGGCCGGCGCGCCGCTCGCGCTCCAGCGCCGCCTTGAGTTCGTCGATCGAATGGATTTTGCGCTCGTAGCTTAAGTGAGCGGGACTCAGTGCGCGGGCGAGATCTTCGCGCGTGATCACTTCGGTGCCGATCCGGGTCACCTCGATACTCGCGGCCAGGTTCGCGATCGTCGCCGCCGACGAGAAGCCCAGCCCCGCGATCGAAAACATCCCGAACACGCTCAGCACCACGTCGCCCGCGCCGGTCACGTCGTAAACCTCGCGCGGCGCCGTCGCGATGTAGGTATCTTTGCCGCCGCGCTCCGCCAGGTACATCCCGTCGCGGTCGAGCGTGATCAGGCACGCTTCCAGGCCGAGCTTGCGCACCAGAGTTTCGGCGGCCTTGCGCCACGCGCCGCGGTCGGTGAGCTGCATCCCGGTGGCGACTTCGGTTTCGTGACGATTGGGCGTGAGCGCGGTGGCGCCGCGATAAATCGAAAAGTCCTCCGTCCTGCGGGGATCGACTATCACCGGGATGCCGCGCGCCCGGGCTCCATCGATCAGCGCCCGCAACACGGCCGCCGTCAGCATCCCCTTGTCGATATCCGATATCAGCACGCCGTCGCAGTTGCGAAGCTCGGACTTGACGCGCGCAATCAGCTCGCGTTCGCGCGCGGGCTTGAGCGGACTCGGGTCTTCCTCATCGACGCGCAGCAGTTGCTGGGTCGCGCGATGGGCCGCCTGCACCGAACCGAGCATTCGATCCTTGACGATGGTGGGGCGGTCGGGATCGATCAGAATCGAGCGCGTATCGATTCCCAGGTCGGCAAAAATCTCGCGCAGCAGATCGCCGTTTCGATCCGCGCCCACCACGCTGAGCGCGCTCACGTCCGCCCCGAGCGCGCGCAAGTTCGCCATCACGAAACCCGCGTTGCCGGGTTTTTCCTCGCGGCGTTGCACGCGCAGGATCGGAATCGGCGCTTCGGGCGAGATTCGCGCGACATCGCCCCACAGGTAGCGATCGAGAATTACCTCGCCGGCCACCAACACGCGCAATGGCTTGAGCGCCGGCAGGCCGTGCTCGTGACGCGCGGAATCAGGCCGAGCGGAAGCGGGCGTTTTGGGTCGAGTCATGATGCGGCATCTTACGCCGGCGCGCCGCCCGCGTTAAACAGCAGGGGTGACCCCTGCACCCAGTGTTAAGGCCGCGCTCCGTTGTCGCGCGCGGCCCCTGCCAACGGCTTAATACTGCGCTGCCGTCGCCACGGCCAGGGGTGATCCCTCAACATTTCGCGCTTAACGCTAAGGTGCAGGGGGTTACCCCTGCCCAAGGAAGTGTGAAACCCACGGCGGGTTTCACATTCAGTTGCTCATCTGATCGCGTAGCCGCCATCGACGTACACGATCGATCCGGTTACGAAGTCCGACGCGTGCGAAGCCAGAAACACCGCCGCACCCGCGGTCTCCTCGGGCTTGCCGAAGCGGCCGGCCGGCGTGCGCGTGATTATTTCCTCGAACCATGGGCCGCTCTGCGCGACCACCGTCATGTCGGTTTCGATCCAGCCCGGCAGGATCGCGTTGACCTGGATGTTGTGCGGCGCGAGCTCGATCGCCATCGTCCTGGTCACCTGCACCAGCGCGCCCTTTGCCGCGGCGTAAGGAATTATGCCCTGCGCGCCGAACCGGGAATATTCGCTCGCGATATTGATTATCTTGCCTTGCTTGCGGGCGGCCATCGATTGCGCCGCGATCTGCGAAAGGAAAAAGCATGAGTTCAGGTTCGTTTCGATCACTCGGTCCCAGTCCTCGGCCCTGAAATTCAACGCGCTGCCCATGATCGCGATTCCGGCGTTGTTGACCAGAATCGAGACGGGCCCCAGCTTGCGCTCGGCTTCCTCCATCGCCGGGCGCAGGTCGTCGCGCCGCGTCACGTCGAGCTTGATCGCTAGCGCCGGTACGCCCGCGTTGGCGAGCTCGTCCACGACGGCGCGATTCTTCTCTTCGTTGCGCGCAAGGATCGCGACCGCCGCGCCGGCTTGCGCCAGGCCGAGCGCGATCCCGCGCCCGATTCCGCCGTTGCCGCCCGTGACCACGGCGACCTTGCCGCTCAAATCGAACATCTTTGGACTCGGCATAACGTTTCTCCCGCGCGAGCAGTTGGACAGCGAATGCTCAGCGCTTCTATATTGGCGTTTCACACCGGCCGCAACCGAAACGCGATGAGCGGCGCGCGGCGCGGTGATTAAATAAAACACGGAGGTGGCGCGCTGTAACAGCACCCTCACCCCCGGCGCGGACGCCGTTCCCTCTCCCGCAAGCGGGCGAGGGGTAATAGGTACTCAAGAGAAATAGAGGGAAAATCACGACGATGGGACTACGAACGGCTGAACAGTACAAAAGCTCGCTGCGCGACGGCCGCGCGGTTTTTTTCAGGGGCGAAAGGGTGGCGGACGTAACCGCGCATCCGGTTATCGGAATAGCAGTTGAGCACGCGGCGCTCGACTACCGGATGGCTCACGATCCGAAGTATCGCGAGCTCGCGGTGGTCAAGGAGGGCGCTGACGAGTACAGCCGCTACTACCATGTTCCGCAAAATGGCGACGACCTGCTCAAGCGCAGCGCGCTGATCGCGGCCGCGACGCGCGAGGGCGCGACGCTGGTGGTGTTGATCAAGGAAATCGGCACCGACGCTCTGCTCGCGCTGCATATTATCGGCGAGCGGCTCGCGGCTGCCGGCAAGCCCGAGTACCGCGAGCGCATCCACAACTACTACCGCAATTGCCGCGACAACGATCTCGCCGTCGCCGTCGCGCAAACCGACGTCAAGGGCGATCGCGCGCTCGGGCCAACGCAGCAGGATCATCCGGATTACTACGTCCGAATCGTCGAGGAACGCCCCGACGGCATCGTCGTGCGCGGCGCGAAGGTTCACACCAGCGTCGCGACCAACACCAACGAGGTGATCGTCCTGCCGACCCGCGCGATGCGCGCCGAGGACAAGGCCTACGCCGTCGCCTTCGCATTGCCGATCAACACGCCGGGACTGAAGCTGCTCGCGTCGCCCCACGGCAGCTCGCATAAAAACGATTTCGAGCATCCGATCAGCGCGCGGCACAAGATGATGGAGACGCTGACGGTCTTCGACGACGTGTTCGTGCCCAGGGAGCGGGTGTTCCTGCAAGGCGAGATCGACTTCGCCGGGCTGCTCGCGCTGACCTTCGTGCGCTTCCATCGCTTCACCGCCGTGTCGTACAAACTGCCGCTGCTGGAACTGATGGCGGGCGCGGCCTATGCCGTTGCCGAGGCCAACGGAATCTCGCGCGCGGGTCACGTGCGCGACAAGCTGACCCATCTCGCGGCCTATCACACCATCGTGCGCGGACTTATCGAGCATGCCGCGCGCAGCTGCACGCTCGAGGACGGCGTCGCGGTGCCCAATACCCTGCTCACCAATGTCGCGAAGTATCACTTCGCTCACAACTACCACCAGGCGGTGCAAATCGTGCAGGATCTCGCCGGCGGCCTGCTGGTGACGGCGCCCGCCGCTGAAGATCTCACCAGCGAGGCGACCGGCGCCTACGTGCTCAAATACATGGGCGGCGCGAAAGGCTTCGATGCCGAGAAGCGCCTCAGGCTGCTGAACCTGATTGGCGATCTGACGTCGTCGGATTTTGGCGGCTACCAGGAAGTGCTCGCGGTGCACGCCGAAGGCGGTTTCGAAGCCGAGAAGTTGCAGGCTTATCGCGAGTACGACTTCAAGACGGTGGCGGCATACGCGCGCAAGCTCGCCGGAATCTGAGAGCAACGGGAGAACTTAATTAAATGTGAAACCCATCGTGGGTTTCACATTTAACGCTAATGCAGTTCGCCGCCGCCGGCGACGTTGATCGTTTCGCCGGTAATGTTTTCCGCGCGGCACAAATAGACCACCGCCTCGCCGATATCGGCCGGCGTCTGCTCGCGCTTGAGGAACGTGTTGCGCGCGATAAATTCGTCGAACGCCGCCTCGCCATTCAACCCGTACTGAACGGCGACGATCGGACTGAGCACGTCGGTCCACATCGCAGTGCGCAGATACCCGGGGCATACCGCGTTGACGCGAATGTTCATCGGGCCAAGCTCTTCCGCCAGCGATTGCGTGAAGCCCACCGACGCGAACTTGCTCGCGCAGTATGCCGACATGCCGCCGTGGCCGGTCTTGCCCGCCACCGACGCGATATTCACGATCGCGCCCTCGCTCTGCTTCATCAGGTGCGGGATACACGCCTTGGCGCATAGGAACTGGCCCTTCACATTCACCGCCATCACGCGGTCCCACGCTTCTTCGGCAAAACCGCTCACCGGCCCGAACGCGATGATCCCGGCGTTGTTCACGAGGATATCGATCGTGCCGAGTTTCGCGACCACCTCCGACGCCATCCGCTCCAGGTCGGCGAACCGCGTCACGTCGGCGAGGATCGGGATGGCCTTCACGCCCAGTCCCTTGACTTCCTCGACCGTGCGATTCAGTTCAGTTGGCGCGCTTACATGGACGCCAAGCGCGCGGTCCGCCGGACTGCCGAGATCGACCAGCGCGACATTTGCGCCCGCCGCCGCCAGCTTGAGCGCGATTCCGCGGCCGATTCCCCGCGCCGCGCCGGTGACGATTGCATTCTTGCCCTTGAGTTCCATCCGATTTTCTCCCTGGTCTGCGTGCCATCCAGCCCGACGGCTGCGGACGGCGGTAAGCGCGCTCGCAGGCGTTTACTCGAATGCGTTCTCGCCCGTGATGTCGCGGCCGAGGATCAACGTATGCACGTCGAAGGTGCCCTCGTAAGTGTTCACCGTCTCCAGGTTCAGCATGTGACGGATCACCGGGTACTCGTTCACGATTCCGTTGGCGCCGAGCATGTCGCGCGCGTCGCGTGCGATCTTCAGCGCCTCGTTGACGTTATTTCGCTTGGCGAACGATACGTGCTCCGGGCGCATCTTGCCCTGGTCCTTCAGATGAGCCAGGCGCAGGCAAACCATCTGCGCCTTGGTGATCTCGGTCAGCATCCTCACCAGCTTTGCCTGCACCAGTTGATAGCCGGCCAGCGGACGCGAAAATTGCTTGCGCGACTTCGTGTAATCCAGCGCGCAATGGAAACACGACCGCGCCGCACCGATCGCGCCCCACGCGATTCCGTAGCGCGCCTGCGTCAGGCATCCGAGCGGACCCTTCAGCCCGCGCGCTTTTTCCAGATGAGCAGTCCTGGGAATTCGCACGTCTTCTAAAATCAGTTCCGAAGTGATCGACGCGCGCATCGAAAATTTCCCGTGCATGTCGCGCGTCGAAAATCCCGGCGTCCCCTTCTCGACCAGGAACCCGGTGATGCCCTCGTCGACCTTCGCCCACACGATCGCGACGTCCGCGATCGAGCCGTTGGTGATCCATCGCTTGGTCCCGTTGAGGATCCATCCGTCGCCATCGCGCCGCGCCCGCGTTTCCATCCCGCCCGGATCCGACCCGTGGTCAGGCTCGGTCAGACCGAAGCAACCGATCAATTTTCCCTTGGCCATTTCCGGCAAGTAGCGTTGCTTCTGTTCCTCGCTGCCGTTTGCATAAATCGCGTACATCGAAAGCGCGCTTTGCACGGACGCGAACGAGCGCAGCCCCGAGTCTCCCGCTTCGAGCTCCTGCATGATCAGGCCGTACGCGACGTTATTCATGCCCGCGCATCCATAGCCCTTGAGATTAGCCCCAAACATTCCAAGCTCGGCCATTTGCGGTACAAGATGCATTGGGAAGGTTTCACTTGCAAAATGGCGCTCGATCTCTGGCAAAATTTCGCGATCCACGAAACGTTTGGCCGTATCGCGGGCCATCCGTTCTTCATCGGTCAGCAGGTCGTCGAGGTGAAAAAAATCGAGATCTCTCAATAAATCTGGCATCTTGTGCTCCATGCGATTTTTGAAACGTGTTTTACTGTGAGCTTGCGGACGCAGACTGCGGGCAGAGTCCAGCCCGGTCGAGCGATCCTCTGGATGAACGAAATCATGCCCCCGGGTATCATGCGCTTTTGATCCGCACGCGGTCGTTTCGTACGCTGATTCAGAGCCGAATTATCACGGCTACTACTTGCATCAGATTTGAGTATCACGTAGCCTTATATCCCAAGTCGCCAATATGCATATAGAAACGCTAAAGGTCTTCTGCGACATAATCGAGAGCGGAAGCTTTTCTTATGCCGCATCGCAAAACTTCGTCACTCAGTCGGCGGTCAGCCAGCAGGTCAGAAGCCTCGAAGAGAAGTACGACTGCCGATTGATAGAACGCGGACGAGCCGGAGTCAAACCCACCCCGGCCGGACAAATCCTGTACACTTCGAGCAAGGAAATCGTGCGCCGTTTTCTGGAATTGGAAAACCGGTTGCGTGAGATCGGCTCGGTGGTCGCGGGCACGATTCGCGTCGGCACTGTTTACAGCGTTGGCTTGCACGAATTGCCGCCGTATCTGTCCGAATTTCTCCGCAACTATCCGGCCGTCAATGTACATCTCGAGTATCTGCGCTCGAACAAAATTTACGAAGACCTCATCGAAGGCAAGGTCGATCTTGGCGTCGTCGCCTATCCTTCCAAGCGCAGCCAAATCGTCTCGGTGCCGTTTCGCCATGACGAACTCGTGCTCGCGGTGCCGCCCGACAATCCACTGGCCAAGCACTCGAAGCTAAGCGTCGGACAGTTGCAGGGTCAGAAGTTTGTCGGATTCGAGCGCGATATCCCGACCCGAAAGGCCTCCGATCGAATCCTGCGCCAGTACGGCGTCAAGCCGGTCTACGTGCTCGAATTCGACAACATCGAGACCATCAAGCGCGCCGTCGAAATTGGCCTTGGATGCGCCATTGTGCCGCGGATGACGGTCGAGAACGAGGTCGCGCGCGGCGCTCTACGGATGCTTGAGTTCCAGGAAGGGAACTTTATGCGTCCGCTGGCGATCATCTACAAGCGCGGCCGCGAGCTCTCGCCTGCGGTGCGCAAGTTTATCGAGACGCTGACGACCAGCAACGTCGTGCCCCGCGGTCGCGGCGACAAGACTGGCGACAAGACTGAGCGTCCGCCACGCGGCGAGCGCGCTGAGCGCAACAACGACGCGAACAACTCGGATCGCGCCGAGAAAGTCGAGAAAGTCGAGAAAGTCGAAAAGACGGCGTAGCCGCAACGGATCTTTGACGACGAACGGCCGGGTCGTGGCGACTCGGCCGTCTTTGTTTCCTTTCCTCGGCTCAAACATCAAGCGCGTGATCGGTCCGATCACGAAGAAAGTAGGAGACTTTAGCCATGCCGCTGACTCGCGATTTCAAAGAAACCATTCGTGCGCGCGTCCAGCGTGATCCCAAGTTCCGAAAAGAGCTTCTCCGCGAAGGAATCGAAGCCATGCTTGCCGGTGATTTAGCCACGGCCAAGACCATCCTGTGCGATTACGTCTCTCCCCTCCGGTCTTGGCAAACTGTTTGCCGCGGTGGATCATAGTCGAGACGGACGGACGAAAACATGCCGGTCCAAACTGGTAATTCGTTCACGAATCGCCAAAAGTGAGACCTTTTGAGTGGAGGTAGTGCGGTGGATCCTCGGTCGATTGATCTTCGACGTTTGAAGAATGTTACGATTTATGACGCAACGGGCCAATTAGTAGGCGACGCTAGCGAAATCATTTTACCGCGACCGAAATGGTCGTTTATAGAACATAAGCCCCTAGGGTTGGTTTCCCCGATTAGGCTGCCCACAGGTTTGGAGCAGCCGGTCGCTATTTTTATTGGCGCTAACATCGGCACTTTAGGAATGTCAATTCATCCCAGTCACGTAGTTTGTAAGTGTCGTTTACGCGACTGCGTGACCGACATTGTCTATTCCAATGATCAAGAGGTGAGGTGCGAAATGGTGGGCATCTTCTCCGCCGGTGCACGGCATTCCAATCAAGAGCAATTTAGCCTTCATTCTTTCAAGCTCTGTGTTGGCGCGACGCAGGTCGAACTCTTTGATATATTTTCAAATACTTGGCGAAGAGGGGACAAGGACCTTATCTCCAGCCACTGATCAGCGGCTCTCCCTCGCGGATGATTTGCGAACCATTGATTAGGCGCACAAGAGCTGCCCGCCGTCCGTGGCCGTGGTCTCTACTTCAGCGCGGCGCGCAGCCGCTCGCGGTCGAAGCCTGCGATCATTTGTTTGCCCGCGACGACGATCGGGCGCTTGATTAGATTCGGCTCCTTCACCATCAGCGCGAACGCCTGCTCGACCGTGAGCGATTTACCCGCCAGGCCCATCGCCTTGAAGGCCGGGCTGCGCGGGTTTAGAAAATCGCGCGGGTCGCGGCCCGCAAACAGATCCTTCAGCTCAGCCGCACTCAGCGGAACTCGCGCATAGTCGCGCTCGTCGAATTCGACGCCGAGATCCTTGCGCAAGAAACTTCGCGCGTCGCGGCAAGTCGTGCAAGTGGATTTCCAGACAAAACGGATCCTCTTCATGCGCGATTCGCGATGCTCCGGCGCCTTGCTGCTACTCGACGTTCGAGTTCGGCGCCGATCCGCCCGCGGGACCGCTGCCGTGATCCAGCGGCTGCCCGCCTGCCGACGACGATGCGCTCGCGGACGAGCCCGCCTGCGGAAGCGGCGCTATCGGCGCGACGCTTCCCGACGATGAACTTGACGAGGGACCTTCAGGCGGGGTTTCGGTCGGCCCGCTGAAGTTGATCGGCTCCTGGCCGGCCAGCATTTGCGGCGTCACGACGTAATCGCCGCCGAGCGCGCTGCGCCACACGGTGTTGGCAGCCTGCGAATTGCCGGCGGTCACCAAATAGGTCCCGCCGCCAACGATACCGCCGAGCAGCGCGTAAACCAGCTTGGCGGGGATGTAGAGAACATTGCAGAACAAGGCGCCGACGCCGTAACCCGCGCCCGGCCAGTTGACGCTGTTTGCCTGCGGCTGCGGCACCTGCATTGGCGTCGCAGCGCCTGCCGGCTGCGTCTGTGCCGCGGCATACTCGGCGAGAGGACCGGCCGGCATCGCGAGCATCACCGACAACCCCAGCGCGAACACAGCGAATCTGAAATTTCCCTTCCTCATGATTTCCTCCACCGCCACCTCGGACGTAAATTGCTACTCGGTTTTGACCACTGCCTCGGCCGGCAGCAGTCCCATCAAATGACGAAACGCGCGCTCGAGATATTCGGCGTTCTTCGACTCGAGCGTTAACTTCACGCGGTAGTCGGGATCTCCGATCCGCGGATACGAGCCCAGCATCAACTCCGGAAAATTGCGCATGCAGTCGTTCAGGTGATCGGCGATCGTGCCCTCGCCGGCGGTCAGGTAAATCGCGCGCATGAAATACGGGTCGGCCGCAAAGCGGCTGCTCCGCGCCCGCACCTTGGCCTCGAACAGTTGGGGGATTCCGGG
>VFSW01011418.1_pt1 | contig 12494 bp, 7 predicted proteins | sample 5358111 | NCBI WGS metagenome assembly VFSW01 (sample SAMN11554181, study PRJNA540505) | mine drainage metagenome | isolation source: sediment from site ElyBrook_90M | place: USA: Ely Copper Mine, Vershire, VT | collected 2017
GAGAACCAAACTCCTCGTGACCAAGTGTCGTCTATCCCACCGTCTTGGCAGTATAAAACTGGGCCGCCCGCGAGTATTCTGCGCCCAGGGGATCTGGTCGTGACCGATCCGCTAACGCAGGCCGATTGGGACTCGATGGTGCCGGCGGAAGCGGGGAGTTGGTTTTTCCATGGAAGCGGATGGGCGCGGGTGCTGCGGGACACTTACGGACATACGCCCTTTTACATCTGTCGCGCGGTGGCAGGGCAAATCCGGGAGATGCTCCCTCTTATGGAGGTGCATAGCCGGTGGACACCACGGCGCGGAGTGTCGCTGCCGTTCATGGATTTTTGCGTTCCACTCGAAAGCGACGCACAGAACGGCGCGGCGTTGTACCGGTTGGCGATGGACTTTGGCCGGCAACGCCAGTGGCGGAGCTTGGAATGCCGCAGCGGCGCCGAGGCATGGGAAGGCTGCCAGCCCTCGCTCGCGTTTTACGGCCACCGGCTCGATCTTGAGCCCGGGGCCGAGGCGTTATTTAAGGGATTTAGCAGCGCCTGCCGCCGCGGCATCCGGAGGGCGACAAGGTCCGGGCTGCTGGCGGAGTTCGGCGCAGACATGCGTTCGATTCGAGTGTTTTATGATCTGCACTGCCGCGCACGACGCGAACACGGGGCGCCGCCGCAGCCGTTTCGCTTTTTTGAGAACATACAGCGTCACCTGCTTGAGCGTGGAATTGGGTTTGTCTCAGTCGTGCGACAGGAGAAGAGGCCGGTGGCAGCGGCGTTGTTTCTATGCAACGGTCGCAACGCGTTATTCAAGTTTGGCGCTTCGGATCCTCGCTTCCTGAACTGCCGTCCGAACAATTTGGTTATTTGGGAATCCATAAAGCAATGCATAGCCTTGGGTTGCAAGCAGTTGCATTTCGGCCGCACCTCGATAACCAACGAAGGTTTGCGGGATTTCAAGCTTGGATTTGGGGCATGCCAGGAGGAAATACGATATGCCAGATACGACTTCAAGAGAGAGAAATTTGGCGCTAAAAGGGATCTGGCCCAGGGGTGGGTTATGACTTTATTTAGCAATATGCCACTTTCGTGGCTGCGTCTGGCTGGCAAGGTGCTTTATCCCCACTTGGATTGAGGTTTTTTTGCAAAATTGGACTCATGGCACGAATTGGACTCATGGCACACACGTTTGCCGCTCTTATCGTTAAGGACAATTTATGAATCAACATCAGCCACCGCCGCCGCCTGCCGGATTGGCTTTGGCGGACATTTATTATGTTTTATTCCGACGCAAAGGGATAATCATTGGGTGTTGCATCTTTGCTGTGATTGCCGCATTGGGCGTTTACGCGCTGTGGCCGAAGAAGTATTACTCGGAAGCCAAACTCTACATTAGCTATGTGGTGGAGAGCAAAGCGCCCAGCCAAGGCGGGACCGACGCCACGATTAGAGAGGTGGGCGGGCAAGGAGACATCATCAATGACGAGATGGAAATCCTTCATAGTTACGATCTCGCCTTGGAAGTCGCGTCAAATATCGGGCCCCGGGAAATCCTTGGCAAAGCCGTCGCTGGAAACGATCTCGACGACGCCGCCACGCTGATTCAACGCACTTTGCAGGCCGAAGTTCCCAAAGGAAGCACCGTCATCACGATCGCCTTCCAGCATTCCAATCCAAATTTGGTCCAGCCGGTTCTAAGTCAGGTCATTCAATCCTACCTCAGACGCCATTCCGAGATACATCACCCAATCGGGGAATTCGAGGAGTTTCTGACCAAAGAGACCGACCAACAGCGAATCAATCTTTCCGATCTGGACGACCAATTGCAGCGGAAGATGGCGAGCGCGAACATCGTTTCATTGGACGATTCCAAGAAGGATTTTGACGGCCAAATCGCCAAACTTCACCAGCAGATCAATGATGCAAGGGAAGACTTGGCCGAGCACCAAGCTTCGGCGGAGGCATTGGCGAATCTCATCGCCACAAAGACAGCATCGTTCGCCGCGCCCGCATCGTCGAACCTCTCGGCGGGCATCGGTCGCACAAATCTCGCAACCCACCCCGATTTGGCGCTGAGCAATCCGCCCACTTCCGCGCAAATTGCCGAATACCGCCGGCTGCGCGAGGCTCTGGATGCCCAGCGCAAACAGGAAAATGACTTGAAAATCCATTTTCGGGGCCAATACACGCCGCTACAAGCCCTTGAAGGCGAAATTGCGGACACCCAAAGCAATCTTACCAAACTGGAAACGGAAGCCCCAGAGTTGGCGTCCATTAAATCCGCATTGAGTCAACCTTCTATGGTCCAATCCTCCGCCGAACCCGCCTTCGGCGCCGACCCGCTGGCGGCGTTGCGCGCCCAGTGGGAAACGGAGGTTCTCAAAGTTACAGCCATTCGGGCTAGGACCAACAGCCTCTATGATAGCCTAAACCGGGTTCAGCAAGGCGCGTCCGTCTTGGCCAGCCTGGAAGCGCCCATCTCCGATTTGGTAAGAAAAAGACAGATAGCTGAAACCAATTATCAGCATTTTGCGACCAGTTTGGAACAGGCCGGCGTCGATCTATTGCTCGGCCCTGGAAAAGCTCCCAATATCCAACCCCTTGAAAAGCCCATGCCGCCTCGCGTGGTGTATGCCAAAGTCCTTAAAGTGACAGCCGGCGTCTTCGCCGGATTTGTGGTCTTGGGCATTGTGCTGGCGTTTGGGATCGAAATGTATTTCGACCGCACCTACAAGCACCCCAAAGAGCTTGAGGGCAAGCTCGGTTTTCCGTTCTTGATTTCCATTCCATGGACCAACGGCGGCGGCAAAGGGCGCGTTTTGAACCAGCCAAAAATTGGCGGATTGTTGGCGCAGGGAAACTCGGCGTCCTCGGCGGACCTCCAAACATCCGCCGCAAACCGGCTCTCCGTCGAGGCCGCAAAGAGCGACTCCGCATTGCAGCCGTTCTATGAAACTTTGCGTGATCGAATGGTTTCTTATTTCGAGGCTCTTAACCTGACCCATAAGCCAAAATTGGTGGCCGTCACTGCCTGTCATCCAGGCGCGGGCACGACCAGGACCGCCGCCGGACTTGCCGCCTCCCTTTCCGAAATTGGTGACGGCAATGTCTTGCTGGTCGATATGAACGGACAGGACGGCCATGCCCACCGGTTCTACAATGGGAAACTCGCCTGCGACATCGGCGAGGCTATGGGAAAGGAAAAGCGCGCGGATGCGCTGGTCCAGGAAAACCTCTATGTCGCCAGAGAAATTCCCACCAGCGACAAATTGTCGCGTGGATTGCCCAAACGATTCAGTCACCTGGTGCCAATCATGAAGGCCAGCGATTACGACTATATCATTTTCGACATGCCGCCGGTCAGCCAGATCAGCATCACTCCAAGATTGGCCGGTTTTATGGACATCGTTCTGCTCGTCGTTGAATCCGAGCAAACGGATCGCGAGGTTGCCGAACGCGCCTTGGGATTGCTTAAGGAGGCCAAGGCCAATGTTGGCATCATCCTAAATAAACGTCGTTCTTACGTTCCCCAGCGCATCCTTCCGGAACTCTGATTCTGGATTCATATCCTATTGCGGTTCATGGAGTTCATTGACCTCAAGGAGCAATACCGGCGCTACCGGACGCAAATTGACGAGCGCATCCAGCGTGTGCTGGCGCACGGCCAATTTGTCATGGGGGCCGAAATCGCCGAGTTGGAGCGGGCGTTGGCCGCCTATGTGAGTGTCAAACATTGCGTCACCGTGGCCAACGGCACCGCCAGCCTTGAAATCGCCCTGCGCGCGCTGGATATCGGTCCCGGGGACGAAGTCATTACAACCCCTTTTACGTGGATCAGCAGCGCGGAGGTCATCGGGTTGGTCGGAGCAAGGCCCGTCTTCGTGGACATTGAACCGGCGACGTATAATTTGAACCCCGCGTTGCTCGAGAAAGCCATCGGCGCGCGAACCAAAGCCCTGCTTCCGGTTAGTTTGTTCGGCCAGATGCCCGATTTCGCCGAGATCAACGCCATTGCGGCCCGGCACGCCGTCCCGGTCATTGAAGACGCCGCGCAAAGTTTTGGCGCCACACAACGCGGCGTTCGCAGCTGCGGCATCTCTCAAATCGGGAGCACGAGTTTTTTCCCCGCCAAACCCTTGGGTTGTTACGGAGAAGGCGGGGCTTTGTTCACAGACGACGACGATTTGGCCCAAAAGTTTCAGGCCATCCGCAATCATGGCGCCCTCAAGCGCCATAATCATACGATGCTTGGCGCCAACGGGCGTTTCGACACCATCCAGGCGGCCGTCTTGCTGGCCAAATTGCCGCACTTCGACTGGGAACTGCGGCAACGCCAACGCATTGGCGCGCGCTATTCCGCCCTCCTCAAAGACATCTGCGACGTTCCCGCCATCGCGACCGGCAACACTCATGTTTACGCCCAATACACCATTCGGGCGCCAGAGCGCGACAAACTGGCGGCGCGTCTCAAGAATCTGGGCATTCCCACCGCCGTCCATTATCCCAAATGCCTGCACGAACAGCCCGTTTTCGCCAAACTGGGTTACAGCCAGGGAGACCTGCCGCAAGCCGAACGCGCCTCGCGCGAAGTCCTCAGCCTGCCCATGCACCCGTTTTTGAGCGAGGCGGATCAGGACAGGGTTATCGCGGCCATTTCGAACCAGTAAACCTGGGGTCATCACTCCCTCATGTTTTATAACTCGCTCTACTATAGTGTAAAGCCGCTGGTTCCACGGTCCATCCGATGGGCTGTTCGCCGTTCGTTCGCCCTCAGAAAACGCGCGGCGGTCAAACACTGCTGGCCAATCATGCCCGGCTCGGAGCATCCGCCCGAAGGCTGGACGGGCTGGCCCGATGGCAAAAAGTTTGCATTCGTCCTGACGCACGATGTCGAGGGTTCCGAAGGCGTGGCCAAATGCCGGCAATTAATGGAAATGGAGAGGCAATTGGGCTTTCGTTCCTCATTCCATTTTATTCCCGAGGGACCTTACCAAGTGACACGCCAATTGCGGGACGACCTGACCGGCGCCGGTTTTGAGGTCGGCGTGCATGATCTTCACCACGATGGGAAGCTTTTCCAAAGTCGCGGTGGTTTCCTCCAAAAAGCCGCGCGCATCAACCACTATCTCAAGGAGTGGGGCAGCGTCGGTTTTCGCGCCGGCTTCATGCTTCACAACTTGGATTGGCTGCGCGATCTGAATATCACATACGATCTTTCGACCTTTGACGCGGACCCCTTTGAACCCCAGCCTGACAACTGCAACACCATCTTTCCTTTCTGGATTAGCAAAGGCGGCGACTCCGGTTATGTCGAACTTCCCTATACGTTGCCGCAGGACTCCACCATGTTTCTTTTGTTGCAGGAGAAAACACTCTCGATTTGGATTGAGAAATTGGACTGGATCGCCCGCCACGGCGGCATGGCCCTGGTCAATGTCCATCCCGACTATATGGACTTCGACGGAAGTTCCGACCTTTCTCACACATACCCCGCCGCGCTTTACGGGCAGTTCCTGGAGCACGTCCGCCAAAAATACGCCGATTCCTTCTGGCATCCTCTGCCCAGGGAGTTGGCCGCGTTTGCCGCACCTCTGCGGCTCAAACCGCCTCGCAAACCTCGCCGCATTTGCATGGTCGCCTACTCTGATTACTCCACGGATGCCCGTGTGGCCCGCTACGCGGAAGCCCTTGCCGAACGCGGAGATGAGGTCGACGTTGTCGCCCTTGCCACATCCGTCGCGAAATCCCGGCCGACGACAATAAATGGAGTCAAACTTTTTTGCATTCAGGAGCGCAAGAGCAAGGGCGAAAAGTCCGCTCTTTCTTATCTTTTGCCCATCCTGCGCTTTCTAATGGCCTCTTCCTTTTGGCTCTTCCGCAATCATTGGCGCCGTCCCTACGACGTGGTGCATGTTCACAACATGCCTGACTTCCTGGTCCTGGCCGCCCTCTATCCCAGATGCGCCGGCGCCCGGGTCATTCTGGACATTCATGATATTGTGCCCGAATTTTACGCCAGCAAATTCAACGCCACCACGGGTTCCCGCACCATCGGTTGCCTGAAATGGGTGGAGCGCATTTCAGCCCGCCTTGCCGATCACGTCATTGTTTCCAACCATCTATGGCACGGCAAGTATTCCGTCCGCACCGGGACCGTTGGAAACTCCTCCGTTTTCATCAACAACGTTGATTCCAAAAACTTTGCCCCCCGTGTGCGCGCGCGCTCCGATGGCAAGTTCATCATTCTCTTCCCCGGCGGCCTCCAATGGCACCAGGGCATTGACATTGCATTGCGCGCCTTTAAGAACATTAGCTCTCAGGTTTCAGACACGGAGTTTCACATTTACGGCGACGGCAACGTGAAGGAAGATTTGATCAGACTTTCCCGAAGCCTTGAATTGGAGGACAAAGTTCGCTTTTTCAATCCCATTCCGGTGCGTGAAATCAGCGCTATTATGTCCAACGCCGACCTGGGTATTGTGCCCAAGCGGGCCGACTCCTTCGGAAACGAAGCCTACAGCACCAAAATCATGGAATTTATGTCCGTGGGCGTTCCGGTCATCGTCTCGGACACCAAAATAGACCGCTTCTATTTCGACGATTCCGTCGTCCGCTTTTTTCCATCGGGTGACGACGAAGCATTGGCGGCGGCGATGTTGCAGCTCATTCGCGACAAACCATTAAGGCAACGAATGGTCGAGCGCGCGCTGGATTACGCGGCCAGGAACAGTTGGTCCAGCCGCAAGACAGAGTATTTGAACCTGGTCGATTCGCTCTGCTCGGTAAAGGGGACCCAATCAGGCGGTTTCCCGGTTCCCGCCGCTCCTCCCTCGCCGGCCATCTGTCCGCAGGCCATATCGCGGCCGTGACCCCTGCGCCGCCAAAGATGGAAACCGCCTCTTTTAGACTGGATCGCTCGCTCACCACCCTGCTGTTTCATCCGCTGCAGCGGCTCGGCGCGGGCCGCGGCGTCCCCCGGCTTCCCGTCCTGATGTACCATGGCATTTGCGAGGATCCGCAAAGCGGCGTTCACAGTTATTACAAGACCTCCACAAGCCCGGCAGTTTTTCGGCGGCAGATGCGCCAATTGTCCGGCGCGGCCTACAAGACCGTTGACTTGGCGCGGGCCGTGCAACTGCTCGCCGAGGAGCGGTTACCGCGCGAAAAAAACGTGGTCATCACCTTCGACGACGGATTTGAGAACTTTTATACGGAAGCCTTTCCGATCCTTCAGGAACACCATTTCACCGCCACGATGTTCCTGCCGACGGCGTACATTAATGACTCCCGCCGTGCCTTTAAAAATACGCGATGCTTGACATGGTCCGAAGTCCGGCGGTTGCGCAAAGACGGCATCACGTTCGGTTCGCACACTGTCAACCATCCCGAATTATACAAATTGCCCTTTGGAGAAATTGAGCGCGAATTGCGCGAGTCGAAAACGGAACTGGAACAACAACTCAGCGAGCCGGTCACAACCTTCGCGTATCCGTTTGCCTTTCCGCAGGCGGACACGGCCTTTGCCCGGACATTCCGGGCCGTCATGGTGAACGCCGGCTACCTTTGCTGCGCCACGACAGAACTGGGACGTGTCAAGGCGGGCGACGATCCTTACCGCTTAAAACGGCTGCCCGTCAACTCGGCGGACGACGAGACGTTGCTGCGCGCCAAGCTGGAAGGCGGCTACGACTGGCTGGCGCGTCCGCAGGCCCTCGCCAAGGAATTGAAGTCCTGGAAATCCATCTTTGCCAGAGGCGCTCGCTTTAAGCGCGGAGCCGTTTCAGACGGACGATTTGCAAAAGCGAGCGTGTCCGGTGGCAAATGCGCCATTTCCAATAACGGGGCAACCGAACCTGTCTGAGCGCAAGCCCGAACAATTTGATTGCGGATTTGACGTCCCGTTATGGTTGACCGGATCGATCCAACCTCCAGCGTCGCGACATCGGGACCTGTGCGAGCCGCGTCCCAGGAAGCTTCCGCCGAGCCGTGTCGGGCCTACGTCTTGGTTACGCCCGTTCGCAACGAGGCGGCTTACTTGCAAAAGACCATTGACTCAATGGTTTCGCAAACCCTGCCTCCGCGCTTATGGGTCATCGTCGATGATGGTTCCGCCGACACCACATGTTCCATCATTGAAGCGGCCGCAAAACAGCACCTTTGGATTCGTCTTATCCGGCGGGCGGACCGCGGCTTCCGCAAAGCGGGCGGCGGCGTCGTCGATGCTTTTTATGACGGCTACGCTCAAATCGGCACCGTCGATTGGGAATACGTCATCAAACTGGACGGGGACCTGTCGTTTGCGCCGGATTACTTCGAACGATGCTTTGCACGGTTCCAAAAAGATGCCAGGCTTGGCGTCGGAGGCGGAACCATTTGCAAAAAAGTCAACGGACAACTCATTCCCGAGTCAACCATTGACCCGGGCTTTCACGTCCGAGGCGCAACAAAGATTTACCGCAGGAAATGCTGGGAGCAAATTGGCGGTCTGATACGCGCCCCCGGCTGGGATACAGTAGATGAGGTCAAGGCCAACATGCTCGGTTGGGCAACCTATACCTTCCGGGAAATTCAAGTCCATCACCATCGCCCGGCCGGCCAAGCGCAGGGCGCTTGGAAGGACTGGGTCAAAAATGGCCGGGCTAACTACATCGCGGGCTATCATCCCCTCTTTATGCTATTGAAGTGTATGTCCCGTTCCATCCACAGGCCTTATGGCTTTGCCTCAATAGGCTTGATGTGCGGATTTTTAAGCGGCTACGTGAAGCGAGTCCCCCGGGTCGCCGACCGGGAATTGATCCGCTACTTTCAGCAACAACAGATGCGGCGGCTCCTAAAGCGCGACAATCTGTGGGACCGCAAAGAGGGCTAGCCCGCATAATTCACAGCAGCTTTGAATCGCCAACACTACGCAAGGTAGGGCGAGGCTCCCAATGAACCTCCCGCTAATGGGTTCATTGGCACAATGAACCTTTTTAAAGGTTGGCGTCTCCCGCCGAGCCGGGGCGTCCTCTGTGGAATGGCTCGGCGGGAGCCTCGCCCTGCCAGAGTGTGAAATATGCGGGTTAGAGCGCGTTTTAAAACACATTCTTAGCCCGGCATTTATGTGCGGCATCGCTGGAAAACTGCTTTTTGCATTGGACGGTCGCGTTAGTCGCGGTGACATCCAGGCAATGCTCGATCCGATCGTTCATCGGGGGCCTGACGCTCAAGGAATCCACCTGGACGGCAACGTCGGCTTGGGACATCTTCGCCTCTCCATCATTGACCTAAGCACCGGCGCCCAGCCTATGTGCAACGAAGACGAAACCGTCTGGATCGTCTTCAACGGAGAGATTTATAATTACAAGGAATTGGGCGAACGGCTCCTAGCCAAGGGCCATCTCTTTCGCTCCCATTCCGACACTGAAGTCATCATCCACGCCTATGAGGAATACGGTGAAGACTGCGTCCGCCATTTGCGCGGCATGTTTGCCTTTGCGATATGGGACTCCAAACGTCGCCGCCTCTTTATTGCCCGCGACCGGGTGGGCATCAAACCCCTTTATTACTGCCGGACGGGACGGGCCTTTTATTTCGCATCCGAATTGAAGGCAATTTTGTCCGACAAAACAATTTCACGCGACGTCGATGCCGGCGCGATTCGTCAATTTCTTTCCTTTTATTATCTTCCCGGAGAACAGACGCTCTTTACCGCAATAAAAAAACTGGCGCCCGGCCACACGCTCACAGTTGAAAACGGGAACGTCGCCATTCGCCAGTATTGGGATCTTCATTTCACCGACGAGCGATGGTCGATGCCCTTCGACCAGGCGGTTGAGGAATTATCGGCGCTTCTTAAAACCACTGTGCGCGACCACATGATTGCCGACGTGCCAGTGGGCGTCTTGCTCAGCGGCGGGATGGATTCTTCGGCCCTCCTGAGCTTTGCCGTGCAGGGCACTCCCAAAAAGGTCAAGACTTTCACTGTCGGGTTTGATGGCAATCAGGTCGTGGACGAGCGGCCCTACGCGCGATTGGCGGCGGAAAAGTTCGGCTCCGAACATTACGACCTTAGTATTTCTGCGGAGAATTTTTGGGATTTCCTGCCGGCATACGTGTGGCACATGGAGGAACCGGTTTGTGAACCGCCCGCAGTCGCACTCTATTACGTTTCCAAAATGGCCCGCCAGCATGTCAAAGTGCTCCTCTCCGGCGAAGGCGGCGACGAGGCTTTTGCCGGCTACCCTAACTACCCCAACATGATGCGCCTGGAGCAAATCGGCGGCGCGCTGGGCCCCTTGGCAAGGCTTGCCGGGGGCGGCGTGGCCCTTGCCGGCCGCCTTTCGGGCGAACGGCGCTTCCAGCGTTACGGGGAGGCATTGGGTCGCCCGTTGGCCTCGCAGTATTTCAGCCGCACGTCCGGTCCGTCGGGATTTTTCAACCGTCACGCTTGCGAGCTTTTCACCCGTGAATTTCTGGACGCCACGGGAGGCGTTTCACCGCCCGCGTTTATTTCCAACCTTGCGCAAGACCTCAAGCAGGAGCCGTTGCTCAACCAGATGCTTTATGTGGACACCAAAACGTGGCTGCCGGACGACCTGCTGGTCAAGGCCGACAAAATGACGATGGCCAACTCTGTCGAACTGCGCGTGCCTCTTTTGGATCATCTGGTGCTGGAATTTGCCGCTTCGTTGCCGCCGGACTTTAAAGTGCGCGGACGACAGACAAAGCGCATCCTCAAGGCCGCCTTCGCGGCTGTTCTGCCGCCCGAAGTCATCCGCCGCAAGAAAGCGGGGTTCCCTGTTCCCTACGAAAGCTGGCTGAGACTTCAACTCAAAGAGCAAATCGAAGCTGTCCTGCTCTCTGATCGCGCCTGCGCCCGCGGCTACTTCGCCCGCAAGGAAGTCAGCCGCCTGCTCAAAGCCAACGCAATCGACGGGAAATTTTCCAAGGAAGTTTTCTCGCTCCTGGTCCTGGAACTTTGGATCGGCCGATTCCTGGACACCGCCGCCGTAACTATTCAGCACTGATGCCAGAAGCGCCCGGCTGGAAGCCGGGCTAACCGGCAGGCAGGATGCCTACCCTACAGCGGCCGGGGACGGTGCTGAATAGTTAGCCGCCGCCAATTGATGATTCGTGAACGCTCTTGGAGCTTTACTTACTCTGCTCTTCGCGATAGCCGTTGTCGCGCTGCCCCGGCGCCGGGCGGTGCTTGCGGTTTTCGCAGCTATTTGCTATATCACCCAAGGCCAGTACATTGTTGTCGGGGCGCTTCATTTTACGGCAATCCGGATTGTTTTGCTGGCGGGTATTCTAAGAGCGTTGGTTCGCGGCGAAATTAGGACGCTAACTTTCAATCGCATTGATAAAGCGCTCGGGTTGTTTCTTCTGGTTTCTTCCCTTCTTTTTATGATTAGGACGGGAAACGTGGTGTACGAGACCGGCCAAATCTATAATGTGCTCTTTGGCTATCTGACTTTCCGTTGCTTATTGCCGAGTTTCGATGACGTGGTGGAATTCCTGCCCGGCCTGGCGTTTATCATCGTGCCAATGGCATGCTTTCAATTTCTGGAATTTGCGAGTGGCGCGAATTTTTTCGGCGCCTTCGGCGGAGTGACCGGGCTGTTCAGGGACGGGCATTTTCGCGCTTCATCGGCCTTTCGTTCGCCCATCACCGCGGGGACTTTGGGAGCCAGTTTTCTGCCGCTTTTCATTGGTCTTTACTGGACGAGCAAACATCGTTTTAAAGCGGTCGTGGGAATTATGGCGGCCACGGTCATTACGGCGGCGTCACTTTCAAGCGGGCCGGCAATTGAGTATTTGGCCGCTTTGGGCGGATTGCTTTTTTGGCGCTGGCGTCAGCATACGCAACTGGCGCGGCGCGGTTTCGTTGTTGCGCTCATTGTGTTGCACATGATCATGAAGGCGCCAGTCTGGTTTCTTATGGCGCACGTCAGCGATCTCATTGGCGGGGGCGGTTGGCACAGAGCGGCCATCATAGACGCCGCCGTCAAACATTTCAGCGGTTGGTGGCTCTGCGGAACGAGCGACACCGGAGATTGGATGGCTACGCAGATTCTTGATGGAGGCGCGGATTTGACCAATCAATTTGTCGCCGCCGCCATTACCGCGGGCCTTCCTGGCATGCTTTTGTTCATTTGGATTATTGTCCGCTGCTTCAAAAATCTGGCTTTGAGCATGAAGAAATCGCATGAATCCTGGCCCGATGCCGAAAAGATGCTTTGGGCAATTGGCGCAACGCTTTTCGCCACCGTCGTTAACTTTTTCTCGGTCTCGTATTTTGATCAGATTGAAAACATTTGGTATTTCCTGGTCGCAATTATCGCGAGTTCGACCTCCGACATCCTGCGAAGGCCGGATGAGACGGCCGAGCAACACGCCACGGACGAGGTCTCCGAGGATTTCGCCACCCAATCAAGCTATCGAAATGCTCTAACTTAGGGCAGTAGATCTGGTTCCACCCGCGCCTAAGAGCGTGTTTTAAAACTGCGAGGGGCTGTGCCGCGG
>VFSW01011419.1_pt1 | contig 12493 bp, 11 predicted proteins | sample 5358111 | NCBI WGS metagenome assembly VFSW01 (sample SAMN11554181, study PRJNA540505) | mine drainage metagenome | isolation source: sediment from site ElyBrook_90M | place: USA: Ely Copper Mine, Vershire, VT | collected 2017
TAACGGCATATCGGAGAGTATTATTTCAGGTCTCCTATTGACAACGCTACCAATATTTTGGCTTGACATAAACTAAAAAAGGGGCCAAATTTGCGGGGTAGTTGAGTATATTGATCGTGTATATCCTAAAACTTTTTTAAGGAGTAATACCATGAAACTGCTCGATAATCTTAAGGTCTGCATTGCGTTGGCTGCCTTGGCGACACTGTCTAATCCGACTTTCGCAGCTGACGGTGTTATCACCATCACTTCACCCGCAAACGGCGCGGTACTGCAAAGTAGCGCAGAGAACAAGCTGGAATTCAATGTAAAGTTGAGCCCCACAGGCAACCACCTGCATATTTACGTTGATGACCACGATCCCATCATCGATCGTGACATTGGACACTGTCCGTGCAGCATCACCTTGCCGAAACTGGCTCCGGGCAAGCATGTCATCGCGATCAAGGAGGCAACGGCCAGCCATGCTTTAACAGGTGTTGAAGGAACTGTGACAATTACCAGCAAATAAATCGCCATGCAGAACCTGATTTATGCGCTGATTCAGGTCGTTCATAATTTCGGCGCTGCAACCATCGTAGGGATTGCCGCCACTGCGCTTTGTCAGCCGGCATTAAGACACCGGCTGGCGGCATGGGTGGCGGCAGTATGGGCGCTGCAAGGGATAAGCGGTGCGACTTTTGGCATCACCACGTTTGCCTATGAAGGGCATCTGCCCGATATACACGGCATTGCCGTGTTTGCAGTATCGCTTAAAATTGCCTGCGTCATTTTCAGTTTTATTCTGGCACTTCTCCTGTATGCAAAGGCGGAATGGGATGCGAAGAGGCAGCTTTTCGTCTGGCGCATCCTGTTTGCACTGGGACTGCTTGCTTTGGCTGCGGCGGCCTTTTTACGCTGGTTCTCCTGAACGTACCCCGGCTATGCTTTGCCATGTGTAATAGCGTGGTTATTGTGGCCACAGAGAAGGTATAATCCCGGCCGCAAAAGTCTGGCTGTTTCAATCAGACAAATTAAAGAAATCCACAAATTTAGGAGAGATTCATGCGGATAGGCATTCCTGCGGAAACGCGTGCAGGCGAAACCCGCGTAGCCGCCACGCCGGAAACGGTCAAGAAGATGACAGCCACAGGTCACCAGGTGCTGGTGCAAACCGGCGCGGGTGTGGCTGCGCATTACTTGGATGCGGAATTTGAATTGGCGGGGGCAAAGTTGGTCGATGCGGCCACGCTGTATAAAGAGGCGCAAATCCTGCTCAAGGTCAGGGCGCCGACTTCCGAAGAACTGCCGCAAATGAATGCCGGCACTGTACTGATCGGTCTGCTCAACCCGTATCTGGCGGAACAGGTTGCGGCTTATGTTCAGCAGGGCATCACCGCGTTTGCCATGGAAAAGCTGCCGCGCACCTCGCGCGCGCAGGCGATGGATGTATTGTCCTCACAGGCCAATATTGCAGGCTACAAGGCGGTAATCCTGGGCGCGAATCTGTATCAGCGCTTCATGCCGATGCTGATGACCGCTGCCGGTACGGTGAAAGCTGCGCGCGTGCTGATACTCGGAGTGGGGGTGGCAGGACTTCAGGCGATTGCCACCGCCAAGCGTCTGGGGGCTGTGGTTGAAGCCTCGGACGTGCGTCCTGCCGCAAAGGAGCAGGTTGAATCACTTGGCGCGAAATTCATCGACGTGCCATTTGAGACTGACGAGGAACGCGAGATCGCTAAAGGCGTGGGCGGTTACGCACGCGCCATGCCCGCTTCATGGATGCAACGCCAGGGGATACTGGTCGCCGAGCGCGCCAAACAAGCCGATATCATCATCACCACCGCGCTGATTCCCGGCCGTGCTGCACCTGTGCTGTTGCATGAAGATACCGTAAAACTGATGAAACCGGGTTCGGTTGTGATCGACATGGCGGTGGAAGCAGGCGGCAATTGCCCGTTGTCGGAAGCTAACAAGACGGTTGTCAAACATGGCGTGACTATTCTGGGCGAGACCAACTTGCCGGGACTCGTGGCAACCGATGCCAGCGCGCTTTATGCGCGCAACCTTTTAAATTTCATCAACCTGCTGTGCGACAAGAGCGGCGCGATGAATGTTGATCTGGAAGACGACATCATCGCGGGCACCTTGCTGTGTAAGGATGGTGCTGTGCCCGTTGCATCGGTAAGTGCAAACAAATAAAGACGGAGTAAATAATTATGACTGGTGCAGTAGACCCCTTTGTTCTGAATCTGACCGTATTCGTGCTGGCGATCGTGATCGGCTATCACGTGGTCTGGAATGTCACCCCCGCGCTGCATACCCCGCTGATGGCGGTGACCAATGCCATTTCGGGCATCATCATTGTCGGCGCGATGCTGGCGGCAGGCCCGGATAAACTTGATCTGGGCACGGTGATCGGCCTTATTGCCGTGGCGCTGGCAGCGGTGAACGTGTTCGGCGGGTTCCTTGTCACCCAGCGCATGCTTGCGATGTTCAAGAAGAAAGGTAAGTAAGCATGTCAGCTAATTCAGTCGCACTCGCCTATTTGACCGCAGCGGTCTTGTTTATTTTTGCGCTTAAAGGTTTGAGCTCGCCGGTGTCCGCACGGCGCGGCAACATGTTCGGCATGACAGGCATGCTTATCGCCGTGTTGACCACGCTCACCATCACGCATAACTGGCTATATATTGTGCTAGCGATTGCCGCGGGCGGCAGTATCGGCGCCCTCGTTGCAAAACGCATCCAGATGACAGCGATGCCGGAACTTGTCGCAGCAATGCACTCTCTGGTGGGCTTGGCCGCCGTGCTGATCGCGATGTCAGCCTTCAACGACCCTGTTGCCTACGGCATTGCGCTAGTAGGCGAAACCTTGCACAGCAGCAACCGCATTGAACTTTTCATCGGCACCTTTGTGGGCGCGATCACCTTCACGGGTTCCATCATCGCGTTCGGTAAACTCTCGGGAAAACTGGGCAGCAAGCCACTGCACTTTGCTGGACAGCACTGGTTCAACCTGTTGTTGGGTGTTGCGATGATAGGTTTTGGTATTGCCTTCTTCATTGCGCCAAGTTGGCCTCCGTTCCTCATCATGACCGCGATTGCGATGCTGCTGGGCGTGCTCCTGATCATGCCGATCGGCGGGGCTGACATGCCGGTGGTGGTGTCCATGCTCAACTCCTATTCGGGCTGGGCCGCGGCGGGCATCGGCTTTACGCTCAATAACAACATGCTGATCATCGCAGGGTCTCTTGTGGGCAGCTCGGGTGCGATCCTGTCCTACATCATGTGTAAAGCCATGAACCGCTCGTTCTTCAACGTGATTCTGGGCGGCTTTGGTGGTGAAACATCTGTGGAGGCGGCAGGGGACGGCGTGCAGAAGACTTATCGTTCCGGCAGCGCGGATGATGCGGCGTTTTTGATGGGCAATGCCGACAGCGTCATCATCGTGCCGGGTTACGGATTGGCTGTTGCGCGTGCGCAGCATGCAATCAACGAGATGTCCAAAGTGCTTACCGAAAAAGGCGTCAAGGTGCGCTATGCGATACATCCTGTGGCAGGTCGCATGCCGGGCCACATGAACGTGCTGCTGGCCGAGGCCGAAGTTCCCTATGAGCAAGTGGTAGAAATGGATGAGATCAACAACGAGTTTGCCGACACCGACGTGGTGCTGGTGATCGGCGCGAACGACGTGGTGAATCCTGCGGCGAAGAACGACAAATCAAGTCCGATCTACGGCATGCCGATACTCGACGTGTACAAGGCGCGCACTGTGCTGGTGGTCAAGCGTTCCATGGCGACAGGTTACGCGGGGCTGGACAACGACCTGTTTTACATGGACAAGACCATGATGGTGTTTGGCGATGCAAAGAAGGTGGTCGAAGACATCATCAAGGCAATCGCTTAACGCGCTCAGATCGGGCCGAAATTTATCCCGATCGACAAACGTCTTTCAGCACTCTGATTGACGCTTACCGAGTGCACGACCAAAGGCGAAAAAAACACGAACATGCCGGATTCCGGCGTGACCTCGGTATGACTGTGCGCATCGTGGATGATCAGCTTGCCCGAGTTTTCGGGGACATGTACATAATAGACGGCGGACAGCAGTTCGTCGTACTCGTCGTGATCGTGTTTGCTGGTCGCATCGCCCGGCCCCATGTCGTTGAACCAGAATCCCAGCTTCAATGCGTTTTGCGGCAATTCCAGAATGCTTGCCGCAAAAGTGTTTGCCTGCGCTAATACCCGTTCAAGCTCAGGAATGCGTTCAGGATCGAGATACAGATTCTCATGCCGTCCGCCAAAAAAATGACTGCGCCGTTTAAAATCTTCTTCACGGAGCAGGAGATAGCTTTGCATGATGGCGTCGTTGATCTCGCGAGCCTCGGGCAGATAGCCGATGTGTATGTCAGAATTTCGTGCGAGCATCGATCAAGACCGAATTTTTGCCAGCACGGTTTGCACTAGCTGCACCGCGCGCTCATTCGTTGACGCCTCGCAATAACAGCGCAACTCGGGTGCATTGCCCGATGGCCTTAAGTGTATTATTTCGCCGTTGTCGAAGGTGATGCGCAGCCCGTCTGTTGTGTTGTATTCAATCACCTGCGCGCCATCGGGCGCAAGATAGCTTTGCAACGCCAGCTTGTCACCGGTGAGTTTTAGAATCAGCTCACGGCTGGACTCAACCGGAAAATTCTGCAATCTGTCGCTTGCGGTATAACGTTCGGGCAGGCCCTTCATCAAATCGGACACCTTGCCGTTCATCGCTTTCGCGGCGGCAAGCACGGCCAAGGCTGGCAGCACGGCATCGCGTGTGGGCAAGGGCGCAAGCTTTTTGCCATCATGGGTAAAAACGGAACCAACTAAAAAACCGCCATTGGCTTCGAAACCCACGATGGCAGGGGTTGAAGACTGCTCTTTTCGTTCGCCTCCTGTCACACCAGTGGGAGAGGATTGAGGAGAGGGTGAGTTGAGGAGGGGGAAACTCATTGGCTGCATGCCGGCAATCACATAAGGCGAGCCGATTTTGGTGCGAGCTACTGTTTCAAAGGCGCCGCAAAGTTCAATGGCCGTGTTGCAGCTAACCGGCACAACGACTTTTTGAGCGCCAAGATAACGCGCGCAAATGAGGCCCACGATATCACCGCGCAGCCAGCTGCCCGTTTCATCTGAAATCAGCGGACGGTCGCCATCGCCGTCGGTCGAGATGATGGCATCGAAATGGTGAACGCTGGCCCACTCGTGTCCTCTTTGAATATCCACTTCTGCAACGGCCTCGGTATCGATGGGCACAAACTCTTCGGTGCGTCCGAGCGAGGTGACCTTGGCGCCCAGCCCTTCAAGTATGTTTCTTAACACATCTCGGGCGACACTGGAATGTTCGTACACGCCCAGATGCATGCCATTGAGATAATGCGCCGGAAAAAAATCCAGGTAGCGCCGCACATACTGTTCAAGCGCCGCGGGGTTAAATTCCGGCAGTTCACTGCCTCCGGCATGCACTTCAACAACGGCGTCGGCAATTGCAGATTCGTCGGACTTGGTGATTTCGCCGTCAGGACGGTAGAACTTGATGCCGTTGCGGTCAAAGGGGATGTGGCTGCCTGTGACCATGATCGCGGGGATGCCGCAGCTTTGTGCATACAGCGCAAGCGCCGGGGTTGGCAGCGCGCCGCAATAATCGACGATGATGCCTGCATGGTGCAGGGCTGCCGCACACGCTTTCGCGATGCGCGGACTGCTGGGCCGCAAATCCATGCCCAATGCCACGCGCATCACGGTAAAAGACTGGCTGATGACCGACAGAAATGCCGTCGCATAAGCGGCGCACACCTCATCGGTCATTTGACTTACCAGACCGCGCGCGCCGCTGGTACCGAACGCTACGCCGCTTTTTTTCATCACATCGCAAATTTGAATTGTTTTCAATGGACATACTTTCTTTATTGATCCGGCCGGATTGAAGTGAGGCTTCGATAGCCCGAACGGAATTAAATGTGCCAGAACTTATCGCTGACAGATTGCTGAATGAATATTCTACCTTAACGGCCCATTTTCTACGCCGTCAATTGATCAGTTGAGTCTTATTGTAAAATAAGACTATCCCTATATTAAATTAGGGCGAATAATGTGACTATGCCGAGCGAGGGTATATGCGATACACCAAGCCATCCTGAGCTTGGTTTCGCACAGTTTGTTAGTCTTCGTTTTGATGGTTAATAGACTGCACGTTCAAGCTGGTCATCACCCTGGATAGTCTGCAAAGGAATAGCGTGTGATTGCCGATCAAACCGAAATAGTTGAACCCATCACCCCGCAGCGTTTCCCCATCGTGGGCATGGGTGCATCCGCCGGCGGTCTGGAAGCCTTCGAGCAGTTTTTTCATCATGTGTTGCCAAACAGTGGCATGGCCTTCGTGCTGGTTTCGCACCTTGATCCCAGCCACGAGAGCATACTCACCGAAATCCTGCAACGCAGCACTCCCATGCCCGTGGTGGAGGTGCACGATCAGATGCAGGTGGAAGCCAATCATGTTTACGTGATCCCGCCGAACCGCGATATGGCGATTTTCCACGGTGTGTTGCAGCTCTCCGTGCCTGAACAGCCGCGCGGCCAGCGCATGCCTATCGATGCATTCTTGCGCTCGCTAGCCGAAGATCAGGGCGAGCAGGCCGTGGGTATCATCCTGTCCGGCACCGGCACCGACGGTACGCTGGGGCTGCGCGCGATACTGGGCGCGGGCGGCGTGTCGCTGGTGCAGGAACCTGGTAGCGCCAAATACGACGGTATGCCATCCAGCGCCATCGCCGCAGGTTACGCCACGCAGGTACTGCCGGCCGATAAAATGCCACAAGCCTTGCGGTCCGGTCCTCGAATCCAGCGCGCACCCATGGCAGCGCCGGTTATCAGCGGCATCAATAAAATCCTGATGCAGTTGCGCAGCGCCACCGGTCACGACTTTTCCCAGTACAAGAAGAGCACCATAGGGCGGCGCATCGAGCGGCGCATGTCCATGCACAACATCGACAGCCTGGATATCTATGCGCGCTATCTCAAGGAACATCCCGGTGAAGTTTCCCGCCTGTTCAAGGAGCTGCTGATCAATGTCACCAATTTTTTTCGCGACCCGGAAGCGTTCGATGCGTTAAGGTCAGAAGTGTTGCCTCAGCTGTTCAAGGGCAAGCCGGAGTCCTATGTGTTCCGCGTCTGGGTGGCAGGCTGCGCCACAGGCGAGGAAGCCTATTCCATCGCCATCCTGCTCTCGGAATATATGGAAGAAATCCAGCAGGAGTACAAGGTACTGCTGTTCGCAACCGACCTTGATGATGACGCCATCAATATTGCCCGTGCCGGATTTTATCCGCCCAATATTGCACAGGACATGGAGGCGGAGCGGCTGCGGCGTTTCTTTGTCAAGGAGGATGCCGGCTTTCGGGTGAAAAAACACATCCGTGAGATGGTGGTCTTCGCCATTCAGAATGTCATCAAGGACCCGCCGTTTACCAAGCTGGACCTGTTAAGCTGCCGCAATCTGATGATTTATCTGGAGCCTGAAGTACAAAACCGCCTGATTCCTGCTTTTCACTACGCATTAAAACCCGGAGGCGTCTTATTCCTCTCACCGTCCGAAAGTATCGGTAACTACCCTGAACTGTTTTCGGCCATCAGTCGCAAGTGGAAACTTTATCGTGCGAGCGGCACCATGGCTTCCACGGCCGCGGTGATGTCAGGAGGACTGGTATGGACCCGGGATGTCAATGCGAAAGGATTAGAAGACGTGACCATCAAGTCCCGCGAAACCAACTTTGCCGAACTGACCAAGCGCATGCTGTTGCAATCCTACGCGCCGGCCTCTGTGGTCACCGATGAAAAGGGTAATATACTTTACGTGCACGGCGACACCGGTAAATACCTGCGTCCGGCGCCCGGACAGGCAACGCTCAATATCGTCGAGATGGCGCGCGAGGGGCTGCAACTGAAGTTGCGCTACGCCATCAACGCAGCTGCCACTGAGAACACGGCTACCTCAAATCATGAGGTGCAGATCAAGATCGGCAGCGAGTTGTATGCGGTGAGTTTTTCGGTGCGCCAGATGCCAGCGCCGAATAAGGAGCAGAAGCTGCTCTTGATCAGCTTTCAGGATGTGCAGCGCGCAGCAAAACGCGGCAAGGCGCTCGTGCATGCCGAAATGACGCGCATCGAAGAGCTGGATCGCGAACTTGCTTATACCAGGGAGAACCTGCAGGCCACCATCGAGGAGCAGCAGGCTTCCAATGAAGAACTCAAGTCGACCAACGAAGAGTTGCAATCGACCAATGAGGAATTGCAGTCCACCAATGAAGAGCTGGAAACTTCCAAGGAGGAATTGCAATCGGTCAATGAAGAGCTGATAACCGTCAATGCCGAGTTGCAAGCCAAGATTGAGCAGCTTGCCGCAATGCAAAATGACATGAAAAATCTGCTCGACAGCATCAATATCGGCACGCTGTTTCTGGATATGCAGCTCCATATTAAACGAATAACCCGCGATGCGATGAAGATTTATCGCCTGGTTGCATCCGATGTGGGACGCCCCTTGAGCGACATCAAATCCAACATTGAAGACGTCGATTTGATCAATGATGCCAGGCGCGTGCTCGATACGCTGATCCCGATCGAGCGCGAGGTACACATCAAGGATGCCTGCTATCTGGCGCGCATACAGCCCTATCGCACGCTGGACAACGTGATCGACGGCGTGGTGCTGACCTTCACCGATATCAGCGCGCGTGTCGCCAGCGAAGCCGCAGTGATTGAGCAGCGCGAACTGTTTGAAGGAATCGTCAATACGATGAGGGAACCCATGCTCGTGCTGGATGGCGAGCTGCGCGTTATCACCGCCAGCCGCGCCTTCTACCGGTATTTTCAGACGGACGAACAGGCTACTTTGGGTCGTCTGATTTTTCAGCTGGGCAACAATCAGTGGGACATCCCCCTCTTGCGTAAGCTGCTGGAGGACATCCTGCCCAAAAATCAGGTGCTGGAAAATTTCCATTTTGAGCACGACTTTCCGCTGATCGGACACAAGAAACTGTTGCTCGACGCACGCCGCATCGTCACGAGTAAAGACACCCGACCCCTGATCATGCTGGCGATGGAGGAGATCGCATGAGCGTTCAGCCCAACCCGCAGCACTTGAGAAATGCCGCCGAGGAAAAGCTTGCCGGTATGCGGCCTGCGTCCGCGACAGGCTCGCTTGAGGAACTGGTGCGCGAGCTTCAGGTGCATCAGATTGAGCTGGAAATGCAGAATGAAAACCTGCGTCAGGCGCAGTTTGAGCTGGAACGATCGCGCGAGCGCTATATGGATTTTTATGACTTTGCGCCGGTCGGATATTTGACCCTCAGGGAAAACGGCCAGATCACTGCCATCAACCTCACCGGCGCTGCAAAACTGGGTGTAGAGCGTAACAAATTGCTTTACCAGCATCTGAGCGCCTACGTCGCCGTTGGATATCAGGAGCGCTGGGCCAGCTACTTGGCACGCGTTCTTAAGGGAGATGAGCCACCTCCCTGCGAGCTGGCCTTCCAGAAAGGCGACGGGGCGCGTTTTTTCGCGCGTCTGGATTGCCTGCGCCAGGATAAAACGGACGAGATGCCTGAGATACGCATCGTGATGACCGACATCACCGAACGCATCAGGCACGAGGAAGAAATCCGCAAGCTGGCTTTCTATGACGCGCTGACCGAACTGCCCAACCGACGCCTGCTGGGCGACCGGCTTGATCATGCCATGGCCGCTTCCAAGCGCAGCGGCAGGTATGGCGCGCTGATGTTTATCGATATGGATAACTTCAAGCCGCTCAATGACAAACACGGCCACAACATGGGAGATTTGCTGCTGATCGAGGTGGCGCACCGCATCACAGGTTGTCTGCGCGAGATGGATACGGTGGCGCGTTTTGGCGGTGACGAGTTCGTGGTGCTGCTGGGCGAGTTGGATGCGAACCGGCACGAGTCCATGCTGCAGGCGGGGCTTGTGGCGGAAAAAATTCGCGCGGCGCTGGCGGAAACCTATCGGCTGATCATGCCCGAGGTGGGTATTTTGCAGCATCACTGCACATCGAGCATCGGCGTCACCTTGTTCAGCAATCATGAAGACACTGCAACAGAAATTCTCAAGCATGCCGATATGGCGATGTATCAGGCCAAGGCTGCTGGGCGCAACATCGTGCATTTTTTCGAACCGGAAACTCATTGATGATTGAGAAAATATGAGTAAGCAATTGCGCAACAAGGCTGAGGCGCAGATTAAAGTGACTGAAGCTGACGCCGAAAAGTCATGGCTGCACGAGCTTCAGGTGCACAAGATTGAGCTTGAAATGCAGAATGAAAACCTGCGTCAGACCCAAGTGGCGCTGGAGGAATCACGCGACCGCTATCGGGACCTGTATGATTTTTCACCCATGGCGCTTTTCACGCTCAACCGCGAGGGCCTGATTGACGAGATGAACTATACCGCCGCCGTGATGTTCGGCATGGAGCGCAAGCTGCTGCTTCACCAGCGTTTTGACAGATACATCGACCCATTGAATGTCAAACGCTGGCAGATGTTTTTCCCGGGCGTATTTAATAGCGATCTAAAGCAAAGTTGCGAACTGAATTTCCGGCGCATCGATAGATCGGTTTTCCCCGCCCATCTGGATTGCCAGAGCCTGGAGGACGAACAAGGCACGATCACGATACGCATCGTACTTTTCGATATCAGCGAGCGTATGCGGGCTGAAAGACATCTGCGCGAGTCTGAACAAAAATACCGTGCCATCTTCGAGGGTACACTGGATGGGATTATGCTCGTCGATGAGGCTGGCACGATCGTCGAATATAACCATGAGATTTTGCGACTCAGCGGCATGACAGATGAACAGTTTAGAAAAATGCGGGTGTGGGAATTTCGTCCTGCGGACAAGGTTGAATGCGCCAAGGATATTTTTCTGCAAGCTTTGAAAACAGGCGTGACCGGGGTGGCTGAGTTCAAATACAAGAATCCGGGCGGACAAGTTTTGCAGATCGAGGCACGCGGGGTGGGGCTGCTTATAGGTGACCGAAGGTATGTGAAATGCATCGTGCGCGACATCACCGACCGCAAAAACGCGGAGTCTGAACTCAAGGAATACCAGCGCCTGTTGCGCCAACTGTCGGCTCAGAGCACCGCCTATCGTGAGGCGGAATACAAACGTATCGCGCGCGAGGTTCACGATGAGCTGGGGCAGACTTTGACGGCGCTACGCATGGACATCTCCTTGTTGCGCATCCGGTTTTCCGAGCATGAGCCGGGCATGATGAATATGGTTAAAGATATGCTGATGCTGGTGGATAAGGCGATTAGCGGAGTGCGCAATGTGGCCAGGAACTTGCGTCCGCCCATACTGGATATGGGTGTTGTGGCCGCCATCTATTGGCTGGCGAAAGAATTTTCTGAGCGAACAGGCGTTGATTGTCGTGTCAGTGTCGCGGAGGGGCTGGAGGTACTGGAGGTGCTGGACGATGCACACACGCTGGTTTTATTTCGCATTGCGCAAGAGTCTTTGACCAATGTTACGCGGCATGCGGAAGCAACGGAGGTCGATATTAAGGTCAGTCAATGCGGGGAAGGCGTCTGCATCGAAATACACGATAATGGCGTGGGATTCGATGTGGCCGCGATGCCGGCCAAAAAATCGTTCGGCCTGATGGGAATAAGGGAACGCGCGCTCGCTGTACAAGGTAATGTGGAATTGAGCAGCGCCGTAGGTTTTGGTACGACCGTTCGGGTTCATATACCACCAACTCAAACAAATCCAGGGAGAAGAATCGATGATTAGCTTGTTGATTGCTGACGATCATGCCATTGTGCGTGAAGGTATTTATAAAATCCTTGCGCTGACTCTAGACATCAGAATCGTAGCTGAAGCCGTCGATGGTCCTGATGTTCTGCAAAAACTGAAAGAGTATGAGGATGTTGATTTATTGCTGCTGGATTTGACCATGCCAGGCGTGACTGGTATGGATTTGATCAGCCGGATCAAGTGCGATTATGCACATCTGCCCATGCTTGTTTTCAGTATGCACAACGAGTCGCAGATTGCCTCGCGCGCGATCAAGGCTGGTGCGTCGGGATTTATCTCCAAAGACTGTGACCCGGAAGTATTGCAGGACGCCATACGTCGTGTTGCCGGCGGCGGAAAATACATAAACCCCGAACTGGCTGAACAACTGGCATTTGATGCCTTGCTTCCCGCGCAGCGTGCGCCTCATTCCCTGTTGTCAGAGCGGGAGTTTGAGATATTCGGTCTGCTGGTGAATGGCAAACGGGTCAATGAAATTGCCAATCAGCTGAACATCAGCAACAAAACTGTGAGCACGCACAAGTTGAATCTGATGGTGAAAATGAATCTCAACAGCACAGCGGATCTGGTTCACTATGCGGTTGCACATAATCTTTTGGTAACGTAGAATTTAGGAGACCTGAGTAGAAAAAGATAATTGCACTCCAA